>ERZ1645192.1636-NODE-1636-length-18679-cov-6.953071_pt1 | contig 18679 bp, 18 predicted proteins | sample MGYA00575354_ERZ1645192 | MGnify/ENA primary metagenome ERZ1645192 (study PRJEB40844, sample SAMN11349763) | freshwater sediment metagenome | isolation source: river sediment | host: Sediment | place: India: Faizupur Khadar , New Delhi | collected 2017-02-21 ... | reverse complement strand
CTGCGCTTGAGAAATTCTCTTCGGGAAATATCGTTTTTCATATGTTTACCTTGCTGTTCTAGCCACTTCGGCGGTTCAAGTAAATGGTCTTTTTCGTGTGGTCGTTTTGCAAACTCCAGAGTGGACCCTGGACGCCCTGCTTTCAAGGAGGCAGTTGCAGCGGATTTCCGGCTCGCGGGACGAGGTTGGCCGCCTCGCGGAGCGGGAATGACAATAGCCACGGAGGGGTTCCGTGGCTATTGTGCAAACGCCCAGGCAAGCGGCATGCCCGCCGCGCTGTAAGAAAGGTGTTAGTGCTTCCAGATCATGTCCGCCACCGTGCGAAATGCCGGGATGAACGGCACCACGTGCTCGGTGTAGGGGACCACAATGTCCAGCACGTAAGGCTCATCCGCATCCAGCATGCGCTGTAGGGCGGGACGCAAATCCCTGGCATACATCACCCGCTCGCATTTCACGTTGAAGCTGCGGCACACCGCGACGTAATCGGGATAAATCTGGCGCCGGTTGTCAGGATCGCCCAGGTACGTGTTGCCCCGATTGCCCTTGTAAAACCGGTCCTCCCACTGCATCACCATTCCCAGGTGCTGGTTGTTCAGGATCATCACTTTGGCCGCGATTTTCTCGATGTGGGCGGTCGCCAGCTCCTGGATGTTCATCAGGAACGAGCCGTCCCCGTCAATGTCCACCACCTGGCGGTTCGGAAACGCGACTTTTGCCCCCAGCGCGGCGGGATACCCATAACCCATCGCGCCGAGCCCCGCGCTTGTCAGCAACTGGCGCGGATGCTTGAACTTGTAGAATTGCGCGGTCCACATCTGGTGCTGGCCCACGCCCGTGGTGATAATCGCATCGCCCTTGCTGATTTCGTACAACGCCTCGATGGCCATTTGCGGCAGGATGACATCCTTCTCGCGCCCCTTGAGATGCTCTCGCATGTGCTGGGATTTCATCACCTCTTCAGTCACGTTGTAACCGAACGGAGCTTTGGCCTTCCACGCCTCGATCTGGGCGTGCCATTGGGTGAATTTCTTCTGGATCGGACGTTCCTTCACCATCTCCGCCAGCCGGCCCAAGGCGTACTTCACATCGCTGACAATCGGCAGGTTTGCGGGCTTGTTCTTGTTGATCTCGGACGGATCAATGTCCACATGCACAATCGTGCCGCGCTCGCAGAACTTGGCGGGATTGCCCGTCACACGATCGTCAAAGCGCACACCCATCGCCAGCAGCAGGTCCGCCCCCGGCTTGATCAGCTTCATCGGATCGTTCGGCGATGTGCGGTATTCGTATTCTCCATTCACCGCCCAGTTGGCAAACGCCGCGCCATGCATGCCCAGCCATCGCAAGGACATCGGATGCTCCTCGGGAAACGCGCCGCAACCCATCAGGGTCGTGGTGACCGGGATGCCGGTGGCCTCGACGAATTTCCGCAGCTCCTCGCTCGCGTTGCCGGTGATAATGCCACCGCCCACATACAGCACCGGCCGCTCGGATTTCTCGATCAAGCCAATGATCTCGTTGAGTTCGAGATCGCTCGCCTTGCGATCCGCCTTGTAGCCGCGCACGGAAACCTCGCGGGGAAACACCGGCTGGGTGCGGGCCTGCTGCACGTTCTTCGGGAGGTCAATCAACACCGGACCCGGCCTGCCGCTCTGGGCGATGTAAAAGGCTTCCTTGACGATCCTCGGAATGTCGTTGATATCCGTCACAAGGTAGCTGTGCTTTACCACGGGCAGCGTCATCCCGAATATGTCGGTCTCCTGGAATGCGCCCTTGCCGATCATCGCCTGGTTGACCTGCCCGGTAATGGCCACCAGCGGCACGGAATCCATAAACGCATCCGCAATGCCTGTCACAAGGTTCGTCGCCCCGGGCCCGCTCGTCGCCATGCACACCCCTGCCCTGCCCGTCGCCCGCGCATACCCTCCCGCCGCGAAGGCGCCCCCCTGCTCGTGCCGGGGAAGAACCGTCCGTATCTTCGACCGCGTCAGCGCCTGGTGTATCTCCATGCTCGCGCCGCCGGGATACGCAAATATGGTATCCACCCCCTCGCGCTCGAGCGCCGCCACCAGAATCTCACTGCCGGACATCGCAGGTCCGATCTCCGCCTTCTTTTTCTGCACCGTTTTCTTTTGTGTTATCATTTTAGTTCGTGTTTTTGGCCGGAGCCGCAGGCATAAAAAAACCCACAGCCGTTTCTCCAGCCGTGGGTTCTTGTCGAAAGTGTGTTTACGTTCGACAAGCGCCAACGGCGCCGCCAACTACGACGACGACCAGCAGACCTTTAACTTGTCGAATTCCTAACATTCGACTTTATTTTAATGACAGTTCTCAAACGGTCAAGCGCCTCTTTGCGCCAAATGTAAAATTTTTCGATGGCCCTCAGAGTGTGTCACGTCCCGATGCCATCCGCGTCCAACCTTTTCGCCGCGCCACAGTGAATTTGGGTTGAATACATCCTGACGATTTGCAAAATGGAACACTGTGGGTGACACAAATAGCAGATTATCCTTGCGGCCGAGCCAACGCGCACGCTGCCCACACACGGAATTTGGATCCCCAAGAGAGGTTTTGCCGTTCGATTTCTTTTTATCATCATTTTCACAAGTAACTTTTCCAGAGACACTTGAGAGCAAGCATCCCCGTTGACACATGATTTGTCCATGATATGTTGTTATAGTAATGTTAAATACATCTGATACATTAACCCCCGTTTAGATCCGGTTCAGAGGCATTTTCTTAAGTCCATGAGCAATAACGCACTTACTCGCCCCTTCAATCACAAGCCCTCCACAATCAAGGAAGCGGTCATCCGCATTGCGGGCAACTCCCAGGACGGCATACAGGCCATTGGCGGTTTCCTGGCGCGGCTGGCCGGGCGGAGCGAGCAGGATGTCATGACTTTCATGACGATTCCTTCGACGATCTCGGGAGGGCCTTCCATTTTCCAGGTCCGCATTGGCTCGGGCGATGTTATGAGCCCCGGCGACGAGGCAGACGTGCTCCTGGCTTTTTACCAGCATTCTTACGAGGGGCACATCAGCTCGCTGAAGAAGGACGGCATTGTGCTCTACGATTCCGATCACGTTCAGCCCAGGGTGGAGTGGCAGGAGCATTACCGGCATGTGGGCGTGCCGATCTCGAGTCTGACCGTCGAGGCGATTGGCGGCTCGGGCAAGGACAAGGGCAAAAACATTTTCGCACTCGGGCTGGTGGCCCGCATGTTCGACCTGGACGCCCCTAAACTCGAAGGGCTGATTGCCGAGCGATTCAAGGGCAAGGATCAAAGCGTCACGGACACCGCTCTGGCGGCCTTTCACTCCGGCTACGGCTACTCGTTCGGCGAAAATGTTCAAACGTTCAAATTCTCCGAGTCCCGCAAGCGCGCGGGTCAGGTGGTGATGAACGGCAACGAAGCCATGGCTTATGGCCTGATCGCCGCGGGTGTGCGCTTCGGCGCGGCCTACCCGATTACACCGTGGTCGGACGTCATGGAAATCCTGCGGCGCGAGCTGCCGAAGTATGGCGGCACGTTCGTGCAGTGCGAGGACGAGATCGCGGCCATTTCGATGGCCAACGGCGCAAGTTTCGCCGGGCGCGTTGCAGCCACGGGATCGAGCGGCCCCGGCATTTCGCTTAAAATGGAGTCGCTCGGCTGGGCTGTGATGGCCGAGGTGCCGCTGGTCATCGTGAACATCCAGCGCGGGGGCCCCTCCACCGGCCTGCCTACACAGGTGGAACAATCCGATTTGAACCTCGCCATCTACGGCTCACACGGGGACGCCCCGCGCGTCGTGATTGCCCCGGCCGATGTCGAGGAGTGCTTTTACATTGCCGTCGAGGCTGTGAACATCGCGCGCAAATACAACGTGCCGGTCTTCATCCTGAGCGACCAGGCAATCGCCACAAGAATCGAATCCTTCGCGTGTCCGGACCTCAGTCACATTTGCCAGGACATCACGCCGGATCTTTCGCCCGTGGATGAATACAAGCCCTATGACCTTTCCGCCCCGAACGGCGTGGTGCCTCGAGTGGTCCCCGGCACACCGATCCGGAACGGCCGCTACCCCGTCTTTGGCGGCCTCGAACACGACGAATACGGGCATCCGAGCGCCTCGCCCAAAATGCACATGCTCATGACTGCCAAACGGCGTCAGAAGCTCCAGGCGCTCGCCAAAGAACTCCCGACTCCCAAAATCTATGGCCCCCCGGAAGGCAACGTGCTCCTCGTGGGCTGGGGATCCACCCGCGGACCGATTCATGAGGCTGTGGACGCCGCGCGCGCCGCTGGCGAAAGCGTATCGGCGCTCCACATCCGACACCTGAACCCCCTGCCGCCGGGTCTGGATGTGATTTTTGACGGGTTTAACCTGATCCGCGTGGTCGAGTTGAACGACCAGGGCCTTTATGGTTACGGCCAGCTTGCCGGCATCCTCCGCGCGCGCTACTGCAACTCTAAAATCAGCGGCATCAACAAAACCGACGGGCTTACCTGGAAAGTGCGCGAAATACTCGAGCGCACACGAGCGGACATGCAGGCCTGCATTCAACATTCATGAACCATAATTCAACCAGCACTCTCATGAACACCTCGTCCACACAACAACCCCTTTCTCAAACCGCCACGCAACCGCAAGCCCTGCCCGGCGCCGAAAGAAAAGGGCTCACGAAAAAAGAGATCTCCGCCGACCACCCGACATGGTGCCCCGGATGCGGCGATTTTTCCGTGCTGGCGCTCTACTTTAAACTGATCGAGAAGCGCAAGCTTTGGCAGGAAAAGATCACAACCATCTCGGGCATTGGCTGTTCGAGCCGGTTCCCTTATTTCGTCCAGGCATACGGAGCCCATTACATCCATGGCCGCTCGCTCGCCTTTGCCAGCGGCGTGTCCCTTTCGAGACCTGATCTCCACGTGTTCGTGTTCGGCGGCGACGGCGACCTCTTCTCGATCGGCGGAAATCATTTCGTTCACACTGCCAGGAAGAATATCCACTTGACCTGTGTCGCCATGGACAACCAGGTTTACGGTCTCACAAAGAAGCAGACGTCTCCGACCTCGCCGCTTGGCTTCAAGAGCAAGACGGATACCTGGGGCGCGGTGGATTACCCCATGAATCCGGCGAAGCAAGCCATCGCCGCAGGCGCTTCATTTGTTGCGCGCGCCACTTCCGCCAACCCGAACCATCTGCTGCAAATGATGGAGGCCGCCATGGACCACGAAGGCTTCAGCTTCATACAGTGCCTGAGCGAATGCGTTGAGTTTTACGAGGGAGCCTTTGACGCCTCCAATCCACGCAAGGGCGGCGAGTTCAACCCGATCCCCCAGGAGCACGATGTGCGCGACGAAAACGCAGCCTACAAACTGGCCAGCGCGCCGTTCCCGGGTTATTTCGGCATTTTCTACAACAACCCAAAACCCACGAAAAACCAGAAGGAACTCGAGCTCGCCAAGAACATCGGCGCGAAGTTCACCGGTCTGAAGGACTGGCAGATTCTGCAGAAAACGTTCGATCGAATGAAGTAGCGGTCAAAACGCCGCGCAGACCGCCGGGGTGTGGCGAAAGGTTTCAACGTTTCGGGGCTGCGATGGCAAGGCCGTTGCGCGATCGCTGACCGGGTCTGCCTAAATCGCGCTCTCCGGCGAGGGCGCTTCGAGCAGTCTCGGTTTGGGTGTGTCCTGGGGCAGCCATACGCGGAACGTGGTTCCCTTGGCAGGATCGCTTTCCAGCTCGATCCGCCCCGAGTGCGCCCGAACGATCCGCCGAACAATCATCAACCCCAGGCCGGTCCCTTTCTTCTTTGTCGTGTAGAACGGCTCGAAGATCCTGTTGATCTGTTCCTGTGGAATCCCCTTGCCGGTGTCGCTGACGCAGACAAACACCTCGTCCGATCTCTCGCCGGTCTGCAAAAAAATCTCGCCGCCGCGGGTCGTGGCCTGCATGGCGTTTTTGATGAGATTCACCAGCACCTGCTGTATCTGGCCGGCATCCATGCGGATCACCGGCATCTCGCGGTCCAACCGCGTGCGCGTGTGCAAGCCGCGGTTCTCCAACTCCGGCCCGAGCAGTTCGAGCGTCTTGAGCACAACCTCGTTGAGCGACGCCGGCTTGAATTGAGGCGGCGCCGGGCGAATGGCCTGCAGGAATTGCGTGACAATGTAATCCAGCCGGTTCACCTCGCCCTTTGCCACCGTTGCATACTGTTCGAGCCGGTGTATTGAATCCGCCAGGTCCGCCGTCTCAGCCGCCGCCGCATGACCCCGGCTCCGCGAGGCGCCCTTGGACACCGTAGCGCGCGGACTGCGGGTTTTGAGCTTGCGCAATTCCCGCTCGATGAGCTGCAAATGAATATGCAGGGCGTTCAGCGGGTTGCCGATTTCATGCGCCACGCTGGCCGCGAGAAGGGTTAGCGCCTGGATTCGCTCGCTTTCGATCGCTTCAAAGGTTTGCTGCCGCGCCTCGGTCGCATCATGCAGAATCAGCGCCATGCCGGCGCTGCCGCCCGCCTGCGCGTCCAGCGGCGCCGCATACAGCCGCACAAACCGCGGCCTGGGATAATGCAGCTCAAACTCGTGCCGCACCACATTCTGGGCGCCGGACCGGCCCGGTTGCGCGAGATTCTCCCACTCCAGGCCGGCCAGGTAATTCGTCACCGGCTGCCCTTCCGCGGTTGCGGGCAAGGCGAGCAAACGCGCAACCGCCTGGTTCCAGTACAGAATCTTCCCGCTCTCGTCCGTTACAAGGATGCCGTCCTCGATCGTGTTGAAAAGAGTCTCTAGAAATGTCCGCTCGCGCGCCAACCGCTGAACAACCGTTTGTAAACCCTCGGGATCCAGGCGCCCGATCCGCCCGAGTACTTTGTCCAGGAAACTGCTCTTGACGGGCATGCGGCTAAAACCACTTTTTCTTGCGAAAATACCAATACGTGGCCACGGTCGAGCAAAGGGTCACCACCCCCGCAACCAGGTAGCTGTATCTCCAGTCCAACTCCGGCATGTTATGGAAATTCATCCCATACCACGTCCCCACCATCATCAGCGGTGTCGTAATCACGGTGATGAGGGTCAGCAGCTTCACCACTTCGCTCGTCTGGTTGGACGACATGTTCAGGTACACTTGCAGTATTCCCGTGAGCGAGTCTGTGTAGCTCTGTGCCAGGCTGCTGATGTGGAACAGGGCATCGTAAACATCCCGGTAATACGGCACCATGTGCGCCCGGATCAGCTTGAACTCGCCGGCCGCAAAACGCGCCAGCACCTCCCGCTGCGGCCCAATGATCTGCCGCAAATGAAGCACTTCCTTCTTGATCTGCAGGATTTTGTTCAGTGTGTCTTTGCCTGTGTCCTGCAACGCCATCTGCTCCAGCTCCGCAATCTCCAGCGACAGCTCATCCAAAGCCGGCTTGTAGTTCTCCACAATCGCGTCCAGGAGATTGTAGGCCATGCGGTCCGGCGCCCGGGCAATATGAACCGTGCTTTTGAGCGCCCGCTCTTCGGTCGCGCTCACGCTTCGGCTCGGCCCATCGTGATACGTCACCAGAAAATTCCGGCCCAGAAAGAAATTCAGCTCGTCCGTCGCAAATACGCCATCCTTCCGGCTGTAGTCCACCGCGTGGATCACCATGAACAAATATGGAGTGAATTTGTCCTCCTCCTTCGGCGTGTACTCCTCCACCTTCGGCGAAGGGCTCACCATCACGCAGTCCTCAATCGACAGCGGATGAAAGTGAAACACATCCTCAAGCACAAATTTGGATTCTTCAGGCGTGGGCTGCTCCAGGTCAACCCACAGAAAAAGATTCGTGTCGGACAGCAGGGTAGGCATCAGAAACATTTCTATGTTTCTGCTATGCAGCTTTCCCTGCGTTGTGAAAACCAATGAGCGTATCATGCCGCGGCTCCCTCACGCCGCAGAACAGCTTAGGCGAGACGCCTTCGAACGCAAGCGCGGCCTGCCCATTCAGCAGCGCCTGTGAATGAAGGAGCGGGGCCGGCCTCATCGTCATTCACACCGCAACACGTCGCACAGATCCACACGTGCAGCCGGTCTCCAGCCGATACATACGTGCCCCTCGCGCAGACGTCTGGCCAATCCGTCATCTCCGGTCTTCGCCCTGGCCCGGGTCCTTTCGCCCGGATTTCGGATCCCATCTCAAATCTGATCTATCATTTCCGATTCCAGATTTCGCGCTGTTTTTCCGGCACGTTCACCGTCCGGCGCCATTCACAACGTTACAGAGGCGGCAAAAGCCTCGTCCCCATTTCACCAAACAAACCAGGGACAGCGGCAGAACCGGCGTCAGCGAAAAGCTGTGAGTTTAAGCTTGCACAAAAAGTTTGTTTATCGTGCAATTATTGCACTTTTTGCAGTAATTACAGGCCGAAGCTGAAGTAGTAAGAATTGCAATAAATTGAGGATCAATTACTTATGGCTTTGGCACAGAAACAGCTCACTATTACCTGTTTTATGAAGACGCTTCTCAAGAATCTGTTGAAACTTCAGGAGATCGATTTCGCCGATCGTCCGGAAAAGAACGCTGAGGCTGTCGCCGCTGAAATTCGCGCCACGATCCCCCCGCCGATCCTTGGCCACTACGATCGACTGATCGCCCGGGGCAAGAAGGGTGTTGCGCTGGTGCGCAACCAGGTTTGCACGGGCTGTCACATGCGGATTCCCATCGGCACAATCAACACGCTGATGCAGGGCCAGGACATCCAACTGTGCGATTCTTGCGGTCGCTATCTGGCTCTCGCGGATGAGTCAGAACCGGCCCCCGCGCCGGCGGCGCCTGCGCCAAAACCTGTGCGCAAGCCGCGAAAGAAGAAGACCACCCAGGAACATGCTACCGCTTGAAGTCACGAGCAGGCTCGTGACTCAGGTTTCGCTGGCGGAATACACAAACCATTCGTTAATCATTCCGAGACTCCGGGCCACAGACACTCCGGGAGTCATAGCGGAACTGAGTCACGTGCTTCAGCAAAACGGCTGCGTCCCGGACGTGCTGCCGCTCTACCACGCCGCCTTGAACAAGGAGTTGACGCAAAGCACGGCGCAGGAATGCGGCATTGCGTTTCCGCATGCGCGGTTGAGCGCCATAAAAAGCCTCACGTTTGCGATCGGCTGCGCTTCGCGGCCGATCGTTTGGGGAGGCAACGGTTCGCCGCGCATTCAGATTGTTTTTCTCATCGCGGTCCCGGCGACCGACGCCGCGAACTGCCTGCACCTGCTCGCCTCCATGGCCCGGCTTGGGCAACGGCCCGACATCATCGAGCGGATGCTCGAAACCCGAACCGCTTCAAACATCCTGTCGCTTCTTTCGACGATTCCCGTCCGCCACTAGGTTCTATCCGGCGAGGTTCAATATGGCCCGGGCGGCCCGGTCCGAGGCGCCCGGCCCGCCAAGCGACTGTATGATGTCCTTGAGCTTGCTCTGGATCTGAGCGCGGCGGGCCCTGTTCTTGAGAAGCTCGATGGCGCACCCGCCAATGCTGGACGCGGTTGCCTGGTGCTGAATGAACTCCGGAAAGATCGCCTCGTCCGCAAGGATGTTGGGCATGGAAAGAAAACGAACCGAAACAATTCTCCGCCCGATCTGGTATGTGCTCCACGACGTTCGGTAAAGCGCCACCGTGGGCACGCCGAAAAACGCGCATTCCATGGTGACGGTTCCGGTGGATGCCAGGGCGAGATCCGCTGCAGCCAGTTCCTCGGGCAGATTGCCGATCACCACGCGCAGACCCTCGGGCAGGCCCATGGAACGTGCCATGCCCGCGAGCCCTTCGTCCGGCAGAACCATGCTGGCCCGGATCCCCGGAAATGCGGTTCGCACAACCTCCAGCGCGCCGCAAAGCACAGGCACGTGCCTTTTCAATTCCGCCTTGCGGCTGCCAGGCAACAACAGCACGGAACTCTCCCGCATCTCCCGCGGGCGCACGTCCCGGGCGCCATAGCGGTCCATCATCGGGTGGCCCACAAACTCCACCGCGAGGCCGGGTGCGTGGGTTGCGTACCAGTTCTTTTCGAATGGAAAGATCGAAAGAACGAGGTCAAAATCATCACGCATTCGAAGCGCCCGGCCGGGCCTGGACGCCCAGACCTGGGGGGAGACGTATTGCACGATTTTCGGATTCCAGTTTTGGAACCATCCGCCGCCCGCCCGCCCGGCGCGCGCGCGGATGGCGTGGCCCAGTCTGCGATTGAACCCGGAAAAATCCACGCAAACCACCACGTCCGGCTGCCGCTCGCCCGCCAGCCCGCATAGCCGCCGAAACAGGCGTCGAAACGTGAGGATCTTCTTCAGCACGTCCGAGATGCCGATCACCGAATGCGCGGTCATGTCCACAACGGTGTCCACCCCGGCCTCTCTCATGTGCCGTCCGCCCGCGCCGAAGAACACCGGCTCGAAGCTCGGCCCCGCCCCTCCGCCGCCGGCGGCCTGCCGACGCAGCGCCCTGACGAGGTCCGCCGCAAGCGCGTCGCCGCTCGGCTCCCCGGCCACGAACATGAACTTCAAATGGTCCATGCTACGCTTTGTGGAAGGGCGCCAATGATTGGAAGGAGGCTTGCGCCTGCCGGGAAATTTCGATCGCCAGTTCGAGCGCCTGCCGCGCGGACTCGCCGGTCACCACGGGCGTGCCGTGTGCCTTTGCGCATTCCACGAAATTCTGGAGCTCAAGCTTGAGCGGCTCATCCTTTTCGATCGGCACCGGTTCGCGCACGATTTTTCGCCCGGCAAACTCGCTGACGATCGCGGAATCCTTCGCGGCAAACAGTTTCTTCAGGATCGAGCTCTCGTGCTCGCCCTCTCGCGCCACGCGGTAAATGAAGCCTTCCTGGGCGCGGTAATCCAGCGAGATATAGCTCGGATGAGCTCCGCCGCTGAACACCCGGACTTTGCGCATGCGCTCGGGACTCACGCGGCTGGCCGTCAGGTTTGCCACGCAGCCATTGGCAAATCGCAGCCGCGCGTTCGCAATATCCTCCGTGCCGCTCAGCACCGGCACACCCACCGCATCGCAACTCACCACGGGCGATCGCACAAAAGCCAGCACAAGATCCAGGTCGTGTATCATCAGGTCCAGCACCACGCCGATATCCGTGCTGCGCGCCGGATAGGGAGAAAGCCGGTGCGCCTCGATGAAACGCGGTTCTGTCGCCGCGCCCGTCATGTAGTTGAAAACCGGGTTGAACCGCTCGACATGGCCGACTTGCAACACCGCCTTGTTGTCCCGCGCAAATTGTACCAGCTCGGCCGCCTCCTGCGCCGTGCGCGTCATGGGCTTTTCCACCAGCACATGCTTCCCGGCCATGAGCAGGTCCCGCGCAAGTTCGTAATGCGTGCTCGTCGGGGTAACGACGCTGAGGGCGTCGGCATGCGCGGCGGCTTCGGCGGCGGAAGCGAATACCCTCAGCCCATGCCGTGCGGCCTGCTCCTGCGCGGCTGTTGTTGAAATGTCGTAAATGCCGGTGAAGTCAATCCGCCCCGCAGCGGCAAGCTCGGAATAGATTCGCACGTGTTGCTTGCCCAGCGAACCCGTGCCGAGCACCGCAACCCTCAGTTTCTGCGAGGGCAAAACCGACTGTGATGAATTCATCAACGCGCATCCTGCCAAATAAATGGAAAAATGACAACGAACCGCTGATCAAGCCGGCAATGCGCCCTTCCGTCTCATCCGTCACACTGGCCCGCGCTGAATGAAAAACCCGCCCCTGAGACAATCCCGGGGCGGGTGTGTTGAAATGTATTACCGCTGATCAGGCGCCTGCTTTGGCTTCTGCCTTCGGCTCTTCCTTGGCGGCTGGAGCCGGCGCGGCAACCGGGGCGGAAATGTCCATAAACTCGAGGATGGCTTTCTGGCCGGCGTCGCCCTGGCGATTGCCGAGCTTCACAATGCGGGTGTAACCGCCGCGACGCTCCTTCTGACCGGGAGCAATCTCATTGAAGAGGATTTTCGTGGCCGCCTCGTTGTGCAGCCGGGCGGCCGCGAGCCTGCGGTCGTGAAGCGTCCCGCTCTTGCCAAGGGTGACCATTTTCTCCGCCACGGACCTTGCCGCCTTTGCTTTGGCGAGGGTGGTTGTGACTCGTTTATGAAGGATCAGGCTGCAAACCAGGTTGGCAAGCATCGCGTTGCGGTGCTCGCTGGTGCGGCCCAGTTTGGCCGTTCGCTTAAGGTGTCGCATAAAACAATTATCGTGTCAGGGAGATCGTGGTCTCTTCCTTGGGTGATTCGAGCAAATCCGGCTCGAAGGTCATCCCGAGGCTCAAGCTGAGGCTGGCCAGCTTCTCCTTGATTTCGTTGAGAGATTTCTTGCCGAAGTTGCGGTACTTGAGCATCTCCTGCTCGCTCTTCATCGCGAGCTGGCCAACGCTGGTGATGTTGGCGTTGTTGAGGCAGTTGGCCGCGCGAACGCTCAACTCGATCTCGTTGACGCTCATGTTGAGGAGCTTCTTCAACTTGGTCTTCTCCTCGTCCTGCTTGTCCACCACTTCCTCAAACTCGACGGCGTTTTTGTCATAGCCGACGAACACATCGAGATGATGCTGCAAGATAGCCGAGGCCTGCGTGAGCGCCTCGTCCGGCGTAATTCGCCCGTCTGTCCGCACTTCGAGGATCAGGCGGTCGTAATCCGTGCGCTGCCCGACGCGCGCGTTCTCCACCGAGTAACGAACGCGTGTCACCGGCGAAAACAGAGAATCAATGGCAACAACGCCGATCGGCTGGTTGGGCTTTTTATTCTCGTCCCCCGGCAGGAAGCCGCGGCCCACTTTCAGCTCGAGTTCCATCTCGAACTTTTTCTTCTTGTCGAGCGTGCAGATGTGCTGGCCGGGATTGACGATTTCCACGCCGTGATTCAACTGGATGTCGGCGGCGGTGACCTCGCCCTCCTTGTTCACCGAAAGCAGCAGGGACTGCGGCTCCCGGGATTCGGACTTGAACAGAACCTTTTTCAGATTCAGCACAATATCGGTGACATCCTCGACCACGCCGTCGATGGTGCTGAACTCGTGCATGGCGCCGTCCACCTTGATGGAGCTGATCGCCGCGCCCTCCAGCGAGGAGAGCAACACCCGTCGAATCGAGTTTCCGATTGTGTGCCCGTAGCCGGTCTCGAAGGGCTCGGCCACGAATTTGGCATAGGTTTCTGTTGCGGTTGCGTCCTCTTTGACCAACCGTTTCGGCATTTCAAAACGTCCAAGACGTACTGGCATATGTTCCTTTCAACAATTTTAATCTGACCGCCGCTTTCTCCCATGGGCGCGCGGCCCGTATAATTGTCTGGAGCGCCTGGGCCGCTCCGACCTGGTGGCATCCACCACCCGCCGTCGCGGTCCCGCGCTCCGGTTTGTTTTCTAGCGGGAGTAAAACTCGACAACCGCCTGCTCGTTGGCAATCGGCTGAATCTCATCCCTCGTCGGGATGCGCATCACAACGCCCTTGAGGGCCTCGCGGTCCAGGCTCAGCCAGTCGGGCACCACGCGGTTGGTGGAGGCCTCGAGATTTCTGGTCGCGAGCTGGCGAGCGGTGTTCGTGTTCTTGATCTCGATCACGTCGTTCACCTTCAGCCCGAACGAAGGAATATTGACCTTGCGCCCGTTCACGCGCACGTGCCCGTGACCGACAAGCTGCCTTGCGCCGGCCCTGGTGTTACCGAATCCGAGCTGGTAACAGACATTATCGAGCCGGGTCTCCAGGATCTGGAGCATGTGTTCGCCGGTGACACCGCGGCGCCGGAGCGCGCGCTCGTACACACCCCGAAACTGGCGCTCAAGCAGCCCGTAATAATAACGCAGCTTCTGCTTTTCGATAAGACCAAGCGCGTAATCCGTGTGCTTGCGGCGCGATTTCGGGCCATGCACGCCCGGACCATAATTCCGGCGTTCGAGGTACTTGGACGCGCCGAAGATGGGCACACCAAAACGACGGCTGATGCGAACTCTGGGACCTGTATAACGAGCCATTTTCTAAAATTATCCTGTTGATTGTTTGTGTTAAACGCGGCGCTTTTTCCGGGGACGGCAGCCATTGTGCGGCACCGGTGTGACATCCTTGATCACGGTGATTTCCAGCCCGATGGCCTGGAGAGCGCGTATGGCGGATTCACGGCCCGACCCCGGACCCTTCACCCGAATTTCCACTTCTTTCATCCCGTGCGCCATCGCCTGGCGCGCGGCATCCTGCGCCACCTGCTGCGCGGCGTAGGCTGTGCTCTTGCGCGAGCCCTTGAAACCGACGCGCCCCGCTGTGGACCAGCCGATCACATGCCCCTGCATGTCGGTGATGCTCACGTGCGTGTTGTTGAACGTGGCAAGGATGTTCGCAATCCCGCTAATAATGTTCTTTGCGCCCTTGGCCTTGATGATCTTCTTGCCGGCCATTTCGTCGGCCAGCAGTTCGGCCGCCGTCGGAGCAGTGCCTGCCGCAGGGACTGCGGCGGCCGCAGCGTCCGGGCCAGCAGCCTCGGCGGGCTTCGGCGCGTCCGGCGCAGCGGCACCGGCTTCAGACTTGGGCGCCTTCTTCGGCTTGGCCGGAGCGTCCCCTGCGGTTTTCGCGGGTTTTTCCGCAGCCGGCTTGGCCGCCTTCTCCGCGCCCTTCTCTTCAACGGGGGCGCCTTCTGGCGTGGCTTCCTTCTTCGGTGCCGGAGCTTTTTTCTTCGTTTCGTCAGCCATAGTAATTAAATCAGCTTAGTGGATGCCTGTCTTGGCGGTCGGATTGCGCACAACACCGACGGTCTTTCTCGGGCCCTTGCGCGTGCGGGCGTTGGTTTGTGTGCGCTGACCGCGCACCGGCAACCCGCGCAGGTGGCGGACGCCGCGGTAACACTTGATGCCCTGAAGCCGCTTGAGGTTCATACCGATCTCGCGGCGCAGGTCGCCTTCGATCACGTATTTGCCTTCCTGTATGGCGCGAACAATCTGCGAGAGCTGCTGTTCTGTCAGATCTTTCGCGCGAATGCTGCCATCAATGTTCGCTCTTTCGAGGACCTCCAGGGCATTGCTCGGGCCGATGCCATAAATGTATCTCAGCGCAATATCAATGCGCTTGTTCGGAGGAACTTCAACGCCAATTATACGAGCCATATATTGTCTGCTTTCTCAAAAATGGGTTGCGAGCGTCCTAGCCCTGACGCTGCTTGTGCCGCTTGTTGGTGCAAATCACCCGAATCACACCCTTGCGGCGAATCACTTTGCAATTTTCGCACAGTTTTTTAACTGACGCTCTCACTTTCATATCAAATCATTTTCTATACTTTGCCTGTGATCCGCCCTTTTGACAGATCGCATGGCGATAATTTCAACCGCACACGGCATCCGGCCACCAGCGCCCCGCACTGCGGCTTATCCCGGCGCTTCACATATCCCAATAACCGATGCCCGTTCGCCAACTCCACCTCACACGTGCCATTGGCCCTTGCCTCGATCACGAGACCTTCAACGGCAAATGCGCTTTCCGAAGGCATGTCAATATCTCCGGCTCACCCTCGGTCACCAGGATGGTATGCTCAAAATGAGCCGAGAGTGAACCATCCCGCGTCACCACTGTCCAGCCGTCTTTCAAAATCTTCACGTCCGCACCGCCCGCATTGACCATCGGCTCGATGGCGATCGTCATACCCGGTCTGAGCTTCGGCGATGGCGCCCCACGCTCGACAAAATTCGGCACCTGCGGCTCCTCGTGCATGGATCGGCCAACGCCGTGGCCCACAAACTCGCGCACCACGCTCATGCCCTGGCCCTCGACATATTCCTGAACCGCCCGGGAAATGTCTGATACCCGGTTTCCTGGCAGCGCCTGCGCAATTCCTCTCTCGAGGGCCTGGTCGGTCGCATCCATCAGCTTCTGCGCCACCAAACTGCAACCGCCCACAGCCACCGTCCGCGCGTTGTCGCCGACAAAACCGTTGTAAACGACTCCGACATCCAAACTGACGATTTCCCCGAACATCAACTGCCGGTCCCCGGCAATCCCATGAACGACCTGGTCGTTCACCGAGATGCAGATGTGGCACGGATACTTCCGGTATCCCAGGAACGCGCTCTTCGCACCGTAATGCTTGATTCGCTGCGCCGCGTAATCGTCCAGCTCGCGGGTGGTCATGCCCGGTTGCACGTAATCCGCCACTTCAGCGAGCACGGCCGCCGCAACAGCGCATGCCGGCCTCATCGCCTCCAAATCACGCTCGTTCTTCAGAACAATCATCCGCCTTGAGCCGCTTTTCACGTTAAGGCCGTTCCTCGAGCCTCTGACAAAGAACAATCATCCTAAAACCGCCCCCGCATACGGCCCTTCTTGAGGAAGCCGTCGTAATGACGCATCAGCAGGTGGGTTTCCATTTGCCGCATTGTGTCCAGCAGCACACCCACCAGGATCAACATGCTCGTGCCGCCGAAAAAGGTCGCCACCGGGTACGGAATCTCCATTTCGGAGCTGAGCAACTCCGGGATAATCGCAATGATCATCAGGAATACGGCGCCCGCCAGGGTGATCCGGCTCATGGCGTTGTGCAGGAAGTCGCTCGTTGCCTGGCCGGGTCTTACGCCCGGTATATAGCCCCCGTTTTTCTTGAGATCATCCGAGATCTGCAACTCGTTGAATTGTGTGGCCACCCAGAAATACGAGAAGAACAGGATCATCGCGGCATAAAGAGCCAAGTACCAGAACGTGCCGTGGCTCAGCGCAATGGCAATGGTTGAAAACGTTTCGGAGAAGAACTTCGCCACGGCATTTTCCTTGCCCTCGAAAGCCTTGCCCGCGAACAGGAAAAACTTTTGCGGGAACATCAGGATGGCCTGCGCAAAAATAATGGGCATGACGCCCGAGTAATTCACCCGCAGAGGCATGAAGGAGGTGCCGCCCGCATACACCTTTCGGCCCACAGCCCGCTGCGCGTATTGAACGGGAACCTTCCGCTGCGCCTGTGTGATCGCGATCACGCCGGCGATGACACCCGCCAGCAGCAGGATGAGCGCAATGCCATGTCCGAAGTTGAAATTGGCCTCCATGCCGCCGCCGGGGAAGAACATGTCTTTCAGTGCGATCATGGCCTGCGGGAGGCGAGCAAGAATGCCGATCGTGATAATGAGGGAAATGCCGTTGCCGATGCCGCGGTCCGTAATCTGCTCGCCCAGCCACATGAGCACCATTGTGCCCGTTGTCAGGATGATCATCGTCTGAATCCGGTACCACCAGATGTAATCCTGACTGTAAAGCACAAGGTTCCCGATGCCCTGCCCGAAAATCTGCTGCGGATTCTCCCAGCCGATCGCCATGAAAAGCCCCTGCCCGAGGCACAACAGCACGGTGAGATACCGGCCATACTGAATGATCTTTGTGCGGCCGCCCTCTTCACGCGCGAGCTTGCTGAGCTGCGGGATGACCGCCGTCAACAACTGGATAATAATCGTGGCGCTGATGTAGGGCATGATGCCCAGCGCGCCAATGGCGCAATGCTCCAGCGCGCCGCCGGTGAACATGCTGTACATGCCCAGTACGGAAGCCCCGTCCTGGGAATGAGTCCTGAAAAACTCCGCCAAAGCGTTTCCATCCAGCCCGGGGACACGCAGCACAGCCTCGAGGCGGCAGATCGCCAGCACCCCGAGCGTGAAGAGTATCCGGGACTTTAACTCCGGGATCCGGAAGCAGTTGGTGAACGTATTGGCAATGGCGGCTAGCATGGCTTCTTCTTATCGATCCACTCAGGATTTTGCCGCGGCAGCGACGGCGGCTGGTTTTACGGCAATTTCACACTTGCCGCCTTTGGCCTCGATCTTCGCTTTGGCCGAGGCACTGAAGGCGTGGGCGGTTACGTTGAGCTTGCGCGTCAACTCGCCGGCGCCAAGGATCTTGATGCCATCAGCCTTGCCATTGGCCAGGCCAAGACTCTTGAGTGCCGCAACATCCACATGCGCGCCGTCTTCAAACTGATTCAAATCCGCCAGGTTCACCGGCAAATAGCGTGTGGTGTGCCGCTTGTTGTTGAACCCCCGCTTGGGGATTCGACGAAACAAGGGCATCTGGCCGCCTTCGAACGTCGAGCGAATGGAACTGCCCGAGCGTGCTGTCTGGCCCTTTCCGCCGCGTCCGCTGGTCTTGCCGCGTCCGCTGGATTCGCCCTGGCCGAGCCGTTTGCGGCGATGCTTGGCTCCCGGGCGAGGCTTAAGATCATGTAGTCTCATAGTGTCAAATCAGGTTACGCTGCGGGTTGCGCCGGCTGTTCGGCAGGCGCGGTCTCCACAACGACGGGAGCGGGCTTCTTAATCTCAATGCCACGACCCCGGTAAATGTCTTCCTTCAAGCGCAGGCTCCGAAGCGCCTGCAATGTGGCCTTCACCACGTTGGCGGCGTTTTTGGAACCGAGGGACTTGCTTAAAACGTCCTTGAGTCCCGCAGATTCGAGCACCGCGCGAACGGTCTTGCCCGCGATGATGCCCGTTCCCGGCGATGCCGGGCGCAGCAGCACTTTTGCGCCACAATAATGCGAGAAAACCTCGTGAGGAATGGTCGCTTCTTTGATCGATACCGGGACCATTGCCGTGCGCGCCATCTCACCGCCCTTGCGAATGGCATCGGCGACTTCGCCGGCCTTTCCCAAACCCACTCCCACGCGCCCCTTCTTGTCTCCAACAACCACAAGAGCGCTGAAGTTGAAGCGGCGTCCGCCCTTTACAACCTTGGCGG
>ERZ1645192.1635-NODE-1635-length-18683-cov-6.383348_pt1 | contig 18683 bp, 14 predicted proteins | sample MGYA00575354_ERZ1645192 | MGnify/ENA primary metagenome ERZ1645192 (study PRJEB40844, sample SAMN11349763) | freshwater sediment metagenome | isolation source: river sediment | host: Sediment | place: India: Faizupur Khadar , New Delhi | collected 2017-02-21 ... | reverse complement strand
GATTTTGAATCGGATTTCTGTTCTTTGTATTCTTTCCATAGCCGAGAAATAGTCCATTGCGGTCGATTTGCTATTCGATCAGCTTCTCTTCTTTCAGTATTTGAGAGTTCTTCTCCTTCAATTCTCTTTGCTCTAATGCCAGCTGCTCTGGCAGGCGTCATATCATCTTGATATTGCCGTCCCGCTTTTTCTTCAATGAGTTTCCCGTTTCTGCGGTACATAATATAGAATATTTTTTCCGGACCACTTACGCCTTGTCCTTCAATATAATACACGCCAGCGTATTTTGTTTTGTATCGTCCTTTTGTAGGCATTGCTATTTCCTTAATTCTATTCCCAACAGTATTCCCAACATTTTTATTAAATATACAGATAAAACGTGGTAAGTCAAGGTTAATATAACATACCTATATTATTGAGATAAAAGCACTCGGTAAAAATTGAAGTAAAATGAAGTGATTAAATAATGTGGCCTCTCACGCCGGAAACCGGGGTTCAAGTCCCCGTGGGACTACCAATGAAATCAGCTGCCGATAAAGGGCTTTCATTCAATTTCGAACTGAATCTCCTCTTTTTCAGTGTAAAAAAGCTGGGTTGGTGTTCAATACATTGGAAGGTTATAAGTTTTGATTCCACAACCCATTCCAGAATGTGAATCATTATGTGCTTCTCATGCATGGCACCCTGAATCTTCTTGACACGCATGAGGGTGTTTTTTATAGTGTCGCACAAAAGGGGATGTTTCTGTCACGCAGATACAATCATACGTGATGTTTCTCTTACGGAAGGCACGGGTTTAATGAAAACATGTCAAATAATCATGACAATAAACTGTCACCAATAATCATAAAAGTAAAACCGAAATGCATATTCCTTTATATTTTTGTGCCGATAGTTTTTTTAGTCTTGGCACATGTCCTGGGTCAACTTGCCACTTTTAACATCATTCCGCGTTTTCGCGGTTATGATTTACTCGTCATATTTTTTAACCTGGATGGAGAAGCAAATCTTCCTACTCTTTACAGCGTTTTTGAGTGGTTCCTTTGTGTCATTTTTCTGGCCCTCATAGGCTTTTTTGATAGAAAGACACTTTCTTCCCGTTATTTATACTGGTGGGGATTGGCGATAATTTTCAGTTTTCTATTGATTGACGAGTTCATTTCTTTTCACGAACTTTCAGAGCAAATCTTGGCTTTATTTAACATCAAAGTCCTGCTTTTCCCCAATGCCTGGGTTCTTATTTACGCCGTTGCACTTGCGCCGATTGCTCTCGCTTATTTACAATTCATGATTCATTTGCCTCAAAAAACAAAATATTTGTTTATTTTTTCTTTTATGGTTTTTATGCTGGGTGCCGCTGTCACAGAGTCGCTGGAATTGTTTCATATGGAGATATACGGGGATGATAAATATCATTATCTATATTTTGTTACAGTAGAGGAAACATTGGAAATGATGGGTTTGTTGATATTTATTTATGCCCTGGCATCTCATCTGGTCCATGAGTTGGGTGTGTCGCAGATTAAGATAGTGCCGGAAAAGATTTCTCCCGGATTGACAGATCAATCAGGACAGTCGCTATCATAATAAATATAAAATGTGCTTCAGAATAATCCTCGTCATTCGACGTTTTGCGGACAAGATTTACTTGACATGTATGGTTACGTTTCTTATAGTTTCGCAACGCATAAACAAGGCTTTGCCACATAGTGATGTATTTTTTTAATATTCAGGAGCAATGCTCCAATAATACAAGCCCCATTGCCTTCGATCAATTATCAATACATGCACATACATTGCTCATTTTAATGAAGCGCCATCATATAGGATGACCGAATTATTCCTGAAAAATAAAAGCGTCATGATGACTACAAATCAAAAGAAGGAGACGATATATTTTATTGTTCCGCGCTTTCCGTATCGGTATATTACAGAATTTAAATTTATTCTAAAAATATTAAAACTAAAAGGATATTCGTTCCCGTTATCGCTAACCTCTTTAATTAATCTGACTGACGAAACGCAATGGCATATCCTTGTGACTGATGAAAACATCAGTAGAATTAATGATAATCTTAAACCGTCCCTCGTTGTTCTTACTGCGATGTCGTGTTTTTACAATCGGGCCGTTGAAATTGCGGAACAATTCAAACAAAAAAACATTCCTGTAATATGCGGCGGGATTCATGTGTCCCTTTATAAAAACATACAGTCACATCCATTCTCATCAATCGTGATCGGTGAAGGCGAAGATGTTTGGAATGAGATACTCAATGATTATAAGAAGGGTGCTTTAAAACCGGTTTACACGAACGATCTTCATTCTTCTTTGGTCGAGATCAATGCTGAAAAAATTAATCGATATATTGATTTTTCAAAATATCTTTTTTATTCCATACAGGCAACCAGGGGGTGCCCTTATGATTGTAATTTTTGTTCGGTCAAGGAATTTAATGGCAGAGAGACAAGACACAGAACCGTAGAGAGTATTGTCAGCGAGCTCAATGATGTTAAAAAAACAACACAAGAAATATTTTTTGTTGATGACAATATTATTGGTGATAAAAAATATGCGAAAGAATTGTTTAATGCGCTTATCAGGCAAAATATTTTCTGGTCTTCTCAAGCTTCAATTAATATTGCATTTGAAAATGATGTTCTTCAATTAGCGGCGCAGTCCGGCTGCGAATATTTTTTTCTGGGTTTTGAATCAACACAAAAGAATTCGCTGGAATTATTCAACAAGCAAATAAATTTATCCATCAAAGATAAATACAGTGAAATTATTTCCAACATCCGATCTCATGGTATTGAGATAACAGCTTCTTTTATTATCGGAAGTGACTCCGACATCAAAGAATCCTTTCAACAGCTGGTAGATTTCATAGAAGAAAACAATATTGTTTCCGCCATGATCAATATTTTAACTCCATTCCCGGGAACAAAACTTTTTGAAACAATGTCCAGGGAATCCCGCATTATAGATGACGATTTAAATCACTACGATGGACAACATGCCGTCTTTTCCCCGGCACACATGAGTGCTTCTGACTTAGAAAAAGGATTGTGTTCTATTTATACCAAGATCTACAACCTTAATGCGCTGTATAGGAAAACAAGAGCAATTCTATGTGAATACAAATTTTTTGATAAACGTAATTCATTACACATGCATAGAAGTTTCCCTGGAATACTTCGTGATTTGTGGAATATTTTTCGGTTTGTTTACCATTTATTATTTACCAATTCAGCACATGTTGTAATGAACAGACTGATTTTTGTTTTTAAAATGTTCCTTCTTTTTTTTGATAAGAAAGTTCTGGGGAAACGGAATATTTTCATATTCATCGTTAAATGTATCAGCTTAAATGATTTCTCCCGTCACGCAATAAAACAGATTCAAAAAAGAAATATATTTTTATAAATTGTTGATAATATCCTGAGACAAAAACGTCAAGCCAAGACAAAATACTGGAATGTATTTCTAATCAGTAGAGTCAATCCCTTATGTTTTGCGTACGCATGATTTCTTTAAAGCATGATAGAATATCCTGATCAAAATGCCCGGGTTGCATGCCGTCCATGATGTTCAGGCATTCTTCCAACTGAAATGCTTTCCGGTTGCCCTGAGCATCCATGCGATAAACGCGCGGTGTGGACAACGCCGAATAGACATCGGCTACGGTCATAATTCTGGAAAGATTTGGAATGTTCTTGCCGGTCAAACCGTCAGGATATCCCGATCCGTCCATTTTCTCATGATGATGACGGACGATGTCCACCAAATCGTCCATTCCGGGGATTTCCGCAAAAAAATTAGCGCTCCAAATGGAATGCTTTTTCATGATGTCAAATTCTTCATTCGTGAGTTTTCTGGGGGCGTTCAAAATTTCATCTTCGATGAATATTTTTCCCACATCATGAAGTTCCGAACTCAGGCTCAGCATATCCATCTCCCGTCTGCTCAAATTCATTCGTTCCCCGATTTTGAGACACATCTGCTGCGTATGGAGACTATGCGAAAGGGTGTAGCTGTCTTTGATATCCAGCGCTCTGTTGATACAGCGCATATAGGTCTTTTGCCTTTCCGCCAGAATGGATTTAAACTTTTCCAGTATGTTTTCAAGCGCCTTCACTATTTTGGGATTATATAAAGAACCGTTGGCCTGTTTCATTTTTTGCAGAGCCTCAGCCGGTGGCATATTTCTGTAGTGCGGATTTGTTAACTGCTGATAGTCGTCCGCCACTTTTAAGATTTGTGCTTCCAGAGGCATTTCTTCAAATTTTTTCTTTCCCATAAAAGCAATAAAGCCCGTCTGTTTTTGCAGTAACTTGTGGGGCTCAAGGATTTCCATGGAATAATCCCATATCTTTGACATTTGTTCCTGCTCTTCCGGTGTCAGTGGCTGGCCCGTCCGCTCTTTTTCAACCACTGTTTTGGATAGCGAGATCTTCCCGATTTCATGAAGATATGCCCCACTGACAATTTCCTGACTGACCATGGGACATAAGATTTTGCTCATTTCCTGCGCCAGGATGGCTGTTGCCTTGCAATGCTCAACCTGTTCCACACCTCCTGCGGCCTTGTTCAGTTTGAAAACCAGATCCAGCATGATGAGATCAACGTCAACCCGACGGGTTGCATCGAATTTTTTCTGTAAGATGAAGTCTTCTTGTTGATTGTTAGAAAGATCCAGCAGAGAGACTCGTTGATCAATCAACCTATTCATTTGAATAAGTAACTCAGGATTATGTTGCATCAGGTAGATGAAATCATCCCGCTTTAATTCATACAGTTCCACCTCATCACTGGTTTTAATGGTTGCTGACCGGGTCTGGCTGAGAAGAAGCGCCATCTCTCCGAAGGTATCCCCGGGATCAAAGTGTGCCATGACCAGCTCTTCCTTGCCATCCGGGGATAATTGAATCACCTGGACATGCCCTGATTTGACGATGTAGAAACTGTCTCCCGATTCACCTTCCTTAAAAACAAATGTGCCGGCGGGAAATTGCTTCAAATGAACTCTTTCAGCAATTTGTCTGATAATAGGTTCCGGAAGAGAGTAGAACAGCGGAACATAGGACATGAAATGGATGATTTCTTTCTTCATATTTTTATTTCATCATGCATACCATACTGGCCGTGCATGAGTGCCCCAACGCCGGAAATTAGAAACATTGACTTCCGCGCGCAATGCATCCCCCTGCTTGCTGAAAATTATTCGGCAGGTTCAAATCGATACCCGGGTTCCCCGGAAGCATCACAGGCGCTGCATTAAAATCCTTGACGTATGCGTACTGACCGGCTCCTATCGTCAGCGAACCGGTGGAATTGCTGACCATGATGCTTCCTTCCGCGACAAAGAAATAAAGGCCATCTGCAAGACCGTCGCAATCGCCCGCACATATCCTCAACTCAAAAACAGTGCCTCGAATACCTATGACCGCCGCCCGTGTTTTCATTTTATAGCTGTCCGGATCGCCGCGTTTCCCCACATGGCCACTGATGGCGCGTAAGCCGCCTTTGATAAGTTCAACAGAATATTTGTCCTCTTTCGGCTTGGCCTGTTCATAGGAAAAAGATTCAATTTTAAACTCGCTGCCCGGTCGCAAGGTGACTTCACTGTCGTCGCTGAATTTAATCCTGGCGTACGTCCGTTTCTCCGTGATTACGACATCACCCTGTTCAACAACAGAATTCTTGGAAAGCGCTTTAACGCTGGCATCCGCTTTTTTCACAAAAAGCGGACCGGAGACGTAAGTCACTGTGCCGACCGGCGCGGCTGCGGACACATTCACCGCATAAAAAGCAACGGTAAAAAACGCGGCCACACAACTAATTGCAATAAGGTAATGCTTGATCTTTGTTCCCACCACCCTGACCATCCTTTTGTAATTGTGAATCATCGTTTGTATCGGAATCAGAAGACCCCCCGCATCCACTACCCACAACAGTAAATGTTGATGAAATCGTGTCATCGGAATTGAGCATGGACACATATAGAACGTTAGCTTGAGGAATAGCAAGAGGATTCATAACAGGATCAACCCTCAAGTTGCCGTTCAGGAAAGATATCTGATAATTATTTGACGTGACACCCGATGGGATAATTGGATAATCACCGGCGGGTGATAAATTTCCTGCTGATGTTGTCAGCATGAGTGTGCCATTGAGCACGGATGGATTTTCTCCAGGCACAAACCCGCTATACGTGGCTGTGAAAACCGGATTGGGCTCACCTGCGTATTTGGTTTGGTCGTCAGCCGTAATTGATAAAAACGCCGGATTGACCACCAAAACACCATCATTATAATTAATGGTATAGTTGCCTGAAGTCAGGCCTTCGGGAACAATAACATAGCCACCCGCGTTAAATGCTCCCTGCGATGTTCCGCTGTAGGTAAGTGTGCCGCCAAGTACGGTAGGAGTTTCGCTTCCGATAAAGCCACTGTAAACGACGCCATTCCCGCCGTTGTAAGCCAAGCCATCATAGGTCTTCGCGTCATTATTGGCTGTAATGGTAAGCGCAGCAGGCGTAATGTTGGCGGTAAGTCCCGTTGGTTGTGTAAGAATATAATTGCCGGAATCCGTTCCCGTCAGGATCAGTGCGGCGGTAACGGGTTTTGCCGCTCCCGCGTTAGCGTCAGCAAATGTTCCATCTCCACTCACGTTTACAACGTCGCTGCCGAGAACGCCGGCCAGAGTTTCGCCCGTGATGGTTGCCGCTGTTGTGGCGTCATAGATCTTGTCTTGAGCAGCGGCCCCGCTGGTGGTCAGCGTCGCCGGTGTGATGGAACCGATTGCCGCGTTTGCATTGCTGTTCACCGTATAGCCGTAAACCGTGGCAACTCCATTGGTAGCCGTGGTTGTCAGGCCATTCACGGTAACGGTTTTGCCTGTGCCGACATTTTTGTTGTCGTAAGCACCGACTGGATTGTTTAATGTAATGGTGTCACCATCGATGGCTCCACTGACAACGTAATTGCCGACGGCAAGAATCGCGTTGGTTGTGGCATCATAGGTTTTTGCGACGCTTCCGGTGAGGCCGGCGGTTAACGCAGGTGCTATGTTATACAAAAACCCGTTGCCGGTTCCCGAAGGTGTTGTAGTTCCATAGGTTGCGGCATACTGTTTAAAGTCATAGACCAATCCCCCGCGTGTATCGGATGCAGGATTACCGGACCAGACCAGCCAGTTTCCGCTTCCCGGAAACACACCCGCTCCGAAACTATTGATGAAGGATGCTCCGGTTGCCACATTGATGTTACCGGAACTCAAAACGGTGCCGGCGAGGTTGACGTTACCAGAACCGTAAAGAGTGATGTTGCCGGAACCGGTGGCGGCATTGTTGACAATGAGCGATCCGGAATTGTTCGCTATATCAATATTGCCGGCAGCTGCGTTGGTTGCCTCGACAAACAGGGCTGGAACATTGGTGTCGTATATGATGTCTCCACTTGTGGCGTTGTTTAAGTTAACGTTCGGAATAATATTGGCTTCCGTCAGGTTTATTCCGGTTGAGGCGTTCACGGTAAGATTGCCCGTCGGCGGCGTTAACAGAACCGCGCCACCGCTCTGGGTGACGTTCGCGCCGGACGACAAAATGATATTGCCGCCGGTGCTGATGTTGATGCCGTTATTGACATCCACAAAACCCACATTAATCCCATTCAGATCCGTAAAGGAGAAACTGCCGGTATCGCTATGACCGCCGAGATTATCAACGTCGTTGGCTTCGTTCAGGGTCACGCCCGTCCAGCCGTCGGCATTCAGATTGGCCACGGTGAGTGTGCTGCCGGCTGTCTGTAATATCGCCCCGCTTGTAATCAGGCTCAGATAATAAGGGTACGTCGGAGCAACAGGTTCCATGATGGAAATATTCCCTGTTACGATGTTCTGGCCGACCTTCAACATTGGGGTGGTGAAATATTCCATCTCCGCGCTGGACAGTCTCAGATATCCGGCCGCGTCAGCATTAGGAGAAAACTCTATATTCGTTGTTCCGGTAAAAGGATAGACATGAATATTCGCTCCTGCGCTTGTGCTGGATGTCGTCATTGCGTTGACCGAAATGTTATCTGCAACATAGGTCACATTACCGCCTGTTGCCGTAACGGTGTTGTTCAGTGTAAGCAAATAGTCCTGCTTGCCGACCGTAAGTAAAATGTCACCGCTATTATTTATGATCGGTCCGTTGACGGTCATCCCGCCAATTGAAACCGGATTAGTATATAAACTAATCGGCTGACCGGCTCCGGACTGGTTTATTCCAGGACTACCGACGGTCAATCCATTACTTGACACGTCGTTGATAAGGATAGGGCCGGCACCGGAATTGCTGGCGTTAATGATTATCGAAGGGCTACCACCTGTTCTGAACGGATCGGTAGGCGTGGATCCGTAAATTCCTGTCACGGCATTCAGATTCAGCGTATTGATTTGTGTGGGGAAAGCAGCATTGTTCATACTGATGGATCCGGTTGTTGCCGTTAGGTTGGCTGTATTGCCTGTGATTCCACCCGTGGACGTCATTGATATATTCGCCCCGCTGGCTCCAATAGTGAAAGCATTAATGAGATCGTTGACAACAATATTACCGACAGCGGTAATATTGACTGGACTCGGGGAATCCAGGCTTAATTCATTATTGATGACAACATTTCGCCCGGCTTGCAGTGTAAGACCCAGCGGATTTCCGGAAAGGGGAATACCGAGAGTATTAAAGGTAATGTCCCGGTCCGCAATCATGGTGAGAACGCCCGCGCCTGCATTGATAAAATTATATCCATCCTCCGCCGTAATATCACCGTTGCCGCCGGAGCCACTGGTGGTTTGAATCGTCACGTTGCCGCCCGCAAGACCGCCTTCGATGGTGCCCCAACTGATGGTACCGGTTGCGCCTGTCGGATCATAAAACCACGGAGGGCCCGTCAAGGAACCACTGCCGGTGGACGTTATAAGGATATCTGAAGGATCCAGCAACCATGTTCCGTTTGCGCCAAGAGGCGCCATGGTGGCTACGTTGATGCCGTTAACATCCAGATAACCTCCCGACGTTTCTACAAAACCTCCGTTACCGCCGTTTTCCCCGCCTCGGGCAAAGATGCTGCCGTAGGCACGGGTCGCATTTTCCGCCCAGATGATTACCTTGCCGCCATCTCCATGATCTGTCGCATCAGCGTTGATGATGGCATTCTGCCCAACATAGGTTGCCGCGGCGTTTTGCACATCAGGATTTTTTCCCTGATAATCACCGCCGATAAGAACCTCTCCACCCCCTGTTTTTCCGGAAGCATCAACGCGGGCGTTGTCCATCAGTCCGACGTGATTGCCGAGAATTTCGATTTTCCCGCCTTTTTCAGAGTTGCCTGTTGCGGAAACGGTACCGGAAACCAGTGTCGTTCCCGACGCGCTCTGAACTTTTATCTGCCCGCCCTGATCACCTTTGGCGCTTGTCGTACTTGCCGCATCCAGCGTAATATCTTGGGTTGCTTTAAAAAAGATTTTACCGTTTTCCCCAACGACGGCCTTATCCGCGTTAATTGTTCCCTTTTGAGAGATCAATCCGCCGTAAATTCCTATTTCACCGCTGTCGGCAATGATCTGTCCCAGATTCACCACCTTGTCCGTTGGTGCGCTGACAACAACGGAAATGTCCGGATCGAAGGAATCGAACAACTCGACGCTGTGGCCTGCTGCAAGCATCACGTCTCCCTGCGGTGTATGGATAATGCCGCTGTTTTCGATATCCGGTGCGATGAGATAGACCACGCCTCCCGATGGCGTTACAATAGTTCCCTGATTCTGAATCGTCCCTACTGTGACTCCGGCGCTGAATTTGTATTTTCTCGTTAAGAAGTCCTGATCACTCAGATTTAATGTGGACGCAATCAGGCCGTTCACATCAACACGGGAAGCTTTGCCAAAGATAATACCATTGGGATTGATCAGCAGCACACGGCCGTTGGACTGTAATGTCCCGAGTATCTGTGATGGATCCTGTCCGTAAATTCTGTTCAAAACGGAGCTGGCAGAATTTTGCTGAATGAACCGGGTTGTTTCATTGGCGCTTATTGAGAAGCTTCTCCAGTTGATGATGGAATTCGGGCTATTGGTAATGTTCAGGGTGTTTCCCTGGGTGTCGAACCGGACACTGCCGCTGACCACCTGACCATCAAGGGGATTGGCCCAAGCCGTGTTGGCGCCGATCAAGATAACAGAAATCATTACCACAATCTTGCGGCAGAACCGCTCCATCCAATCCCATCTTTCTCTGCGGTAATTTGTTGCTGTTTTCATCGGGAAATTACCTCAATCTTTAATGCCTTTAAAAGGCTTTTTTAAAATGAAAAAATACCCGTCAAGTGCCATCGGTCATCCCTTTCGGCCCGTGTCCCGTGCACATTCGTCCCATATCCGTAATCCGTGGTCAGGGAAAAATTATTTCCCACTTTGAGTCTGATACCGGCTCCCACACTGGACATTTCCGTATAACTTTCCTCCGAGGGCAGGGCATCAACACGGGATACTTCTCCCATATCATAAAATACGAGCATCCTTAAATTAACGTTGCGAATATTCATCAGGTTGAAGATATCCGGGGAATAAAGTTCGATGGTTCCCGCGTTGCCTCGATCATCACTGACTTCCCGTTCAAGAAAACCGCGCACGGAACCTGCTCCTCCCAAACCGAATTGTTCACCGGGAATCAATGCATCGTTCGTGTACTGACCGTTCATCTGCAGACGCAACTGGATATCGAGAGGAAACGTATAACTGAAATTGGCACCGTACTGGAACACGACGTAATCAGCCGATGCTCCCGCGCGAACAAGCTGCAAGTCTTCATCGTCGCCATCGGTGCCGCCGGGAATATTAGCGCCCAGAGACATATAAAAACCGGCCTGGCCTCTGTTGAATTGTAGATTGCCGGCATACGTCAGGCTGGCCGGATGAACAGCGACATCACTGTCCATGTTCAAAATACCGGATACCGTGGCATCGTTCTGGTATCCGCGATAATCTATACCGTACGAAAGCCGATGGTCATAGCGGCTGATGCGAGGCAGGTTTTGATGGTATCTCCCGCCGAAAGCCACGCCGCGTCCGCTGATTTTGATATCCGACGTTCCCGCATACACTGTTCCTGAATCCACATCGGAATAGCTTCCATATACATCAATGGAATCGCCGAAAGCATAAAGCGGGATCCGGTATCCGAAGCCCAGGATGGTGACCTTGTCGACTTTTTCGGGGGAGGTGGTGTAAAGCAGTGTGGCGAGATGATCGCGGTTGAATAGATTATTATATTGCAAAAATATTCCGGCCCTGGACTCTCCGGTGGCGTCGTTTCCCGTGTTGTCGCCGATGAGAGACACTTTCCACGCCTTTTCATCCATGACATTCAAACGTGCCGTAATCTCTCGTTCGTTTTCGCCGGGTTCCAGTTGCAAACTGATTTTCTTCGCCGGATGTTCATTGGCAACCTTGAGGCTACTGGAGATGGCGTCCATATCGGGCAGTTCTCCTTCGCGCAAGGCGGGAATGCTGCGCCGGATATTTTGTTCATCGAAAAACGTGTTTCCTTCAACTTTTACCGCTGTGATACTCGATTCGACGATAACAAGACGAACCAGACCGTTTTTCAATTCCTGCTCGGGAAGCGTTACCCGCATGGTCGCATAACCATGCTTACGGTACGCTGACTCCAGCGCTTCCACGGCTTTTTGTATGGCGCTGAAATCTTTATTTTTACCTGTATATTCGGCCAGCACCTGATCAATGACCGCCTGATCCAGCTTTGTATTTCCATCGACGTGATAATTTTTAATATCAAAAAGCGGCACGCTTGGCGGTATGTTTTTTGGTTGTCCATTCTCAGCATAAACATTGAACGCAAAAAAAGTTATCATGGATAAAATCAAACAGACAAAACATTTCAATCGCATGGTTACTCCTCTTTCAAAATTCAAAAACACCGTCAACCAACCGCTCCGAAGTTTAGCTTTTTAACATTACGGATTTATTCATAATTATTAAGTTATCGAGAACCAGATTTATTAAAACATATTTTTTTCAAATATCAAGAAAAATAAATTGATAAGCACGCTCTCTCATTTTGAAGTGAAAGTAAACACGCCATCCCAGTCGGGGCCCGGCGGGTGATGACGGAAATAATAAATCCTATCAAGATAAAGTTTATAAATATACTTGTCGGGAAACATTTTCTGCAGTTCCAATAATTGCCGCTCGGCAGCGTTCAACGACATCGCGCGGTATAAGGTTAAGACTTCATCAAAGGATTTCAGTTCTTCCCGGGTTGCTTGATCAACTTGCGTCTTGAGCCCGATGGGCTCATAAATAAAAACAGGCTGATCCTTACCTTTGACGCGCACAAGGTCCAGTTCACGAAAGACGATATCCGAAACGGCGTTACGTGTCATTTCACCGACAATAATTCCGACGCCATATTGCCTGGTGATTCCTTCGAGACGCGAACCGAGATTGACGTTGTCACCCATAACGGTATAGGCAATGCGGAACTCCGAGCCCATGTTGCCCACACGCATGATTCCGGAGTTGATGCCGATACCGACTTTTATTTCCGGCCAGCCTTTTTGAATGAATTTCGGGCGGAGTTGGTGGATAGCTGCCTGCATGTCCATTGCGGCTAATACGGCGTTGCGCGCATGGTCATTATCATGCATCGGCGCACCCCAGAAAGCCATGATGGCGTCCCCGATGTACTTATCGATCGTCCCCCGATGCCTGTGAATCACATCGGTCATCGGTGTCATGTATTCGTTCATCAGCTTTGTTAATTCCCGGGGGTGCATTCCCTCTGAAATGCTTGTAAATCCACGGACGTCGGAAAAGAGTACGGTCATCTCCCTGCTTTCGCCTTCGATCGTGAATTTTTCCGGATTTCGGCTCATTTCCTCGACCAGCGGTTTGGGAACATACTGGCCGAATAATTTCGTCAGATGATGTTTTGTTTTCGTTTCCGCGAAAAACCCCCATGACATATTGACGGTGAAAAGCAGCGGTATCATTAAAGCCAAGGACGCCAAAGGCAAAACGACATTGAGATGCCAGGCCCAAGCATTGATGCCCACGGATACCAGCAACATGAAAACGCTCAATAAAAGGGATCTGAGAGGATTTAAAAATGGCAAAAGCACCGTCATGGTTAGTCCGATCAGGCACAATAACAAACATTCCAACACGCCGACATAATCGGGGATCTGTTTGATATTTTGATCCAGAATGCCGGCAATCATATTTGCATGAATTTCAACGCCCGGATAAACCGGCGCCACCGGTGTGGAACGCAGATCCTTGATGGCGGTGGCACGTGAACCCACCAGAACAATCCCCCCCTGCAGTTCATCTTTTTTAATTTTCTTCTGCAATATATCTATGGCCGGTATGTACCTGAAGCTTCCTTCCGGACCACGGTAGGGGATCATGGCCAAGGCTTTGTCATCGATCGGTATTTTAAAAATATCGATTTCCACCCATTCCAGTTTGTCGGTGCCGCTGCCAAAACCGGCTTTAATCGGGAGCGGTGTGTCTGCCAGAAAACTGCGCACCATGGCCACAGAGAGGGCATCATAGTAAGCACCTCGATAATCCAGCAGGATGGGGATTCTGCGCGAAACACCGTCCGAATCAACATAGCTGTTAAAATGACCGGCGTTGTGGGCATGGTCCTGCAACTCCGGCAGGTTTGCCGAGTAGCCGATCATTTTAATAAAATAATTTCCCGCATTTAAGATCGTTGATTTAAAAACAGGGGGCGGTAACTTTCCGGTACTTCCTCCCGAATCGTTGGAAAAAGCATAACCAAGCACAACTTTGCGTGCTTTTATCTTTTGTGCAAAAAGATTGTTATAGTCAAGTTGCGTTCTCAATTCCGGCAACATGTTCTGGTACATCACATTCGTTTTCAGGTTCTGCCTGCCCAGCCGTTCCAGAACGTTGAGTCCGGAACTTTCATCTTTTTCTGCAAATACGATATCAAAGCCGACGACCGCGACGTGATAGTAATCGAATAAATTATCCAGGATTGAAACTATTTTATTGCGGCTCCATGGCCACCGGCCGAGGCTGGCCAGGCTTTTTTCATCGATATCAACGATGAAAATACGGTCATCCTGCGTATAGGGCATGGTGAGGTTCAGCCGCAGGTCATAGAACCAATTTTCCAGACGATTGATAAAATCAAAGGAGAGGGCAACATGCAAAAGAAAAAACGCTACCAGCAACACGTTTATAATAATTAAAGGCAGTTTTTTTTTCATCAGTCGAATCGTTGTTGTGTTTTTATATTGACTAACGCCATCCCCGTTGTGCTTGGAAGGTAGCCAAATTTAAGGTCATGCTGATTCGCACTCTAAACACGACCAAGCGTGGATTTCAGTAATAGGCTTAAATGATTTGTACCACATGTTCCGAATCAATTCAGCTACTTTTTGTCCGCCTTTAATTATATTGACATATAAAAAAGCATTTCCTATAATTTAAAAATTAACAAGCGGTCTCTTATCCCTAACAATAACAGCCTTGTTTTCATCAGGCAGGCAAGGCTTATGGAGGAGTTAATCATGAATGACAGCGTATCCGGTTCTGCAGATAAAATAAGATACAATTACAAGTTTATTTTCGAAAACGGAGAAGAGAGAGAATTTAACATTGTGCTGGATAGCGTCTTTTTGAATATCATACGGACGGGAAACAAGGTGACCCCTGTGTGGACAAAACTCAACTGCTTCAAATGCCCGATCTGTACGTTGGATGACCGTCAACAGGAATACTGTCCTGTCGCCGTGAATATTGCAGATGTCATCGACGCTTTCAAAAAATTCGTTTCGTCCGAATCGGTGGAGGTCATTGTCACCGCGGATGCAAGAAAATACGTTAAAAAAGTGTCTTTGCAACAGGGCGTCAGTTCTTTGATTGGTATCTATATGGTGACCAGTGGTTGTCCCATTCTCGAAAAACTGAAACCCATGGTTCGTTTTCATCTGCCCTTTGCCACGGTTGAGGAAACCATCTACCGTTCCATTTCGATGTATCTGCTGGCTCAGTATTTTCTTCATCGGCACGGCAGTCAGCCCGACTGGGAGTTAAATAAACTGGCTGATGCGTACAAGACCGTAAAAATAGTGAATGATAGCTTTTGTAAAAGGTTGGGGACCATCGGAGGGAAAGACGCTCATTTGAGTGCTGTTGTTTCACTGGATGCTTTTGCCGAAGGTGTAAACTTCTCCATCGACAGCAAGATGGTGGACGATTTGGATTATCTATTCGAAGGATACATTAAATAATCATCGGCAAGGCTAAGACTTCCAGCGGGAACGCATCCCCGAATCTTTCTTTTTTAGGCCTCGGTTACGTGTGATCCGTTCGGAAAATCTTCCATTAATGACTGTGCGATGATATCGTCCGCAAGTTGATTGTATTGATCAATGTTTCGTTATAATGGGTATGTTTACCGTTCTATTGGAATTTAAGGTAAAATACTTATTTTGAATGATCCGCGCTTTAAATTCATGTTGTACGCTGACGTTGAAATTCACTTCTGATTCCGTGACGACAATTTCATCGCTGGTGATTTCTGTTACGCCTTTAAGGGCAAAACGGTTTAGCAAATGATTTTTGATGGTTTCCGGCGTGATTCTGGACGTTTCTTGTGATTTTAATATATCGTCACCCAGTTTGTTCATTTCGGCGTGGATGTTCATGTCCTTAATATAGATGGGAATGATTTTTATGGCCAGTGTTGCAACAACAATAATCAATGCTACGGTTATTAATCCGCCGATCAATGACATACCGCTTTCTTTGTTTATCATAATGCCTAAGCCCCTTTTTGAAGACATGATGTCGACAAATGTCATTTTATGATAAGTCACAAAAAAGTAAAGTATTTATTGTGATGGGTTGCTTTTTGTTCATTATATCAATAATAAAAATTATTGATTAACCTGAACAATTTCAAGATAATAATAAAATAATAGGCCGTGAACAAGACAAGAAGGGAATATTCTTGGAAATGGATATTCAGAAAAATCATCGTCGTAAAAAAATCATGCTCATCCTGCTCGTTTTTATATCTGTATGGATATCTTTTGGCATGGCTGAACTAATCCTCCGTGCTTTTTATGCTCAGCATTACAGTATTATTGCCGATGAAAAACATTTGTCATATGGACATGATGACGAATTAGGATGGTTCCCTGTCAAGAACAGTCAAAAGGGCTTGAAGGTTACTCGTAAAATAATTTATACACACAACAGCAAGGGGTTCAGAGATATTGAACACGGCGAAAAACGGAAACCGCGTATCCTGTTTATTGGCGATTCTTTCGTGTGGGGATACGATGTTGAACAGGAGGAGCGATTTACAGAAAAATTGCGGGAGCTAATGCCTCATTGGGATATTTTAAATTGCGGGGTAAGCGGTTATGGGACCGATCAGGAATATTTACTGCTCAGAAAATATTTTGATGAGTTTATGCCGGATATTGTTTTCCTGATTTTTTGTCAGAAAAATGATATTGCCGACAACTCCTCTAATGTAATCAATGGAGGATATTTTAAACCGTATTTTGTTAAAGTCGATGGTAAATTGGTTTTACAAGGGGTCCCTTGTCCAAAATCAATTCATTATTTCTATATGAAACATCCGCTTCTGTCGAAAAGTATTTTAATCCGGGCCATTGTATTCCAGTATTACCGTTTGACTTTACCCAAACCGGTATGTGTTGAAGATCCAACATTCGAGATTATTCAGGCGATGAATCATTTTGTGATTTCAAAAGGAGCAATCTTTTTTATAGGATTAGAGGACCAAAATGAGAAATTGGAAGATTTTCTTAACCGTCATCATATTGCCTCCGTTCAGCTTAAAAATTCTTATACCATTCCTTTTGAGCGAGGAAGCCATTGGACAGCGGATGGCCATAAGTATGTGAGTAAAAAAATTTATGATTTCTTTAAAAAAAGAATGGTCAATAATAAACTTGATCGTTAAATGCTCACCAACATTTTTATCATGTTGTTCTTTAATGAATCAATACGGATTACCTGTACGAGGGATTTTCAAAATCACGGGTATGAACCCCAGGGCAATCCCGATGGCTATCGGGATTGAATCATAGTTCCGCACCCTCCGCCGTGCGGGATTGTTCGACTTACAAATTTCAATGCGCTACGCTTTTAAAATTTGAGTCTCACAATAAAATTAAACAGTAGAATTATATTCTGATATAATGTATAAGTTAAAACAAAGAGTTAATTATTGTTAGGTAGACATACCGATTCAAACTTGAGGGGGGGAATTTGTAATGGTGTCTGTAAAAAAATTATTCATTGTAATACTTAGCTCGTTTCTGATTTTTATTTTTTCCGCTTGTGACAACAACAATTTTTCAAAATTAAAAGAAAAATTATTATCTGTTTCCAGCGAACAGCTTATCTCTTTTCCTGTTAAAAAGGGGGATGTCTGGGGATATATAGACAAGACCGGCCAATACATTATCAAACCTCAGTTTGAAGGCGCAGGAAGATTCTCCGATGGCTTCGCGGCTGTTAAAATTGGAGGCCGATGGGGCTTTATTGACAAGACGGGAGAGTATGTCATCAATCCCCAGTTTGATATCGCGTTTTTATTTCATGATGGTCTTGCTCCGGTGGGGCTCGCTGGTGACAAGGTTAAAGTTGGGTATATTGATAAAACTGGCAAATATGTCATTAATCCGCAGTTTGAAGAAGCAGGATGGTTTTCCGATGGTCTGACAGCCGTTGGTAATAGAGGTAAGAGCAAAGTCGGTTTTATAGATAAAGAGGGAAAATATATTATTAACCCGCAGTTTGAAGATGCCGGTTGGTTTTCTGAAGGCCTTGCCGCTGTCAAGGTTCAAGGTAAATATGGTTACATTGACAGGACCGGAAAGTTTACCATCAATCCTCAGTTTGACGGTGCTTTTTGGTTTTCCGAAGGATTAGCCGTTGTGAAATCCAACGGTAAATTTGGGTATATAAGCAAGACCGGCAAATACGTCATTCAACCGCAGTTTGATTTTGCCTTTTGGTTTTCCGAAGGATTGGCTGCTGTGAAAAAAGAAGGATCGTTCGGCTTCATCGACAAGACCGGAAAGTTTCTCATCAATCCTCAGTTTGATATCGCATTCTGGTTTGAAGATGGTCTCGCTCATGTTGGAATTGGACACGGTCAGACCAAGATAGGTTTCATAGACAAGACCGGAAAATACGTCATCAATCCTCAATATGATGGTAGTAATGTGTTTTAAAAATGCAAAGCATTTGAGGATTACATCAAGAAAGGGAATTCCATCAAATGTCTTGATTGGGAATTAAAAAAATAATTTATTCAAATTGCTTCAATTCGTAATAAACTTATTTTGCACCTCAATAATTCCGTAAGTCAAACAAAAAACATTATCGTGTTTATGATGGAATTCTTTGTGCTTTGATAATGCCCGGTTCATGAAAAAAAAATATACTTACGTTATAATAATATTTTTAGTCACGGCCTCGTTCCTGGCTTTTGGTCGCACAGTTAGTAATAATTTTATTAACTTTGACGATAACGTTTACATCACCGAGAACCAACACATCCAATCCGGGATAACCTTGGGAAGCATAACCCGGTTAT
>ERZ1645192.1634-NODE-1634-length-18684-cov-6.950078_pt1 | contig 18684 bp, 14 predicted proteins | sample MGYA00575354_ERZ1645192 | MGnify/ENA primary metagenome ERZ1645192 (study PRJEB40844, sample SAMN11349763) | freshwater sediment metagenome | isolation source: river sediment | host: Sediment | place: India: Faizupur Khadar , New Delhi | collected 2017-02-21 ... | reverse complement strand
GCATGAACAAGCCCCGCAAACAGTGCGGGGCTTGGCTATCGGAGACGTGCTGTTGCCAGTGCTCAGCGACCGCGGCCGCCGCCCATCCCACCGCCCATCCCCCCACCAGGACCCATGCCACCCATTCCCCGCCCGGGGCCCATGCCCTTGCCCATACCTTGGGCCGGCGGAGTATCCGGCAGGCTGACACCTCGTTCCTTGGCGCGCAGCTGCATTTGTTCGTGATGATCCAGGCGAACCTGTTCGCGCTCCTGAACGGATTTCGCTGCATTCATTTTTGCGCGGTGTTCGATGCGTTCCTGTCGGGTCATCAACTCGCTACCGTAAATGGGCTGGTCTGCAGCCCACGAACTAGAGGCCATCAGGGCCAGTGCGATGGCAGACAGGCTAATTTTCAGAGTATTTCCGGTCATTTCATTCTCCCCAGCAAACGGATTCATCAATCCGGCACCCGCACCCGTGGTGAAGCACCGGGCTCAATCGTGTCAATCCTTCATTACCGTTATAGACCGAATTGCCGAGAAAAACGCAACGGCAACAATTGCTTGCAATTCAATAGGGGAATATTAGACAAACCTGAAGCAGGCTGGCTATACTGGTAAGTAACTTATTACTAACAAACAGACATGACGACACAGGCACGGCAGTCGACCGAGTTACGCCAGGCGGAAATCATCGCCACCATGCTTCACCTTGCCGCCGAACGTAACCCGGCGGACATCACGACAACGGATATCGCCAAGGCGATGCGCGTGACGCAAGGCGCGCTGTTTCGTCATTTCGCCACCAAGGAAGCCATTCGCCTGGCCGTGGTCGAGTGGATCGAAGCCCAGTTGCTGGGCGCGCTGCTCGCCGCAAGGCAGGCTGCGCCCGACGCGCTGGCCGCGTTAAGGGCGATGTTCCTGGCCCATGTCCGCTTCGCGCAAGCCTATCCGGGGGTGCCCCGGCTCATCTTTGCCGAGCTGCAGCAGGCGGAGGCGTCGCCGGTTCGCCTGATGGTCCATAAAATCATGCAGCGCTATCGGCAGGTGCTGGCGGAAACGCTTTCCCTGGCCATGGCCGCGAAACGGATTCGTGCCGATGTCGATTGCCAGGCCGCCGCATCACTCTTCCTGGGCGGCATACAGGGGCTGGTCATACAGTCGATGCTGAGCGGCTCGGATGCGGCCCTGGAGCGCCAGGCCGAAGCCGTCCTGGACCTCTACCTGGCCGGACTGGGGGGGCAGTCATGAAGCCGGGCAGTCTGTTCAGCCGCAAGCTCGGCCTCGCCCTTTTTGCAGCCGCGCTGGTCATTGGCTTCGCCTTCGTCGTCGCGCGCTCGGGGCCGTTGGCGCCAACACAGGTGACCACCGTGCGGGTGGCAAGCGGTACGGTATCGCCGGCCTTGTTCGGCATTGGCACGGTCGAAGCCCGGCGCAGCTATTTCATCGGGCCGACGGCGGCGGGGCGGGTCAAGGCGATCCATGTCGATATCGGCGAGTCGGTGCAGGCGGGGCAACTGCTGGCGGAGATCGAGCCGGTCGATCTCGATGAGCGGCTTCGTTCCAGCGAGGCGGCCCAGGCCCGTGCAGCCAGCGCGGTCGTCTCGGCCGAGGCGCAGCGCAATGATGTGCTGGCGCGCCTGAAAGTGGCCGAATTGAATGCACAGCGCTATCGCGAGCTGGGTGGCAAGCACTTCGTCAGCGCCAGTGCCGTCGAAAGCCGGCAGCAGGAGCTGGCCTCCGCGCAGGCTGCGGTCGATGCGAGCAATGCCAATCTGCAAGGGGCGCGCCAGGAAGTGACGCGTTTGAAGGCCGACCAGGAGGGCTTGCGCCAGCAACGAAACAACCTGCGCCTGCTGGCGCCGCACGATGGCGTGGTGATCAGCCGCGACGCCGAAGCCGGCTCGACGGTGATCGCCGGCCAGGCGGTGGTGAAGGTGGTTGAGCCGGACAGCCTGTGGCTCAAGGTGCGCCTTGATCAGGGGCGGTCGCGCGGGCTGGCGGTCGGCCAGGCTGCGCAGATCGTGCTGCGCAGCAATGCCGATGGCCGCTACTCCGGCAAGGTGGCACGCATTGAGCCGCTCAGCGACAGCGTGACCGAAGAGCGTATCGCCCAGGTCAGTTTCACGCAGATACCCGGCGGTCTGAGCATCGGTGAAATGGCCGAGGTGACGGTGCTGACGCAAGCCGGGCAAGCGGCCCTGACGCTGCCCAATGCCGCGATCAAGCAGACACCGCAAGGCCCCGGTGTCTGGAAACTGCAGGATGGCAAGCCGGTGCTGGCGGCGATAAAAGTTGGCCAGAGCGGTCTGGATGGCGTCGTCGAGGTGCTGTCCGGCATTGCGGAAGGCGACGAAATCATCGTGCACAGCGAACGCGAGTTACGCGAGGGCGGGCGGATCAAGGTGGTCGAACAACTGGCGGGGCGCAAGCCGTGATCAGCCTGGCCGGGCGCGACATCCTGCATTCGTGGTCGAAGTTCGTGCTGACCGGTATCGGCCTCGGCCTGCTGATCGGCGTGACCCTGACCATGGCCGGCGTCTATCGCGGCATGGTCGATGACGCCAAGGCGCTGCTCAACAACAGCGGGGCGGATTTATGGGTCGTGCAGCAGGATACGCAGGGGCCGTATGCCGAGTCATCGAGCCTGCGCGACGATGTGTATCGTTCCTTGCTCGGCCTGCCCGGGGTTGCCCGCGCAGCCAATGTGACCTACCTGACCATGCAGGTACGGCAAGGGAACATCGACGTGCGGGCCATGGTGGTCGGCTTCGAGCCCGGGCAGCCGGGGGAGCCGGGTTATCTGGTGGCTGGCCGCCATATCACGCGCAACCATTACGAAGCGGTGGCCGACCTCAAAACCGGCTTTCGCCTCGGCGACAGCATTCGCATTCGCCGTCACGATTACCGTGTCGTCGGCCTGACGCAGCGCATGGTGTCCTCGGGCGGCGACCCGATGGTCTTCATCCCGCTCAAGGATGCCCAGGAGGCCCAGTTCCTCAAGGACAACGATGCCATTCTCAATGAGCGGGCGAGAACGGCGGCCAATCCGGCGCTCAATCGTCCGGGAGTACCTGGCCTGCTTGACGCCGTGCAGGCGGCGCAGAATGCCAACCACAATGTGAATGCCGTGCTCGTCCAGGTCGCCGCCGGTACTGCCGCCGAGCAGGTGGCGCAGGAAGTAAGGCGCTGGAAGCACCTGCAGGCATTCACCCGCGTGCAGATGGAAGAGATCCTGGTCGCCAAGCTGATCGCCACCTCGGCGCGCCAGATCGGCATGTTCCTGGTCATCCTGGCGGTGGTCAGCGCGGCCATCGTCGCCTTCATCATCTACACCATGACCCTCGGCAAGATCCGCGAGATCGCGGTGCTCAAGCTGATCGGTACGCGCAACCGGACGATCGCCGGGATGATTCTGCAGCAGGCCCTCGGCCTGGGCTTCATCGGCTTTCTCGTCGGCAAGACGGCAGCTACCGTGTGGGCGCCGTTTTTTCCCAAGTTTGTCTTGCTCGAACCGGGCGACGCCCTGCGCGGCTTTGTCGCCGTGATGCTCATTTGCGCGCTGGCCAGCACGCTGGCTATCCGCGCTGCCCTGCGTGTCGACCCGGCAACGGCGATTGGAGGCTGAGATGGACGGTTTCGGCATTCGCATCGAAGGCTTGCGCAAGCGCTATGGCGAGGGCGATACCGCAGTCGATGCGTTGAAGGGCGTCAATATGACGGTGGCGCCGGGCGAGGTGGTCGGGCTGATCGGCCCCTCCGGCTCGGGCAAGAGCACCCTGCTCAAATGCCTGGGCGCGGTGATCGCGCCGACGGCGGGCCGGATGATTGTCGGCGACGAGGTCATTTTCGACGACGGCTGGAAGATTCCCGACCTGCGCGCCCTGCGCCGCGACCGCATCGGCTTCGTGTTTCAGGCGCCGTACCTGATCCCCTTCCTCGATGTCACCGACAACGTCGCGCTGCTGCCGATGCTGGCCGGCCGGCCGAATGCCGAGGCCCGCCAGCGGGCGAACGAGCTGCTGGCCGCCCTCGATGTCGGCCATCGGGCCAAGGCGCAGCCGTCGCAACTGTCCGGCGGCGAGCAGCAGCGGGTGGCCATTGCCCGCGCCCTGGCCAACCAGCCGCCGGTTATTTTGGCCGACGAGCCGACCGCGCCGCTCGACAGCGATCGGGCGCTCGCCGTGGTGCGTATCCTCAATGACATGGCACAACAGTTCCGCACCGCCATCATCGTCGTGACGCACGACGAAAAGATCATCCCGACCTTCAAGCGCATTTATCACATCCGGGATGGCAAGACCTACGAGGAGCAGGGGCTGGCGGCGGGCTGACGCGCCTTAGTCCTTGGATCTATCGGCCAAAACGCTGTTTTCTCTCGAATGCCTCGGCGCGACGCAGATAGGCGCTGAACGCCTTCATCGCTTCGGGATGGTTGCTGTAGCCCTTTTCCTGCACCTCGGCATCGACGATGGCGTCGAGCTCGGGTGACAGAGAGGCTTCGGGATAACGGGTGCGGCGTTTGGCTTGTTTCATGATTTTCGGGCGATATTGCTGAAAGAGGCGTGACTCTACGCTCAGCATTGATGCTTCGCCAGATAGACGGTGGGGAATCCCCGTCTCGCCAGGTGCGGAATATTGCGGTTTATGACCCGGTTCAAGTCGATCACCAGATCCTCGCTCATCGACCGATTGCCCCGTAGCAGAAGCGTTTCCACCCGGTCATTGATGCCATCCCCGGTACTGCCTTACCCTACGGAACATGGCCCAGCGCATTTCATCCCCGGTCGTCAGCGAACTGCTGATCAAGAAGAGTCGATTCATCGGTTGCGTCCAGCCGGTTGCCGATCGCCCGGCGGCGCAAGCCATCGTGGCCGGCCTGCGCGCGCAGCATCCCGGTGCCGCCCATGTCTGCTGGGCGCTCATGGCCGGTGGCCAATCGGCCGCCGTTGACGATGGCGAACCCTCCGGTACGGCCGGCCGCCCCATGCTCGACGTGTTGCGGCATCAGGACCTGGAGGGTGTCCTCGCCACTGTCGTGCGCTACTACGGTGGCGTGAAGCTGGGGGCTGGCGGCCTGGTGCGGGCCTACACCGACTGTATCGCCCAGGCCTTGAAAACGGCCGTCAAGATTCCCAACGTCAAGGCCAGGGCTTTGCGCTGCTCGATTCCCTATGCCCTGGAAGGCTTCCTGCGCCGGGAGATTGACGCGGCTGGCGGCGTGCTGCTGGGCGTCGAGCATGGCGAGCAGGTGACCTGTGCCTTCTCCCTGGCCGAGACGGCAGCCGATGCCCTGATCGCGCAATTGAATGAAGCCGGTCAGGGGCGACTCATCTGGTTGCCGGGCGATGAATCCTGATCCCAGAAAGGCGAAAGCCCCGCTGGGGGAGGCGGGGCTTTCTGACGGCCGGTTTGAGGGGGAGGGGGTTGGGCCGTCAGCACTGTTGGGGGTCAGCGCATGGATGTAATTTAAGGTCCGATGCGCCCGATTTCAAGTAACGGCTTGCAACGGTTTGTATCCATGATCCATCAGCGCTGGCTCAAGGCTTATTCCATTGGATCTCCTGCTGGATCTCGTTCCGGCGCAGGAAGGGCAGCGTCCAGGGCGGGTTGTAGCGGGCGAGTTGCGGCTGGCCGATGGTGGCGATGTCCTGCGCCTGCAGCCAGGCGAGCAGCTGGTCGGTTTTCTCCTGCACGGTGCTTTCGCTGTTGATGCCGGAGTAGGTGAGGACGGCATAGGTTCTGGCCGGAATCTCGCGCAGCCCGACCTCCGGGTTGAGCGGCTTGGGCAGGGTGGCGAGGGTGTATTGGCTGGGCATGACGAAGTGAATGCGCCAGCGTTGCGCCGTAGCCATGCGAGTGGCTGCGGCCTCCTGCGGCTCGATGCTGACCGGGACGGTCATGGCGATCTTCTCGGCCTTGTCTTGCGGTTCGGCGACGACCGGCACGGTCATCGCGATGCGCTCGTTGTTGCCGAAAATGTAGTCGGCGATGCGCTGGAAGCCGCGCCGGGTGGCGCTGTCCATGTCGCCATCGACAAAGGTTTCGGCAACGATCACCGGCACATAGCGGCGGATCTCGATGTTGTCTTCCTGGCGCAGCGATTCGAATTTCGGTTCTTCAGTAGCCATCAGGGTTCCCGTCCAGAGCAGGCCAGCAAGCAGGGTGGTGAGGGTGAGGTGGTGTTTCATTTTTTGTCCTTTGCCGGGGTGGCGGCCACGGTGATTTCAGGGATGCCGGCCGGCCAGATGCCTTTGTCGATGACGCGCCCCTGCTCGAAAACCAGCCAGCTTTGCCCGCCATAATGGGGCAGGCCGCGTTGCAGGGCATTGAGCGCCGCCGCGTCCTGGGCGGAGATGACGGCCAGCGGGTAGGGCTGGCCCGGCACGGTCCACACCTGGGCGCTGCCTTTCCCGGCCAGGCTGGCCGGGCGAGCCGGCAGCCCGGCGCCGGCCAGGGCCTGATCGACCTCGGCGTGCGTGCCGGCGAGCAGAACGGGGTTTTTGCTGTTCAGGGCGCTGCTCAGCCGGGCCGGCGCCAGTGATTCGGGCGGGTTCTCGAACAATCGCCCGGCCAGTTGCCTGACCGCCTGGCTCGCCTCCGGCCCGCGCGCGACATCGACCAGTTGCGGCGAGCGGCCTGCCATCCACTGGCGCAGGATGGGCGGCAGCTGGCTGGCCTGAAGGCGCCGCCAGACGCGCATGTCGGGGTCGAGGCGCAGGGTTTGTGGCGCAAAGGCGAGCGGGATCGTGGCGGTGTTACGCTCGGCGTCCAGTTCCACCCAGCGGGGTTCGCGCTGGCCGGCGCCGCTGCGGTCGATGGGCCGGCGCACGGGCCGGCGGGCGTCCTGTTTGCGGAAGCGGATGGTCAGTTGATAGGGCGGGCTGCCAGGCGTACGGACGGCGGTGCTCTCGGCGTGGGCAATGGCGACATCGGGCAGGGCCGGCTGGTCGAGCCAGGCGGCAAAGAAGGCGCCGAGCTTCTCGCCCGAGGCGCTTTCGAAGGCGGCCTGCAGTTCATCCCAACCGGCGATCCGGAAACGCTGGGCAGCCCAGAAGTTGCGGATGCCCTGGTCGAAGGCCGGTTGCCCCAGGCGATCGCGCAGCATGACGAAGAGCATCGCTGCCTTGCCATAGCCGAGCGTGGCGCCGGCGGCGTTGGCGCGGGAGCGGAAGTCGCGCAGCGTGCCGGTGTTTTCCCCGGCAAAGACGGCGGCGTCGCGCAGCCAGGCGAGGCGCATCTCGCTGGCGGCGCTGGCCGATTCGTCCTCCTTGTAGGCGTAGTCGGCCATGAAGGTGGTCAGGCCCTCCGACCAGTTGCCGCGCTGGTAATCGACATAAACACCGTTGCCCCACCAGTTGTGCAGGATTTCGTGGCCGAGCGAGGTCTTGCGGATGAAGGGCAGGCGCAGCACCTCGGCCCCGAGATAGGTCAGCGTCGGCATGCCGAAGCCGGTGGGCAGCGGGCTGGCGACGATGGAGAACTCGCTGTACGGATAGGCGCCGATGGCCCGGCTGTAGCGCTCGATATAGGCCGCGCTGTCGTCGAGATAGCCCTGCGCCAGGCCGGGCTGGGCATCGAGGTCGGCGGGGAAGAAAGTGCGCAGGTAGATGGGCGCTTGCCCGGGACGGGCCAGGGTTTTCTCGCGGACGATCCACGGCCCGGCCATCAGGTCGATGCCATCGCTCGGCTGGCTGAATTCAAAGCTTGCCCGGTAGCTTTCGCCGGCCGCTGCCGGCAGGTTTTCGGACATCCGCTTGCCGGCCACCAGGGCGCGCTGGCCGTGGGGAACGGCGAGCTTGACCCGATACGTGAACAGCTCGGCCGGGCGGGGATACCAGCCGCTGCCCGAGGCCAGGAAACTGCCTTCGGGCGCCGCCATCGGCGGCATGCCGCCGAGCACGCCGCGGTGGTCGCGGTTGCGTTCCAGCAGCGGCAACTGGCCCTCGTAGTGGATGCGCAGTTTTTGCCCGGGCTGGGTGAGGCGAACCGTCCATTGCCGGTAACCCCGCGGGCCGCTGGCCGAGTCGACGCCGGCGTTGTCGTTGCCGGCCCGGGCGCTGGTCACGCGCAGCGACTCATGGAGCAGGAAGCGGAAGCTGCGGGCGCCCGGCTGCAATTCGGCTTCGGCCTTGAATTGCCGGGACTGCGGGTCGAGCGAGACATCGAGCAGCAGATCGGGGGCGGCGAAGGCGCTCGCCGCGGCGAGCAGCAGGCCGAACAGGGCCGCGGCGAGATGCCGGAAACGGGTTGGACTCATGGCCGCGGGGGAAACTGGACGACCAGGTCGAGCTGGCTGTCGCCCCGAGCGACGCGCAGCGGCAGCCAGGTACCGGGGGGCTGGCGGCGGATGGTGGCCACCGCCTCGCTGCTGCCGCTGGCCGGGCGGCCGGCCATGTCGATAATGCGGTCGCCGGCGCGCAGCCCGGTTTTCTCGGCCAGGCTGCCGGGGGTGACGGCGCTGATGGTCAATCCCTGGGCCGTATCCTCCAGCGCCACGCCGAGGCGCGGCGGTTCGCTGGGCGGCATGGCCTTGTTCGGCAAGGTGAATACGGCCGTCGCGAGGCTGCTTTCCAGATGGCGGCATTCGCCGTCCAGTGCTACCGGCAGCAGGCTGGCGATTTTCGCTATGCCCAGGTAGCCGAGCTGGTGCGGCACGCCATGGCCAAAGCGGATGTGGCCGCTGCCCATGATGCCGACCACCAGCGTCGGGTTCTTGCGGCCATCCTGGCTCACTTCCAGGCTCAGGGCCTCGGCCATGGCGCGGTCCCAGGTCAGCTGGCTGTCGAGAAAGCCCTTGAAACCGGCATCGGGCTTGGCGCCCTTCTTGCCGGCATGGGCGGGCGATTTCTTTTCGTGCAGCCGATACATGTCGCGCAGGAAGTCGACGTATTCGGGCAGGGGCGGCGCCGGGCGGCCGACGCCTTCGCGGGCTTCCTCCGGAACGTTTTCCCAGCCCTTTTCCGCCACCTGGCGGGTCAGCGATTTATCGACATTGAGCGCCCGCATCGGGATCTTGTTGATGCGGGCGAATTCGAACAGGGGCATGTAGATGTGCGGGGGGTAGGACCACACCTTGTCCCATTCCGTCTGCTTCAGGAACTCCTGGGCGGTCAGCGAGCCGGCCACCCATTGGTCGAGCACCGGCTGCACGCGGCGCGGAAACATCTCGAAGCCGATCACCATCTCCGGGCGCTGGGCGTGCAGGGCGGAGAGCATCTGCAACTGCCAGCGGTGGTGGTCCTCGCTGTCGTGCTGTTCGCCGAGCAGGACCACATCCTGGCGGACGGCATGGGCGACGATGTCGCGGATGCTGGCCGGCTTGGGCGGTGTCGTGCCCAGTGACAGCCAGTTGCCGCCGGCCTGGCAATAGGCCGGTGTCGGCGGCTCGGCCGGCGGCTTGCGGGTGGCCAGGGCGGCGACAGCCACCCCGGCACCGACCAGCAGACAAGCGATGGACAAGGTTTTCAAGGTCATTTTCAGCATGTGCTGCGCTCCCAATGGACTCGTTTCGACAGGCAAATCGGGCGATCTATCCCGGCGCTTACTCAATCAAAACTTTTTCAACGCAAAGGCGCGGAGTGGAAAACCCGAGGTTCACAGAGGAATGCGAAACATAGCGAATCCACCTGCTGGCTCAAAAGCCTTCCTCTGCGTCCCTCCGCTCCCTCTGTACCTCTGCGTTGAAAAATCTTCTTCACCTTCAACCGACTCGGATCTTGTCGCCATAACCGGCCAGTTCAAGATAACCCTCGCCGGCAGGCCGGCCGTTCTCGCTGACGCGAATGGCGCCTTCCCAATACACCGTGCCGACCGAGCGGCGACTGTCCAGCTCCTGGTCGTCGAGCAGCGGGTTCAATTCAAATTCGCGCTCGCCTACCTGCAGCCGCCAGGCCACCGGGTAGTCGATGCCGGTGCGCGGTGAGCGCCAGTGGCGCAGCGGCAGGAAATGCACCACGTCCGGCGTGAAAATCCGGTCGACCTTGCCGGGAGCGCGCCAGGAGGCCGCCGCCCACAGCGTGTTGCCGCTGGCATCGCGCAGGCGGAAGGCCATCAGCCCGCCGCCATCGGCCAGGTTGATGCCGACCCAATCCCAGCCCTGTGCGCCGTCGGGCAGCAGTTCGCTCGACCATTCGTGATCGAGCCAGGCATGGCCGCTGACCGCCTCGGTCCGGCCGTTCAGGGAGAGCGAGCCGCTCACCGCCAGTTGCGGCCGGCTGTAATAGAAACTGGCGTGGCGCGGGTCGGCTGCCTTGCTGCTGAAGCCCTGCTGGCCGTTGAGCAGGGGCGGGGTGGCGGCATCCAGGGCGAGATCGTAGGCAAAATCCTCGCCGCGCACGCTGGCCTGATAGCGCTGGCCTTGCGCGTTTTCCTGCTGGGCGAATCGCCAGTTGCCGATCCACACCTCGCTGCGGCCGATGGTGTAGCCGGCATGGCCGAAGCCGGCGCGGGCCGCCCGTTCGCTGTGCCGCAGGCGACCGAATTCCGGGTCGGCGATGGCGGCGTGGGCGAGGATCAGCTGGCGCGGCGCGAAGCGGCTGGCGTTGCGCTCGCCGATGCCGGTACGGACGCGGAAGAAAGTGATCTGGAAGCCGAGCGGCCGGCCGTCCTGACGCTTCAGCCAGCCGGTGGCGTACCACCATTCGGTGCGGAAATCCGGGTGGGCGCCGAAATCGTCGGGAAAGACCAGGCGTCTTCCGGGCAACACCGGCGCAAAGTCGACTGCCGCGGCGGGGCCGGGCAGCAGGCCGCGCCAGGCGGCCAGGGCGATGAGGAAGTGGCGGCGTTGCATGGGCCTCACCAATCCTCGCGCACGGCCAGCACGGCGTCCTGGCGCATGGCCTGGCGCCCGGCGAGTACCGCCGCCAGGGCGGCGAGGGCGATCATGGTGCCGGCAAAGAGCAGCAGGCCGGCCCACGGAAAATGCAGGTCCATGCTCCAGTGAAAACTCTGGCGATTGACCACGTCGATCAGGATCAGGCCGATTCCGGCCCCGGCCAGCCCGCCGCCGAGCACCCCGATGCCGGCCACGAGGCCGCCTTCGAGGGCGAGCATGGTGCCGATCTGGGCGCGGCTGACGCCGAGGTGGCGCAGCATGCCGAACTCCTTGCGCCGGGTGGCCGCCAGCGAGGCGAAACTGGCCGCCACCCCGGCCAGGCCGATGACGATGGCGACCGCTTCGAGCAGGTAGGTCACGGCGAAGGTGCGGTCGAAGATGGCCAGGCTGATGCGCCGGATTTCCCCCGGCCGGGCGACTTCGAGGGCGTTACCCTCGGCCAGTGCGCTCAGCCGGCTGGCCACCTGTGCGCTGGCATCGGGGTCGTCGACGCTAATCGCCGCGTCGTTCACCCGCTGATCGCTGGTGAGCTGGCGATAGAGCGCCAGATCGATCATCAATGCGCCGGTCTGCCGGGAATAGTCGCGCCACACGCCGTTGACCTGAAACTCGCGCCTCATCCCGCCCAGCGGCAGAGCGACGACTTGCCCCGGCTGCCAGCCGAACTGATCGGCCATCGCCTCCGAAATCCATACCGCCGGCAAGCGGGAAGGCTGTGCCTGGCCGACCAGCGGCAGGCTGCTGCCATCGGCCGGCAAGGGGCGGGCGATCAGGGCGACCGGCGCCTGGCCGTCGCCCAGGCGCAATTGCTCATGGCGGGTGAATTCGAGGCGTTTGATCCCGGGCGTATCGGCAATGGCAGCCTGCAGTTCCTCGCCCAGGTAGGCGCTGCTTTGGGCGCGCCCGGCGCGCAGATAGAGGTCGGCCGGCAGCAACTGGACCAGCCATTCATCGACCGACTCGCGGAACGAGGCAACCATGATCGCCATGGCCACGGCCAGCGCAACGCTGGTCAGCACGCCGGCCGCGGCGACCACGGCGTAACCGGGGGCGCTGCCCAGACGGGCCGCAGCGAGGCGCCAGGGGACTGCCTTGCCGCGTTCGGCAAACGGCTGGGTCAGGCGCTGTGCGACGGCGGGCAGGAGCAGGATGCTGCCCGCCAGCAGCAAGGCGATGGCGGCATAGCCCCCGACCGGCAGGCCGCCGAGGGGCGGAATGAAGCAGGCGGCCAGGCTGGCAGCCAGGGCCAGCAGGCCGGCCCACGGGCGTTGATGGTTGTGCAAGGCCAGGGCGTCGCCGCTTGACTTGAGGGCCTGGGCCGGCGAAATGTCGGCGGCCTGGCGGGCCGGCAGGGCGGCTCCGGCCAGCCCGGCGAGCAGCCCGAGCATGATGTACAGGGCCGTCAGCGCCGGCTTGAATTCAAGCTGCGGTTGCAGCCCGGAGAAATAGCCGGCGCCGAGATCGCCACCGAGGGCTTGCAGGGCCACCCAGGCCAGGCCGTAGCCGAGCGCGACGCCAATGAGCCCGCCGAGCAGCCCGACCAGGGCGCCCTCGGCGAGCAGCCAGCGGATCAACGTCGTGCGTTCCAGGCCGAGAGCGCGCAGGAAGGCGAATTCGCTGCGCCGTTTGACGACGGACAGGGCCTGTGCCGAAAACACCAGGAAGGCGCCGGTGAGCAGGGCGATGGCGGCCAGCATGGCGAGATTGACGCGATAGGCGCGGGTCAGGTTGCCCGATTGTTCGCTGGCGGCTTCCGGCGCTTCGAGCTGAACACCGGCCGGCAGCGTGGCCGATACACTGCGGCGCAGGCTTTCCGGCGAGCTGCTGTCGGCGACGATCAGATCGATCCGTGACAGCTTGCCGAGGCGCCCGAAGGCAAGCTGGGCGCCGGCAATATCCATGACGGCCAACGGCTGGCCATCGCCGACGCCGGGCAGGTCGCCGGCCACGCGCAGGGTGAGCGTGCGGCTGCCGGCCTGCACCGGCAGTGGGTCGCCCATCTTGACGCCGTAGGCCTGCTGCGCCGCCGCGCTGAGAAAGATCGAGTCTTCGGCCAGCGTCGCAAAGCGCTCCGTCCGCTCGTGGCTGTGCGGCAGCAAGCGGGGTGCGACACGGGCCAGCGTGAAGATGTCGACACCGAGTACCTTGAGCAGGGGCTCGTGGCCGGCCAGCTTGGCATCGATCTCGACGATGGGCGTGGCTGCGGCAATGTCGGGGTGGCGCAGGATCTGCTCGAACAGGGCTTCGTCGAAACCGCTGGCCGGGCCAACCAGGCGCAAATCGGCCTCGCCGGCCAGGGTGCGCACGCCGCGGCCGAATTCGTTGAGGGCGGCTTCGTGGATGGCCTGCACCGCCATGCCGAGCGCCACGCCGAGGATGATGGCGAGCAGGGAGAACAGGCTGGCCATGCGCCGCCGGCCGAGGGAGCCGAGAAATACCGGGGCGAGGGTCATTCCTGCAGGCCGTCGGGCGTCAGTTGCAGGATGCGGTCGGCCGTCGCCGCCGCTTCGCGGGAATGGGTGACCAGAATGCCGATGGCCCCGGCTGCCCGGATGCGCTCGCCGAGCAGGTCGAGCACGCGTGTGGCATTGGCCGGGTCGAGGTTGCCGGTTGGCTCGTCGGCCAGTACCAGGCGCGGCCGATGCACCAGGGCGCGGGCGATGGCCACCCGCTGCAACTCGCCGCCTGACAACTCGTGCGGCCAGCTGGCGGCGCGCCCGGCCAGGCCCACGGCGTCGAGCATCTGACGGGCGCTGTCGTCGGCAGCCGCGCCGGAACCGCCTTGCAACCAGAGTGGCAGGGCGACGTTCTGCTGCAGGGTGAGGTGGGGCAGGATGTGGAAGGCCTGGAAGATGAAACCCAGCTTGTGCCGCCGCCAGCGGGTCAGCGCCGCTTCGTCGAGCCGGCCAAGGTCTTCGCCATCGAGCACGACATTGCCTTGATCGGCCCGGTCGAGCCCGGCGATGAGGTTGAGCAGCGTGGATTTGCCCACCCCGGACTCGCCGACAATGGCCACGTATTCCCCCTCGGCCAGGCGCAGCGAGGTGCTGTGCAGCGCCGGGCGACCGTTGAAACTTCGCGACAGGTTGGTGATTTCAAGCATGTCCGGGCTGGTGGTTTCGGTAGGCCTATTGTGCGGCGCGGAATGTTGGTTGTCTAGGACAAAAATCGTGATCGATTGCCTGGGGCGGGGGGCTACAAATCAAGTGTCAGTTGCTGCAGATCGACGGATTTTGCCGTACCACGCAGGGCATTCCGCTGGCGCGACCCATGTTTCTCGACGATCGCCGCCTTGGCCGATTTGATCTCCGGCCGCGCCCGCAGGGCGAACAGGCGCTGCTTGGCGAGGCGGGTCGCGGTGTCGAGATCGACCGGGGGGAGCGGCAGGTCGATGCCGGGGCGCAGGCCATGGCGCAGTTGCATGGCTTCCGGCATCCGCCACGGTTCGAACAGCCAGGTATCCGGCACCTGGCGCAGGGCGGGCAGCCAGCGGCGAACGAAAAGGCCGTGCGGGTCATGGTCGCGCGCCTGCTTCACCGGGTTGTAGATGCGGGGCACGTTGATGCCCGTGGTGCCCGACTGCATCTGCATTTGCGGCCAGTGGATGCCCGGCTCGTAATCGAGGAACTGGCGGGCCAGCCACAGGCCGACCGGCCGCCAGTGCAGCCATAGCGGATAGGCGGCGACCGACACCAGCATGGCGCGCATGCGGAAGTTGATCCAGCCGGTCTGGCGCAGCATGGCGACGCAGGCATCGACCAGCGGCCAGCCGGTGCGCCCGGCGGTCAAGGCCGCGAAATGGGCCGGGTTCCAGTCGTTTTCACGCAAGCCGTCGTAGCCGCGGTGCAGGTTGTGGAATTCGAGCGCGGGCTCGCTTTCCAGTTTCTGGATGAAATGGCAATGCCAGTACAGCCGGCTGATGAAGGCCTGCAAGCCGGCGCGATGCCGGCTGGCGCTGGCTGGCAGCCTGGCGGCGAACAGCCGTGTCTCCTGCACCACCTCGCGCAGGCTCAGGCAACCCAGCGCCAGGTAGGGCGAGAGCCGCGAACAGGCGGTGGGCGCCGAGAGCGGTGACGAAATGCCGCCGCGGTACTGCTGGCTGCGTTCGGCGAGAAAGTCGGCCAGGATTTGCCGCGCCGCCCGTCGGCCGCCGCGCTGGCGGGCGGGCGGCTCTTCAGTCGGCAGGCCCAGGGCATCGGGCGACGGCGGCGCTTCGGACCACGGCAGCATGACCGACGGAACATGGGGCGGCGCGGCCGCGACCGCTTGCGCCATGAAGGCTTCCCACTGCGCCTGCCAATGGTTGCGCTCCTCCAGGCGCCGCACTACGCCGAACTGCGGCACTTCATGCCAGGCCACACCCTGCGCCTGGCACCAGCGCTTGACGGCCCGGTCACGCCGATAAGTCAGGCCGTTGCCGGTTTCCTCGTGGGAATATAAACGGCTGAAGGGGGCGCTGCGATGCAGGCGCGCGAGAACCTCGGTCACCTCGCCGGTGACCACCTGCAACTGGCCGCCGAGCTGGCGCAAGTCGCGATACAGGTCGCGCAGGCTTTCGAGCAGGAATCCGTAGTGCTGGCGTGCGGCGTCGGGTTCTGCCCACAGCGACGGCTCGACCACGTACAGGCAGAGAACGGGGCCGTGCTGGAGTGCCTGGCGCAAAGGCAGGTGGTCGTGCAGGCGCAGGTCGCGCTTGAACCAGACGACGCTGTAGCTGCCCTGTCCGCGCATGTCGCTCCGGCTTTACGGATCAGCCCTCGGTCATCGCGTCGGCCAGGCGGATGCCGCTCAGCCAGGCACCCTCGACCTTGCCGCCATTGAGCCAGTCGCCGCACAGACCGATCCGGCGCTCGGCATCCCAGTCGTAGCCCATGTTCAACGCCGGCTCCGTATCGGCATAACGCCAGCGGTGCGCCGTTGCCGCAAGCGGAGGTGGGGCGCCCAACTCGACAAAGGCGGCTGCCAGGCGGGTGGCGACTTCAGCCGGGTCGGCCTCGATATGCGCCTCGCTCCAGGCTGCAGAGGCATGCAGCAACCAGGTCTCCCGGGCCGGGCGACCGGGTTTGCTCGGCTCGCGCGCCACCCAGCGCAAGGGGCCGCGATTGACGAAAGCGGCATCGAAGGGCAGGTCGAGCGGCTGGTCGTAACGCACCATCAGGGTCCAGCAGCCGCGCATCGCTGCCCGCCTGGCAAGGGCCGCCAAGCCGGGTGCCACCGGGTGGGCCAGCGGAACCGCCTGGGGGGCCGGGACGGCAAGGATCACGGTATCGAACGACCCGGCCAGTCGGCCCTGTTCCCGGCTGTCAATTTGCCAGCCGGTAGCTGTTTTCTCGATGTTGTCGACCGTGCATTGCAGGGTTAGCGGCAGGCTGTCGGCCAGGAAACGGGCTGGTGCCGTCATGCGCGGTGTGCCGACAAAGCGCTGCAGTGCGGCATCGGCATCGTGCAGGTCTTCGTCGCCGATCACCGCCATGCGCGGCTGCCAGACAGCGGCTACGCCGGCGGCCAGCCAACGGTCGACTTCCGCCTTGAAGCGCGGATCGCGTGCCGTGAAATACTGCGCACCGTGGTCGGACTGCCAGTCGTCGCCACGCCGCGTGCTCATCCGCCCGCCGGGGCCGCGGCTTTTATCGAAGACGCTGACCCGCCAGCCGAGTGCATGCAAGCGGGTCGCGCAGGCCAGCCCGGACAGGCCGGCACCGATGATGGCTACTGATGGGCTTGTGTTCATTTGTCCTGGACAAAAATGGAATGGTCGCCATTTTAATCCCCAATCCATGCCTTGGGTTTGGATCTGTCGTCCATGACAAAATTTTTTGCGTGGCGATGGGCCGGGATGCCCGGTCGCCAGGCGAAAAAAAACCGGGCAATCGTTGCCGACTGCCCGGTATCAGTGCTTGCGCCTAGATCAGGTCGAAGCGATCGGCATTCATCACCTTCGTCCAGGCGGCGACGAAGTCGTGCACGAACTTCTGCTGGTTGTCGTCCTGGGCATACACCTCGGCATAGGCACGGAGCACCGAGTTGGAGCCGAAGACCAGGTCGACGCGGGTGGCCGTCCATTTCGTGGCGCCGGACTTGCGGTCGACAATCGCGTAGCTGTTGCGGCCGGTCGGCTGCCAGGTGTAGGCCATGTCGGTCAGGTTGACGAAGAAGTCGTTGCTCAGCGCGCCGACGCGATCGGTGAATACGCCATGCTGGCTGCCGCCGTGGTTGGTGCCGAGCACGCGCAGGCCACCGACCAGTACGGTCATTTCGCTGGCGGTCAGGCGCAGCAACTGGGCGCGGTCGAGCAGCAACTCCTCGGCACTGACCACATAGTCCTTCTTCAGCCAGTTGCGGAAGCCATCGGCCAGCGGCTCCAGCACTTCGAAGGATTCGACATCGGTCATTTCCGGCGTCGCATCGCCACGGCCCGGCGCGAAGGGCACCGCTACCTCGACACCGGCCGCCTTGGCCGCCTGCTCGATACCGACATTGCCGGCCAGTACGATGACGTCGGCCACGCTGGCGCCGGTCTCGGCGGCGATCTTTTCATAGACCGCCAATACCTTGGCCAGGCGGGCCGGTTCGTTGCCTTCCCAGTCCTTTTGCGGGGCCAGGCGGATGCGGGCACCGTTGGCGCCGCCGCGCTTGTCCGAGCCGCGGAAGGTGCGGGCGCTATCCCAGGCGGTGGCGACCATCTCGGCCACGCCCAGGCCGGCGGCGGCAATCTTCGCCTTGACGGCGGCCACGTCGTAGTCCTGGCGGCCGGCCGGTACCGGGTCTTGCCAGATGAGGTCTTCCTGCGGCACATCCGGGCCGATGTAGCGGGATTTCGGCCCCATGTCGCGGTGCGTCAGCTTGAACCAGGCGCGGGCGAAGACTTCCTCGAAATAGGCCTGATCCTTGTGGAAGCGCTCGGCGATCTTGCGGTATTCCGGGTCGAAGCGCAGTGCCATGTCGGCGTCGGTCATCATCGGCTTGCAGCGGATCGACGGGTCTTCGACGTCGGCCGGCATGTCTTCCTCGGCGATCGTCACCGGTTCCCACTGCCAGGCGCCGGCCGGGGACTTCTGCAGCCACCAGTCGTGCTTGAACAGCATGTCGAAATAACCGCCGTCCCACTTTGTCGGGTGCGCGGTCCACGCCCCCTCGATGCCGCTGGTCATGGTGTCGCGGCCGATGCTGCGGGTGCTGTGGTTCATCCAGCCCAGGCCCTGCTCGGCGACATCGGCGCCTTCAGGGGCCGCGCCGAGATTGGCCGCGCTGCCGTTGCCGTGCGCCTTGCCGACGGTGTGGCCGCCGGCGGTCAGGGCGACGGTTTCCTCATCGTTCATCGCCATGCGGGCGAAGGTGACGCGCATGTCCCTGGCCGTCTTGAGCGGGTCGGGCTTGCCGTCCACGCCTTCCGGATTCACATAGATCAGGCCCATCATCACGGCGGCGAGCGGGTTTTCGAGGTCGCGTTCGCCGGAGTAGCGGCTGCCTTCGGCGCCGGTCGGGGCCAGCCATTCCTTCTCGGAACCCCAGTAAATGTCCTTTTCCGGATGCCAGATGTCCTCGCGGCCGAAGGCGAAGCCGAAGGTCTTGAAGCCCATCGACTCGTAGGCCATGTTGCCGGCCAGGATCATCAGGTCGGCCCAGCTGATCTTGTTGCCGTATTTCTTCTTGATCGGCCACAGCAGGCGGCGGGCCTTGTCGAGGTTGGCGTTGTCGGGCCACGAATTGAGCGGGGCAAAACGCTGGTTGCCGGTGCCGCCGCCGCCACGACCATCGGCGATACGGTAGGTGCCGGCCGAAGTGCGAGCATGGCTCGAGGGTGACGTAGACGGTGGCGCCGCGTGCGGCCTCGCCGGCCTGGCGCAGCGCGTGCACCTCGGCGTG
>ERZ1645192.1630-NODE-1630-length-18703-cov-6.329258_pt1 | contig 18703 bp, 10 predicted proteins | sample MGYA00575354_ERZ1645192 | MGnify/ENA primary metagenome ERZ1645192 (study PRJEB40844, sample SAMN11349763) | freshwater sediment metagenome | isolation source: river sediment | host: Sediment | place: India: Faizupur Khadar , New Delhi | collected 2017-02-21 ... | reverse complement strand
CACTGATAACTATAAACGCCTTGACATCGACTGGGCGTTTAAGGACACGCCGCTGGTCTCACGGCGGCACATGGAAAATCTGCTCGCAGTCGCGCAGTCGACGCACGCCTGCGGGGACATTCGCATGACCGGCGCACTGCGCGAGGGCGTCACGGCCACAGACCTCGCCCTTACGATTACCCAACTGCTGCGCAAGACAAAGGTCGTTGGCAAGTTTGTGGAGTTTTACGGCCCCGGGGCCGCAGCCCTGCCCGTCGTAGATCGCGCCACCATTGCAAACATGGCCCCCGAATACGGCGCCACTATGGGCTTCTTCCCCATAGACCAGGAATGCGTGAATTACCTGAAGGCCACCGGAAGGTCGGAGGAGCAGTGCTCGACCTACACGAACTACTACAAGGCGCAGGGACTCTTCGGCATGCCCGCCAAAGGCCAGATCCAATACTCCATGGAGCTCGACCTGGACCTTTCAACCGTCGTCCCAAGCATTGCCGGCCCCAAAAGGCCGCAGGACAGAATTGAACTGCCCGATCTCAAAAAGGAGTTTGTGTCAGCATTTTCACGCCCCCCGGCAGACAGCGGGTTTGGCAAAAGCCCTTCGGATCTCGATAAATCATTCCCGCTGCCCGCGTTGGAGGGCGCGCAGACCGCAGGCGGTCAAATGCGGCACGGAAGCGTCTTAATCGCCTCGATCACAAGCTGCACCAACACCAGTAATCCTTCGGTGATGCTCGCAGCGGGTCTGCTCGCAAAGAAAGCCGTCGAGCGCGGGATGCAGGTGAGCCCGCTGGTGAAGACTTCCCTGGCTCCCGGCTCGCGCGTGGTCACCGATTACCTCGAAAAGTCCGGATTGCAGCCCTACCTCGACAAACTCGGATTCAACACGGTCGGCTACGGCTGCATGACCTGCATCGGCAACTCGGGCCCCCTGCCCGCGCCGATCGACGAGGTTATCGGCAAACACGACATCGTCGCAGCCTCGGTGCTTTCAGGAAATCGCAACTTCGAAGCGCGCGTGCATCAGAGTATCAAGGCGAACTTCCTGATGTCTCCACCCCTTGTGGTCGCCTTCGCACTGGCAGGCACGGTCCATATCGACATGAGCAAGGACCCCATCGGCAAAGACCGGGAGGGACAGCCTGTTTACCTCCGCGACCTCTGGCCCACACTTCAGGAAATTCGCCACCTCCTCAGTTCCGCGCTCAATCCTGAAGTCTTTCGTTCCCTATACAAGGACTTTGCAGCGCAGAATCCAAAGTGGAACGAGATCCCCGCTTCCACAGGGGATGTCTATCAATGGGACGCATCAAGCACCTACATTCAGGAACCGCCTTTCTTCCAAAACTTCGACCTTCGCCCCTCGATCATCGGCGAAATTCGCGGGGCGCGGGCGCTGGGCATCTTCGGTGACAGCGTTACAACGGATCACATTTCACCCGCGGGCAGTATCAAGCCGGTTTCGCCCGCGGGCAAATACCTGGTCCAAAACGGCGTGTCGCCCGAGGAGTTCAACAGCTATGGCTCCCGCCGCGGCAATGATCGCGTCATGACACGCGGCACTTTTGCCAACGTGCGAATCAAAAACCTGATGGTGGCCGGCACCGAAGGAGGCGTGACCCGCTGCTTCGCCAATAGTGCTTCGGGCGAAGTAATGCCAATTTACGATGCTTCAGTGGCCTACAAAGCGCAGGGAACCTCGCTGGTGATCCTGGCCGGGCACGAGTATGGAACGGGCAGTTCGCGCGATTGGGCGGCCAAAGGAACAGCCCTGCTCGGAGCCAGGGCTGTCATTGCACAGAGCTTCGAGCGGATTCATCGTTCAAACCTGGTCGGTATGGGGGTGCTCCCCCTGCAATTCAAGGAAGGCGCCAACCCGGCAACCCTTAAGCTGAACGGTTCCGAAACCTTCGACGTGCTCGGATTGTCAGATCGCCTGGAGCCTCAGCAGGACCTGGCGCTGCGCATCACGAGGACGGACGGCTCCTCGCAGGAGGTGCCGGTCACCTGCCGCATAGACACGCCCATCGAGGTTGATTATTACCGGCACGGAGGCATTCTGGCCTACGTGCTTCGGCAACTGTTGCAGGCCTAATACTTGACTCCGCAACCGTACGGCTTGGTCTCGACAGGGTTCGGTTTTTCGCCTGCCTTGATCTTCTGCACGGCTTCGCGAACGTAGTTGCGAGCCTGGCGAGGATCACCTTGCGCGGACGCCTTATCGTCAATCGCGCCCTGGTAGGCGAGCACTCCCTGCGGATCAATCACGAACATGTGGGGTGTGGTCCGCATGCCGTATGCCTTGCCGATCTGCCCCGAGTTGTCATCAATCCATGCGGCTGCCTTTGTTTGGGAAGCCTCCTGCTTCGCTTTTTCGGGCGTGCGGTAAGAGGGATTGCTCCTGGACGTGGAGTTCACCACCAGCCATACAACACCCTGCTTTGCCAACTCGGCCTGCAGCTCCGGCATAGCTCCCGACTTGTAATGGTTTTTCACGTAGGGACAATCCATGTTCATGGCCTCGAGCACCACAATCTTCCCTTTATAATCTGCAAGCTTGTGTGTCTTGCCGTGGATATCCACCCCCGTGAAATCGGGAGCGGGCTTCCCGGATTGAACAGCAGCGAAGGCGTTTACGGCCAATCCAACAACTGCCAGCGATGCGAGTATCTTCATCATAACTTTCCTTTCTACTATTTGTTTGTTGCGCTTATACAGAAGCACGACTTCCGGCTTTCCGCAACTGGTCACAGGTTTCCACCAGGAGGGTTGCGCTTGGAAGAGCCGGGGAGACTGGTAGGATACCCGGGAAATTACCAATGAAAAACACGATTGGAATCACCAGGAGAAGTTTCGCGCAGGCATGCGGGCTGGCTGTCGGCGGCCTCGCACTGGGCTGCGCAGGAAGAGTCCCCAGCGACAACAAAAAGGGCCGGCCGCCGCTGGCTGTGTTCAGCAAAATCTATCAGGAATTAAAGCTCGATTTCAATGCCTCCGCAAAGGCCACCGCCGATGCGGGGTTGGACGGCGTGGATTGCGCCGTCCGGCCCGGTGGTGAAGTCGCGCCCGAAAAGGTCGCGGAGCAACTGCCCCAATACCATGAAGCGCTTAACAGACATAATCTTGGAATCCTGGCGGTAACGACTGCGATCACGAATGTCTCCTCTCCCAATGCGCGCGTGATACTGGAAACAGCCCGGCGGCTCGGCGCTCGCCATTACCGGCTCGGTTTCTGGCGTGTGAAGCGCAGTGAAGACGCAACGGCACTCAAGACCAAGGTGAAAGCGGACCTGCGCGAGCTGGCCGCGTTGAACAAAGAACTCGGAATGTGCGGTGTGATTGAGAACCATTCCATGCGCCACGGCGACGCTGCCTACCTCGGTGGCGACCTTGAAGAACTGCGGGAACTTGTCGAGGACCTGAACCCGGAGCAAATCGGCGTGGCATTTGATCTCGGGCACGCGATGATTATGGCCCCGCAAAGCTGGAAAGTTTCTTTCGAGAAACTCAAGCCCCACATACAGCTGGTGTATCTCAAGGATGTGAATGCCCAGGGTAAATTTGTCCCTTTCGGCTCCGGTTCATTCGAGGAAAGCGGCTTCTTCAAAATGCTACACGAGGCGGGCTACGCCAATCCCGCGTCCATCCACATCGAATACGATTGGGCGCAAGGAAAGCAAAAAACTCCCGAACTGCTGGCTGCCACACTGAAACAATGCAGAATAGCCGCGGAGCAATGGTTTCGAGTCCGCTGATCCGCATCTGTTTGGGGGACCGGATCACGCCTCCTCTGTGGCGCGGTTGGGCCGGATCAACAGGAGGCACAGACCCGCCAGGACCAGGCCGATAGCCGAAACCTGGAAAACCTTGGAAAGGTCCACGTTCGCGTCCCGTAACGCACCGCCCGCGTAAATCATCGCGCCCCCCACAAAGGTGCTGAACAGGTTGAGAAAGCCGTAGCCGGTCGCCCTGTATTTCTTGCTGACGATCTGACAAAGAATCGGCATGGTGCTGGTGTCTGAAAAGCCGCGCCCGAGGCCATAAATGAGCATGCCAAGAATTGCCACGGTAAAAGCGTCTGTGCTGGCCATAAGGAACAGAAACGGGCCTCCCACGCAAAAGCCAATGCACGGCACATAAAGCCGCCCACGAGGATTCCTTGCGACCCAGCGATCGGACCACAAGCCCCCGATCAGCACGCCGACAAACGAGGCGACCTGGATGTAGCCGGTCGCTGAAAGGCCCGCCTTGCCCTCCCCCAGTTTAAACTGCTCCCTCAAATACGTCGGCAACCATCCGTTGATACCCCAATTGGCGAGCGCAAACAGACAGAAGTAAGATAGCAGCGCAAGGAACGAAGGCCGTCCAAACAACACACGCAAGGATTGGACCACCGAAATCTTTTCTCGCGATGACTCCTCGCCCGGCTCATCCGGTCTTGCTTCAACACGGTCGTGCAGCGCGAACATCAGCACGATGGCATATATCACCCCCGAAGCGCCAAACCACGTAAACCCGTTTCGCCAGCCGTAGTGCTCGGCAATATAACCCCCGAGACCGCCAAGAGCCGCACCCGCATAAACACCGCTCATGTGCAACCCCGTCGCCCTTGAACGGGTCGCGCCCGGATGCATGTCGGCGATCAATGCCAGGCCTGCCGGTATGTAGAATGCCTCGCTGATCCCCATTAACGCCCGCGCAAAAACCATCTGCTCGAATGTTTGAACATGCCCCGTAAGCCATGTAACCGCGGACCACACACCCAGGCTTCCCACAATCACCCACTTCCGGCTGAACCGGTCTGCAATGAATCCGCCAAGCGGGCTCAGAGATCCATAAACCCACAAAAACACCGATGTGAGCAACCCGAATTGCGCATCGGTCATCTCGATCGAAGCTTTCACCGAGTCACGCATGGACGTCAGCATCAACCGATCAAGGTAATTCAGACACGCGACAACCCACAGCAGTCCGACCACGATCCATGCGTACCGGGCGGAATAGGGCTTTTCTTCTAACATATTGAGCCTTTAACGCGAACGCTTCACAGTGGCCGCCCACACTTCCGGCGAACGCACTCCGGGCCGCGCTTCACCGCTAGACAGCACGATCCGCCCCTTCCAGGCAACCGCAGGCGTGGTAACCCTCGGCGAGGGTGTTCGGGAAACGACGGTCCATTGGTCGTTCCGAGTGTTGTAACTCAGAATCTTGTTTGGAAATCCAGGATGCTGTGACTTGGGTTCGAAATGGACCAGAGCGCCATCGTCTCCGCCGATGACCAGGAAAGTGTCCTTGCCAACGACCGGCGCGGGTGTGGGCGCCGCCACAACGGGAGAAGGTAGATCCGCCACCCGGACCCAGCCCTTGCCGTCACTGTACCGATACGCATCCTTTAGATAGGTTCGCGCGGGCTTGCCATCGGCATCCGGCGCAAGGGACGCGCCACCCGCAACATAAAAATCACCCCTCACCGCCGCTGCGACAGCAAGTATTCGTCCCGGTCCAGGCAAAGGCTCCAACTCGCGCCACCCGGCACCCGGCTTTCTGTAATTCAAAGCCCAAAACTCGTTGAGCGCGACTGTCGCATCGGGAGACACGGTGCCGCCCGTCACGTAAATGGTTTTGCCGACGAGGGCTCCACAGGCATAGGCCAATGGTTTTGGCAGCGGAGAGATGGCTTCACATTGCCACCCCGTTGAGCTGCGCCGCACACGGAACACGTCCCGAACATGCTCGGCGGCGCCACTCCCTCCGATGCAGTAAAGGCCGTCCGGGGCGCTGACCGAAACCCCGTAACCGAGAGGACGCGGCAGTTTAAACGCCGCTCGCCAGGGTCCGTTCACCCGCTCCAGAACGTAGCCGGTGTCGTACCATGCTTTGCGCCCGCTTTCCCAGGGCATCTTTTCCGGAAAATTGGAACCGCCGGCAACAAGCAGCGCGCCTCCACTGACCCCGCTGAAATGCCCACCAAACCCAAGCGGGTCCGGCACCGGCGGAAGTTGCGCCCATTGCAGATTCACTTCAGCCGCGCCACCTGCCGCCATTGCAGCCAGGCAGACGAACACAAGCATGGTTCGCGCAATTCGGTTTTTAATCATCAGTGATCCTTTAGACAGCGTCCATTCTCCGGCTGGAAATCTCCCTTGCCGGGATTCCGACGACGCATCAAGCGGCCCCCGGCCGCACAGGTCAAGCCTGCTGTCGGGACGGCCCTTCGGGCAGACTGCAATACCACAGCATGCGTGGCAAGTGAAACGGCCCTTTATACATCGTGCCCTTGGCGCGCGAGGAGATCCTGCCGTCCCGGTGCAGGTAGCCATACCACTCCCCAAATTCCGGATCCGCGAAATGCTCGAAGCTCCAATCGTGAACAAGCTGATGCCGACGCCTGTAGATCTCCTCTCCGGTGATCTGATACGCAAGCCAGGTTGCGATAATCGCCTCGTTGTGCGGCCACCAGAATTTCATGTCGTGCCAGTACTCCTGCACCGGCAGACCGCGCAAATCTCTGAAATAGAAAAGCCCACCGCACTCCTCATCCCACCCGCGCTCCCACATCCAATCCAGAATGGTCAATCCCAGGCTCACCAGGCGGGAGTCCTTGCGGCGCACACCCTCGTGCATGATGAACCATGCGCACTCGATCGCATGCCCCGGGTTCAAGGTCCGTCCATCGTGATGGTCAATAAGCTCCCCGTTCGGTCCCACAACTTCCAGCAGCGCCTCCAACTCCGGCTTCAGGAACAAACGTTCGATTGCCGAAATGCTGAAGTCTATCCACTCCGTGCAGGTCCGCCCGGAAACGAAAACGTCGCCAAGGTTCTCGCGGAGTTCCTGCGCGGTGACAATGCCAATCATGTGAGCGCCGATGCCCTGCATTGGCCGGGTCGGCTCAAACTTCGGCGCCATTACGCCGGGAGTGAAGGAATAGCGCAGATACGTGGCGAACGTCTTCATCGCATCCTCCGCCGCTTGTGAGTCCCCGCAACTTTTCGCGTATGCCGCGTTTGCGATCGCAGCGAAGGATTCACTGAAAACGTATCGCCGCATGCGCAGGGGCAGCCCCTCGCGTGTGACGGAAAAATACATTTTGCCCTCTGGCGAGAAACAATGCTTTCTCGAGAACTCGATGCAGCTTCGCGCAGCGTCCAACCACTCCGCCCGCCGCTCAACTGTGTTGTACAGCGTTGCGAACATCCAGCCGGCTCGACCTTGGAACCAAACGGACTTGTCCGTGTCGAGGACGCTCCCGTCCCGGTCAAGGCAGGTCATCACTCCCCCATGCACCGGATCCAGCCCGTGCTTCAGCCAAAAAGGAATGACATCCGAGAGAAGTGTGTGCCTGTAGAGGCATTGCATTCGTCCGGAATAGTCTTGGGAATCAGGATGCATTCTTGCCCTAAGGTTTCCCGCCAGAGGCGCTGGCCGTCATCGAAGGCAGATTCGTCGGCAACCCGCCCTGGCCGCCGGGGGCGCTGATGAAAGATCCGAGCTCGCGATCCTGTCTGGTGGGCCCGCCGGTAGCGAGGAACCACCCCGGCCCGTTCGTTCCGGCATTGATATTGTCGCGGGCCTCCCAATCGGCCCGGGATGCAGTGAATCGCGCCCGCATCACCGGCTGCCAGCCAGCTTTAAGCGTCTGCACCCAGGGATTCTGAAATGCCGCACGCCGGGTGTCGTCCACACTCTGGTGATCTCTCCGAAAATCTTCCACAAAGGAATATAAGCCTGCGAGGTGACTCTCTCCGCGCCTTCGAAAGGTCACCAGGTGCCGCCATTTCCCGGCGGTCTCGTCGTAGATATAGCCCGCAAAAGTCGTCTTGCCCTTTTCGCTTCGGGCACGCACCAGGAATCGGTTCGTCTTCCCGGATTCCCATGGCCAGTCGAGCATGCATTGGCCACCCGTGCCCTCGCCGCCGAAACGCTTGATGCGAACTCCTTCACCCTGCTCGAGCAACTCAACACGTTCTTCCTGCCTCACATTCCCGGGATCGTCTCCTTCCGCCGTGTCCCAGACAGAAAAAATCGCCACCTTGCGGGTCGGAGAAATTTCCTGAATTCCGAAGTAACCTCCATTCCAGCCACAAGCCATGAAGTAACTGCCCGTGGTGGACTGTTCGACAATCATTTCATTGTAGAAAGCCTCCGACTCGGGTGCGGGCCAATGCAAATGCACCGAGCGGGCAGCCCGGGGTGGTTCCTTTCCGCCAATACTCGTTACCGGCGCGGCCCACAGAGTGCCCAGGAGGCCAAGAACCCCTGCTTGCAGTGCCCACCGCAATGCTCTACCCGCTCCGTGAACGGCGCCATCTTGTTGCACTCTCATGGAGTCATCCTAGCTGCCGGCCTGCGGTGTCACTACCCTAAAAAAGCGAACCTGATTCGTCAGGCCCACCACCAGTTGCACCACAGTGTCCGAGGAAAGCGGAGCGATGCTCTCCATCGGCTGCCAGGTTCCCGACAGCTCATCGGCATACTGGATCGTGTAGGATTTGGCCGCCACGCCGTCAAACTGCAACGTCGCCTGCAAACCGTTGGGAATGACTTGGAGCTTGAGCGCGCTGGCGGCATCCAGGGGATTGGTGCCCGCATCAAACTCCGACTGGTTCTTCATCCCGTCACCATCCGGATCGGCATCCGGACCGGAGATGGCGGCGTCCATAAGCTGCGACGGAGAAAACTTCTCCCCGGCCCATACCGTGTATGGCGGCAGTGAATCCGCTCCGCCAGTGATTTGGGTAATGGAGCGTCGCACGTAATCGAGACTGCCGTAGGGATCTTTCTCGAACAGCAACCCAACCTCGCCCGTCGCCAGTTTGGCAACGGAAGAGTACGCCGAGCCACCCGCATAGACCTGATTGCTCACTGCCCAGCTCTGGCCTTCATCGTAGCTGACGCGCAGCGTCATGTTCACTCGTGATGACGGATGCGAAGCGTTGGCGTGGATCAGTCGGCTCTTGTCACTGTCGTTGGTGGTGGTGAGCCGGAAGATATTCCCCTGACATTGCGGGTCTGGAATCGAGGGTGGCGTCGGGAAACTGGTGTAGGGCTCGCCCCACGTTATCCCGCCATCCGTGCTCCGGCTGAAGGTGCGGACACCGCTCCATGAAAATCCATTGTCGCGCATCGAAGCCAGCAGTTCTCCCCCGGGCAGTTCGGCCACTTGAATCTCGCCGCCGTAGGTTATGGAGTTGGCGCTGCGCTGCCACGTCATGCCATGATCATCGCTGTAGATTACCATGGACGCCGATGGGCTCCCATAAGTATAGACCGGAAACACAAGCCGGCCGGCATACGGACCTTCCGTCAGTTGAATTCCGTTGCCCGGACCTGTCAGAAACTCCCCATAGCTCGGGCGAATTCCAGGATTCTGCGCCTCCACGTCAATGCGCTCCGACCATGTCGCGCCATCGTCATCGCTAAATTTCATTTCCAGTTTGATCTTGCGGCTCCCGCTAATGCCGCCGTTGTCATAGAGTGTCCAGATGCGTCCGTTCATACGGTCCACCAGCAGCGCGGCGTCTCCTGCCGAAACCCGAGAAATATTCGTCATCCCGTAGAAAGGATACGTGTCCACATCGCCCGCTGCCGTGCCGTAATCAGTGACCACCTGGATTGGCCCCCAGGTCCGGCCATTATCGAAGCTGCGCCGGATAACCAGATCCAGCGGCGTTGGAATGTCGCCACAACTTCCGATACGCCCGTCGCTCATGGCAATGACGGTGCCATTCATGGTTGTGACAAGCGCGGGAATGCGGAAACAGGTGTAACCATCGCCGGCGGCGAACACCCGGGTGAAATCGCTTACAGGTTTGGGCGGCGCGTTCGGGTCGGCTACAACGCCGGACCATTTGGCCGCAAGGTAGCTCTCGACGTTCGCGCGTGTCGGGTCGTCCAGCGCCGAGTTGAACACCAAAAACTCAGCCACGTCCGCGCGGATGCCAAGCGCGGCAGAGGCATTCTTTCCAATGATCAATCCGCCAAGGGCCCCGGCGACCGAATTGGTTACTGAAGCAACTTGCGCTCCGTTGATGTAGTGCAGAAGACGCGGTTCGCCCGTGTTGGTGCTCACGACAAAGGCATGCGTCTGCCAGACGTTCGTCTGAGCCACCGCCGTTATTGTCCCGGCGGCGCTTGCCGAGCCCTGGGCGTTGGCTCCATAGGCACTTATCTGCCAATTCCCGGCGTTTGCCTGGACGCGTGTCAATCCCACAGTGTAGGAACTGCTATCAAACAGGAACCCCTGCCCCTGGTCTGAGTTCAGGCGCGCGTAACAGATGATGGTGCGGCCGCCCGTAAGCGCGTTAAAATCGGATTGCGCGGCCCAGATCGCTTGAGATCCGCTGAAAGTCACCGCCGCGGCAGCAACATCATTGGAAAAACGCAGCCATAACTTCTCAGGAGCGCTCGCAAGCTGCGTTAGATCACGCTTGGCTTTCGTATAAGTCGCATTCGTCGCCGCACTGCCCAGGTTCTGCCACGCCACTAACGTATAACCGTCGGATGTGATTAATGACTCATCGGCGGCATACCAGGCGTAAACTGAGGCGGGATCCGGCGCGCCAACCGGCGCCGGGACCACCGTAAAAGCGTTCAGGGCCACGGCGAATTGGCCGTCCGGGTTCGCAACCCGCACATCATGCACACCGACCGACAGAGGTGGAGTGGTGGCAACCAACTGAGTTGCGCTGTTGAATGCGACCGACGCCGCAAGCGTTGCCCCAAACCGCACCTCAGTCGCCGGAGTGAAATTCGTTCCTGTTATCGTTACCAGCGTGCCACCCGAAGCCAAGCCGCTCGCAGGCGCAACATCGGCAATGGCGGGAGGCTGTCCCAACTCAAACGTAAACGCATTCACTGCTGTTGCCGACTGGCCATCGGGATTCTTCACTTCCACATTGACTGTGCCTGCAGCCCTCGCGGGAGTGGTGGCTGTGATGAGCGATGCATTGGTGAAGCCAACTCGGGTTGCCGGCAGGCCCCCGAAGCGAACGGTCAAGCCCGGGGCAAAGTTGCTTCCGGCCAGAGTCACCGTTGTGCCGCCCAGGGTGCTGCCGTTGGTCGGTAAAATGGAACTGAGCCCCGGCGGCGACGCAGGAACGATGTCCCACCTTTCCGAAAGGTAATCCGCCAGCGCCTGTTGCTCAGCGGGACTCAAGGAACGGTCATAAACAAAGAGTTCCGCCAAATCCACCTCCAGCCCAAGCTCCTGAGCCACGTTTTCACCCACAATCAGTCCGCCAAGGCTGGTGCTAACCACGTTTGTATAGGTTACGGACGCGCCGCCGACCACGGAATGCGTCACCCGCGTGCCCTCAGTCACGGGTTCATACTTAAAGAAATGCACTTGGGTCATGCCGCTTGCCACAGGCAGGGTGGCGGGATCCGGCAGGACACCGTTTGCGGATGGCGAGGGCTGGAGGCCCGCCTGCCAAAACCCATCCCGAATTTGCGCGCGGGTCATGCCAGCGCCCGTGCTGCCGTCAAAAAGAAAACCGTCGTTCACATTCGGCAGTCTGAGGCACGCCACAATCGTGCGATTGCCGCTAATGGTCCCGAAATTCCCCGCGATGGCCCAAATGTTATTGGCGCCGCCGAACCGGATGCCCGCGTTCGTGCCGAACACATTGGGAGCCCAGGCCGGCGGAACTGAGGAATTGACCAAATGACGTGATGAGGGGTTGCCTGTAATCGCCTGGTTCTGCCAATTGGTTAGCGCCCCGGCGGCATTCGTCAGGACCCCCGCATCAGCCTTGAACCACGCATACGCGCCGGATTGAAGGGTCGGAACGGGAGGAGCCCACTTGTTGGTCAGGTAATCGTAAACACTCGATTGCTCGGCACTGTCCAATAGCCGGTCATACACGAGCAGCTCGGCCATATCCACCGAGAGTCCGTAGCCCGCCCGTGGCGAGTTGGGTTGCCCAAGAATCAAGCCGGCCAGCCCGCTGGTCGCCGTGTCCGTGTGGGTGAAGGATGTGCCCCCGCCGATGGAATGCGTCACCACGGTGCCCGCCGTGGGGCTGGTGACGCGGTTGAAGCTGAAGAAATGCACCTGCCAGACGTGCATGTTTAGCGGGAGAGTTGTCGGCTCGTAATTCCTCCCGGTCGTAGCGACACCCGCCTGCCACATCGTGTTGTCTGTTTGCGCCCGGCTTAAACCAGGCGTGGAGGCCCCATCGAACAAAAAGCCACCGCCAGTCGGAATGGCTGTGACTTTGCAATATACAACCAGTGTGCGCGCGTCGCTCAACGTGCCGAAACTCGCCGCCGGCCCTCGCAGAAAATGAGTATCTCCATCGGCGCCGCTGAACCGGACCGCAGGGCCGGTCAAATTCGGAGCCGCTCCAGTCACCAGCAATGGACTGCCCGCATACTCGCTCAGATTGCGGCTTGAGGGTGTGCCCATGGAGGCCTGATTTTGCCAGTTGGTGATATTCCCGGTGGCGCCGCTGGTCAGCACGCCAGCGTCAGCTTTGTACCACGCATAAACGGTCGCCGGCTCTGGCGTTGCAGCCAAATCCCCGACAACACCGCCTCCCAAAAGCAATACACAAAGAAAACGTCTCATATGGCAAGAATCATTTCGAAGAGGTGGAAAACAGCCAATCGCTGGTGAATCGCGCGAAAACAATCCGGTTCGCTCCGTCCGTCTCAAACAGGCAGCCGATCGTTCCGTCCGGCAATGCGGTGAGCACGCTGTAGGCAAAGCTGCCCGGGTACAAAAGCTTCTTCACAGGCCAGGTCTTGCCTTCGTCGTAACTGGCGTAAATCGTTCCTTTGTCGCGCCCGTTGCTGTCCGGCCCGGAATAGAGAATGATGCTCTTGCCGCCGCTTTCGGGGAACGAGTAGCGGAATATCGAGGCCATGCAACCGGGGTCCCGCAGTGCCTTGTCCTCCTGGATGGCGGACCATGTTATGCCACCGTCCTTGCTGGTTGCCACTTTTCGATACGGCCCTCCGCCCCACTTGCGGCTGTTGAGCATCACGGACCCGTCGGACAACTCGACCATTTGAACCTCGTTCACAAGGCTGATCTCACCCCCTTTGCCATCCGGCACCCGGCACCCTGGCGCGGGTTGCCCAAGCTTCCACGACTGGCCCCGATCATCGCTATACACACTCAGCACATTCCACTGATGAAAAGGCCCTTCGTTGAAGGGCATGATCAAACGCCCCGCATGAGGCCCTTTGCGCAGTTGAATACCAATGCCAGGGCCGCTCGCAAGTATCGTTACACCGTCCGGGCGTTTTGTGGTGCGCGTTACATCCAGAGGCTCGGACCATGTGCGCCCGTCATCTTCCGATTCCACCACGTAATTGCGAACGATCGCCGGCCCTTCCAGGCCGGGCTTGATCTTCCCATCCCGCTCGCTGAATCCCGCCGGATAGGACTGGTACATCACAATGACGCGCCCACTCTGTCGTTCGACAACCGAGCACGGATTGTTCAAGGTGTTGGCTCCATCATCCGCGATAATTGTTTGCGCCCCCCAGGTCTTACCGCCGTCCGTGCTGCGTTTCAGAATGAGTTTGTTGTTGGCCTGGTCGGCATGCTGAGCCCGCCCCTCGGCAATGGCCAGAACAGAACCCTTCCCGGTCACCACGACCGATGGAATGCGAATCGATTTGAACCCGTCACGCCCGGCAATGAAAACATCGGAAAACTCGGGGCCGACGGCGCCCATCAGGGAACTCGCACCGAGGCAGGCCAGGCAAAACAGACGCACAGCAAGCATGTTACATTCTTAATGCGAGGGTCACATTCCAACCAGCAGATTGCTCTTGTTATATTCTAAGACAGGTTCAACCGAGGGTCTCGCCCGGAACCAGATCCGGCATCAGCTTGGACCGGTGCGGGCGCTGTGCACCGGAACTGACCAGATCCACCACCACGCGACATAGCCTGCTCGCGAAAGCGCTTGTCGGTCTCTGGTACCGTGCCACCGCGGGCACAATGCTCTCCAATATCGGGTCATCGTCTCGTGAAATCAGCGCCACATCCTGCGGAAAGCGAATGCCGCGCCTGAGGCAATGCGTGATCGTCGTTACCACGTGAGCCGGTTTCGCCACAATCAGGCCATCGTGCAACGACGCCGTGCGATGAAACCGATCCAGCACCAGGCAAATGTTTCGCACCTCACCGTTGTGGTGGAGAATCATCCCCGAAACATCCGAACGTTTGGAAGTAAACTCGCTAAAACCCCGCTCGCTCTCGATGTTTCCAGCCTGCTGACTTATGGGCATTAACAAAGCAATGCGCCGACACCCGCGCATATACAGCGTGGAGGCCGCATGCGCGCAGGTCGCCGCATAGTCCAGATCGACCGATGACAGTTGAATCCCCGGGTGGCACGACCCGCCCACAACGCACGGAATCGCGCGCTCGCCAAACCATTTCTGTTGTGCCGGCGTCGAGAGGTAAAGCACCCACGCCGCAGCCCCCATTTCGTGGACGAGAGATTCCAGCGCGCGTTCGGGTTGACGTCCAAAGGCGAGTTGGTTCGAAATGATTTCAAGCTCATACCCGATCCCCGCAAGATGCTGACGCAACGCGTCCACCCAGAACATGGCCCCGGATGGCAGGTTCTGAAACGGCAGAGGCGAGAGCATGCAAACCTTCTTGCTGGGCTCGGTGTTCAACCGTTCCACGAAGCCCATGTTGATTTTTCGGCGGCGCCCCTGGGCGGACTGGAACCAACCCTCTCTGGTTAATTGCTCCAGCGCAGCCCGAAGCGTCACTCGACTGATCTGCAGGCGCTCACAAAGAGCCATCTCTCCAGGCAGATAGTCGTTCCAAAGACCGGCACGAACCCCCTCTTTGAGGATAGACACCGCTTGCGCCACAAGGGATGAGCGCTTTGGAACAAGCCTCATGCCGGGAGCATACAGCTTGTATTAACAAATAACAAGCTCTTTCCTGTGCCATTCAACCACTCCCAGGTTTATCATGCTATCCGATGAGTTCGTACTCGCACTTTCTCACCGGTTTGATCGCCGCGCCTCATACTCCCATGAAGCCAGACGGTTCGATCAATCTCGAAACGGTGGCTAAACAGGCCGCGCTCCTGGAAAAAAGCGGCGTTCAGGGCGCTTTCATTTGCGGCAGCACAGGCGAATCCCACTCGCTGACAACCCCGGAACGAATGAAAATGGCCGAGGCCTGGAAAAGGGCGGTCGCGCGCAGCAACGTGAAGCTCATTGTTCACGCCGGCCACAACTCCCTGGAGGATGCCCGGCTTATGGCCCAGCACGCGGCCTCCATCGGCGCGGACGCCGTCGCGATCATGGCGCCCTGCTATTACAAGCCTTCCAACGCTGCAGATCTTGTAGATTTCTGCGCACCCATCGCAGCCGCGGCGCCGGCGCTCCCCTTCTACTTTTACGATATACCCGCGCTCACAGGCGTTCATGTGCCAATGGTGGATTTCCTTCGCCATGCATCGCCCAGAATCCCGAATTTGGCGGGGCTCAAGTTCACAACTACGGACCTCATGTCACTCCAACAGTGCCTGGAGGCCGAGGATGGCAGGTTTAACATTCTATTTGGTGTGGACGAAATGCTGCTCGCCGCCCTGGCGCTAGGCGTGCCGGGAGCCGTGGGCAGCACCTACAACTACTCCGCGCAGCTATACAACAAAGTGATCGCAGCCTTCCATCGCGGAGATCTCTCAACAGCACGCGCGCTGCAGCTCAAGTCCGTCAAACTGGTCGAAATCCTCTGCCAGTACGGCGTGCTCGCGAGCGGCAAATGCCTTATGAGCCTGGTCGGAATTGATTGCGGCCCCGTCCGCTCACCGGTCAGAAACCTGACCGACGAGCAAAAGCGAAAACTCTTCGCACAGGTTCAATCGCTGGGAATCTTCGAACAGCCTGTTGAATCCGTGGCGGCCTAGCTGTTCCAGGCGGACGCATCTTTCGCACAGGCTTCCAAACCCCTCTTCATCCAGCTTATTGGTGGGACGACAACTACGGACCATTCAGACCGTTTGTCCGCTGCCATGCCGGCCCGGCACCTGCCGAACCGCGCGCTCCGCAAGGGACTCTCTCCCCATGAACCAGAATGGGTTTGTTTCTTGTCTCTAAACTCCGGTTTTCGTCCAGCCACAACTGACAAGGCCGCCGGATTGCTCCGACGGCCTTGCCCCCTATGTTACGGAACAGCCTGTGCTGTTCCCCGATGGACTGCCTCCGCTATTCCTCTACCCCTCTGGCTCTGAAGAACTGCTTGGGTTGGCCCGCAGCTATCGGCAGCACAACCGGCACTTCAGTCGCATTGGTGCTCACTGCCGTCCATGTGCCGTTCAGATCGCCGGTGGTCTCGAGGATGCCTGTGAAACTGACATCAACATTCGCCCCGTTGGGCGTAATGGAAAGTGTCGGCACCGCCGGGGCAGGCACAACCTGGAATTCCACCAGGTTGAAGTTCATCGAGCCCTGGTTTGCCGCGGTCCCGGTGCCCCATTGCACACCGGCATAGGTGTATGCTGAGACATCCCCGGCCCAGCCGGAGTATTCAAGTTCTCCGTTACAGTAATAACTCGCATTGGTGGTGGCGGGGTTATAGACAATCTGGTGGAGATGGTAATCGGTCCCGGCCCCGATAACCCCTGAGGCAGTATTGAACAGCCACACCCAGGCCTGGTCCGTAGCGTCGTGATCAAACCAGATAAGATGGCGTTGTCCAGCGGAGTTGCCGTATTGCGCCAGGACGCAGTAATCACTGCCGCTGGCGCTGAAGTCGTCAACAAACCGACCGTAAACCGTGAGCACCCACCCGTTTGCCCGATGCGCGGTATCCTGCTCAAGGGTTTGAGGGAAGTTGTATTGGATAAACTGGGCGGCTGCCGTGGTGTTGTCCGTCACCTGCCAGGCATTCAATCCTGTTGCGTTGTCGTCCACAATCGCGTTTGTGATAAGTCCAGCGTCCGTGCCGCTGTTGTTGATCCAGGACCCTCCCTCAACACTTTCCGGGGCTGGCGGTCCTGAAGGCCTGGTCACCGTGGTCCCGGCATCATACTTCGCGACGGTGACGAGTTTCGGCGTCTTGAAGGTTGCAGGGCTGTTGTTGGCAATCAGCAGGTTCGACACATCCCTGACGTTGCTCACCAGTACGGTGTAGGACGTGTTTGGCTGTTGTTTCGTCGTGCGCAGCTCCACCGTCGCCGCATCAACCATTCTTGCCGAGACATTCGCAACCGCCTGCGCGCCCCAGTTATAGTTCGCGACGTTTGTCGCATACTGCGGGTCCACGTGTTCCGAATAAGTGATGGTCACCCTGTCCAGCAGCATCGAGCCCTGCACGCTCAGGATCGTCGGCGGCGTGATGTCGTCCGTCACAGTGAGGATGGCAGTGGCTGTCTCGACGTTGCCTGCCGGATGCAGGGCGCGGCATTTCACCGTCATTCCATTCATGGGCATGGTCGTGTAGTCAACGGTCCAACTGGTGCCGCCAGCGTTTGGCACAATCACTCCATTGGTCAGCCACTGAAAAGCAGCCACAAACGGCGTGAATTCGGCTGTGAAAACAACCTGCTGGCCAACGCCAACAGTCCTGCTCTCGGGACTGGATACGACAGCGGGCTGAACGCCCCCCACCACGTCCAACTGTACCCGGTTAAAATTCATCTGGCCAATGCCTGTCGAGGAACCCATGCCGAAAGCAACTCCGTCGTACGAGATGCCTGTATCGCCCGCGTAGTTGGCAGCAATAAGCACTCCGTCCACGTAGTAGGAGGCGTTTGTAGTTGCCGGATCAAAGGCAATAACATGCGTGTGGTAACCCAGGGGATCGCCCAGCTGCAGAGCATAAGAACCGCCACCCAGGAGGTTGGCTGTCAGCACATAGGTGTCCGTATTATAGCTGAACTGAACACCATACCTGCGCGGTGCGCCGGGATGGCTGTAAAGGAACACGGGCGCCGAGATCGTGCCCGACAAGGTGCCGTCGTAGGCCAACCGCGTATGGACCAGAAAACGCCACCCGTTGCTCCGGGCCAGGTTGTCCGACGCGGCATCCACTTTCATGCGGTAGTCATACACGCCGCTGCCACCATTAATGTTCGCATCAGCCATGGCCCACGCGTTGAGATCCGTGCCGTAGTCACCCGAAACCGATGCCGCGGTAAAGCCGGGATTGACGTTCGAACTGAAAATCCAGTAGTTGCCCTCGGCCAGCTCCGGATCGGGCGCACCGGCCGGATGGGTGGCTGTGGTTCCCGCATTGTAAAGCACCGATGAAACAGTCAGATTGGGGGTCGCGAAGCTGGCCGTTGCACCGGCTGCGATGGCGTTTCCTGCCAGATCCTGGACACCCGTGATGGTCAGGGTCCGACTGGAGTTCGGTCCGAGATCGGAAGTGATTAGATCCACCGTGGACAGGTTCACGACTGTAACACCGATGATGGAGGCTCCGCCGGTGATCGAGTAGTTCGCTGTGTTCGTTGCAGTTTCGGCACTGACCGGTTCCGAGAACTGCACCCGGATGTTCTGAAGCGAGTAGGACGACGTGGCACTCACGAGAGTCGGAGCCACACTGTCCGCAACTGTCAGAGTCGCCGCCAGCGTGCTGCCCGCGGCTGTACCATAGATATTCGTCGCCCAGAGGACATAGGAGCCCTCGTTGGCCTTGCTGACGGACGGGATCACATAGTTCGTAGCCGTCGCTCCCGGAATGATTTCTCCATCCTTGTACCACTGGTAAGTC
>ERZ1645192.1629-NODE-1629-length-18704-cov-11.055553_pt1 | contig 18704 bp, 14 predicted proteins | sample MGYA00575354_ERZ1645192 | MGnify/ENA primary metagenome ERZ1645192 (study PRJEB40844, sample SAMN11349763) | freshwater sediment metagenome | isolation source: river sediment | host: Sediment | place: India: Faizupur Khadar , New Delhi | collected 2017-02-21 ... | reverse complement strand
TATGGGGAATATGATTGTTTTTATTCATTTTGTTTGTAAATGTAACTTTTTTTGCCCATTTCTCAATTTTATAGTGAAAAAAAGATTTTTTTGCTATATAATAGTTAGATGATAGTCTTTTTAAGTTGAGGAGTGAACTAAATGGCGGAAACTACAGTTAAAAATTTAAAAATGAAGAAGATACTTAATATTGCATTTTACGTTGTATTATTTATCGTTTTTGTTTATGCGATATTTGGATTATTTTCTAAGAAAGATGGTAACTCCATTTCGTTTTTAGGGATAACTTCTTTATCTGTTCAATCTGGATCCATGGAACCTGTTTTCAGCGAGGGTGACTTGATATTCGTTCGAACTGATATTAATCCAAAAGACTTGAATCCAGGGGATGTAATTACATACCAAGATTTCATGGTTACTGAAGATGGGGTAATTGCTTATTTCAATACTCATAAGATTGTCAGTATTGATAAGTCAAATCCTACCTGGAGATTCACAACAAAAGGTGAAGCAAATGCTGACGATGATCCAAGAATAATCGTTGAATCAGAAATTTATGGACAATGGACTGGCAAAGCTTGGTCTGGATTTGGAACATTTGTCGATGGATTCACTGCATTTTTAAAATCAAGTTTAGGATTTTTCCTCTTTATTGTAGTTCCGTGTTTAGCTTTACTAGTTTATGAAGTATTTAAATTTATGAAAATATACGCCGAATATAATGTTCAAAAACACACACAAGATCGTGTTAAAATGCAAGAAGAAGCAATAGCTGCCGCTAGAGCACAACTAGAAGCGGAAGCGCAAGTTAAGGCGGAAAAAGAAAAAGATCAACAAGAATAAGATTCTTTAGCGCCTTGGATTTATCTGGAGGTAAGCATAAGTGAAAGAATTTTCAGCGTTTTACGTTGACCTTTTTGAAGCGATTGGAAATGATATAGTTTTCTTTTTCAAAACTATATGGAATGATATAATAGTAAGATTTTTTCAAAATATAGTTGATTACTGGAATCTAATGATTGAAGATTCCGTTTTGTATGAATTTAATCTTATATCCTGGATTATGGTCGTTGTAGCTGGTTTGCTCAACATTACCCTAGTCATTTTTTTGGTTTTACGACTCTATTTATGGATAAAAAAATACTTTTCCTTTAGAAAAGTTGAAATTGAAAAGAATGAATTAATTGAAGAAATTGCCGATTTGAATGAAAAAGTAATTGATTTAATCGATGAAAAGAACCAAATATTAGCTATGAAAGTATCGCAATTAGGTATCAATCCGAAGACAGGAGAAGGCGGAGAAGGTTATACTACCTCTGGTAGTTTACAACCAGCTTATGGAACTGCCGGAATGTCTGGGCCTTTTACTGGACCTGTGTCCATTAAATCGGGCAGTGACTCTCCGCAACCAACTGCTCCAGTTGGACCTTCACGTTTCGTTAAACTAATTGCTGTAGATAAAGAATATGCTGGTAAAGATACCCATATATACATGGAAGATAATGATTATGTCGCTTTACCGGAATTAGTAACCAGATTTGTTAATTTTGCAGCTTCACAATTAAAGTTATATTATACACCAAGAATGGTTTCCTACTTTTTTGCCGGTATGGCTGCTTCCAAGATTATCATCCTGGAAGGTATCTCCGGTACTGGTAAAACCTCTTTGCCATACGCCATGGGAAAATTCTTTGATAACCCAGCCGCGATGATTTCCGTTCAACCGGCATGGCGTGATCGTGCAGAAATTCTTGGTTACTTGAATGAATTTACCAAAAGATTCAATGAAACTGACTTCTTGAAAGCTTTATATGAAGCAATTTACAGAAAAGATGTCAATATTATAGTTCTCGATGAATTGAACTTGGCGAGAATTGAGTATTACTTCGCAGAATTCTTGTCAATCATGGAAATGCCCGATCCAAACGAATGGAAGATTGACTTAGTTCCGGATTCAAAACCATCAGACCCATTAAAAGTCATCAATGGTAAGATTACCGTTCCGCTTAACGTTTGGTTTGTTGGTACTGCCAACAAGGATGATTCAACCTTCACTATTACCGATAAGGTTTATGACCGTGCCATTTCCTTGGAATTCGACTCAAAAGGTGAATACTTCCAAGCTCCAGAGACAAAACCTATTCATATGTCAAGTGCTTACTTACAAGAAATGTTTGATGAAGCTTTCTATAAGTTCCCTATGAGTCAAGAAACTTTGAATAACTTCAAGATTCTTGATAAATACATCCAAGCGCATTTTAGAATTGCTTTTGGTAACCGTATTATGACACAAGTTTATAAGTTTGTTCCGGTGTATGTTGCCTGTGGCGGTACTGAACTTGATGCTTTGGATTATATCTTCGCTTACAAAGTTTTACGAAAATTTGAAAGTTTGAACTTAGCCTTTTTACAGAATGAACTGACAGAATTAATTAATCAAATTAAGAAGATTTTTGGCAAAAATGCCTTCGAAGAATCAGTCAATTTCATTAAAAACCTGCAAAAGTTAGTTTAGGAGGTCTTTTATGGAAGAAGGAACCGCTAAACGCTATTATAAAAAGATCAATACAACTTTTGAAGGTGTTAATAAGCTCGATGATTTTGCTAAACAGTATATAAACCTTTTAGAAAGTTCTAAAATTGAATTATACCAAAAAGAAAGAAGAGAACGAAGAATCTTTGATGATTCATGGCTATCAAATATTGAAGGAATAATTCCAATCATCGATAAATTGATGCGTTCTCCCAAAGAAACCCTAAAAAAAGTTTCTGAAGTCGTACCTGTTGAAAGAGCTAAAAAGATTGACTCAAGTACAATCAGACATTTAGCTGCCAATACACAATTAATTAAAAAGACCAACAAAAAAGGCGAAATTCAACCCACAAAATTACTTACTTCTTTTTCAGAACAAGAATTGGGTACCTATGAAAATCGCTTTTTAATGACGCTTGTTGATAAAATCCATACATTCTTGGAAATTCGTTATCGTTTGATCAATCATAAGATGAATACTGAATACATCAATTACTTGAAAGTTAATTCGACTATCGAATATCAAAGCGCCAATATTGATTATGACATTACCTTGAAAATTAAACGTAATATGGAAGATGACGCTGTCTGTAAGAAAAACCAAGAACTGTTTGACCGTATGAAAGAATTGAGAGATACAATCAATAACTACAAGAATTCTTCATTCATGAGACAAATGCAGAATTTCGCTCCAGTAAGACCACCGATTATGAAAACCAATATCATCATGAAGAATATTGAATTCTCACAATGTTATGATTTATGGTTATTCCTTGATACGGTTGATAGAGTTGGTTATGAAACTGATGTTTTGGAAAGAAACGTCAAGTTTGATGAAGAATATATCAAACAGATAGAAAACACCATGATGGTGCTTTATGCGACAGTCGCAAACAATCAAATTGAAGAGTTTGCCTTATCTCATGAACAGCCTTTTACTTACCGAAAAGTTAAAACGCCTAAGGTAATTACAAAAATAGAAGCAGATCAATATCTTGACTCCGGTGAATATGTCTTTAAAGACGAGACCTTAAATCAGTATTTTCTTGATCAAATCAAAAAGGATAACATTCAAAGATACGAAACTTTGGTTGAAGCAGGAATACCTAAAGACAAAAGTATCGAAATCATTCACCAAAAACTATTAGAAATTGCCGATGGAGCTTTCCAGGATTTCATCAATTATACCTTCAATCCTGAAGATGAAAAAGACTTACAAAAGAAGATTGATATTCAGTCAGAAATAGTCAAGACATATAGGGAAATTGAAAAGGTTAAACGAGAAAATCTGAAAAATATCGAAACAGAAAAAGCTTTGGCAATGTTGCACCTAAATAATTATCGCGAAGAATTAAATCAAAGAATTGCCAAGAAAAAAGCTGAAATAGAAGCTAGAAAAGCTGAAGAAAGACGTCTTGATTTACAAAGAAAGAAACAAATTGCTCAAGAAAGATTAGCTAAGAAGAAAAAAATTAATCGAGCTAAGGAATTATTGGAAAAAGCCGAAAGAGCAAGAAAGATGCAAAATCGTTAAGTAAATGAAAGGGGGTAATTATATGAAGAAGCGCTTCACGCTATCACTAGTAGCATTGATTGCGTCTGGTTTTTTGTTTGTAGTTACCACTCTGGCATGGTGGACATTGAATACCACTGGAACAATCAATCCATTTGGTGGAAATCTAAGTGGTATAACTTATAATTTCGGCGGAGAATTTATCGCTGGTAGTGTTATTTTTCCAGAATTAGAGTTGCTTCAAGAAGATGTAAGTATCACGAATTACTCTGGTGATCAAGATATATATGTGCGAATTAAAATAGAGTATACTAAAATTGATACAACATACGATAGTCAGACATTGACTTACAATTTTTCAACACCGGTTCAAAAAGTTTTAACTGACGTTCAAGCTAATGAACATTTAGAAGTTGGATTTAACTCTAATTTCTTCTATGAATCCGACGGATATTGGTACTATGATGTAATTCTAGAAGACTCAATAACTCATACTTTGATATCGTCTTTGAATTATGATGGTTTTAAAGCCTCCAATGAGTACGCAGATAAAGAAATTTTGGTGGCGATCACATTGGAAATAACTTATGAGCAAGAGGGGATTTGGGCCCCGATAACTACTTTGGCTTTTAGAGGATTTATGTAAAAATAACGAAGTTTACGAACTTCGTTTTTTTAGGAGTAAAATGTGAAAAAAATATTGCTGAAAATATTTAATATACTTCCATTTGTTTTTGTTGCCATGGCAATGGCTTTAATTGTGCATTTAGGATTATCTTTAAAAAAAGAACAGATTCCTAGTGTCTTCAATCGAGCAATTCTTTATGTTAAAACCCCTTCCATGGAAGACTCAATTATGGCTGGCGACATTATCTTTGTAAATGTAGGCGATTTCGAATATGACGAAGAAGATATTATCAGTTTTAGAAAACCAGACCAGCAAGAAGTCATCATTACTCATAGAATTTCTAGAATTGATCCGATTACCGGTCTAATCACTACAAAAGGAGATAATAATCTCAATTCAGAAAATTGGGAGATTAATTTTTCTCCTGATTTGATTGTGGGAAAATACATGGGAAAATCATCTGTGCTTGGATCAGTTTATGAAGTACTCTTTGTCAATAGTTTAAATATTGTGTTCCTCTTGATGATAATAATTTTTATGCTTATTGGTGTCTTTGAAATCAAAAATATAGTAAAATTATTAACATTAAAGAAACAAGCGGAATTTGAAGAAGAAAAACAGAAAATGATTGAAGAAGAGAAAAGAAAATTACTCGAAGAAATGAAGGATAAAGAATGAAAGCTATTGTACTTGCCAGCGGATCTATGGCCAATGCCACATACTTAGAGATTGGCGAATCAAAAGTTTTGATTGATTGTGGGTTGAGTTATAGACAAATGCTCTACCGCTTGAAATTGAAAGATAAGAATTTGGATAATTTGAAAGCTGTCTTCATCACTCATGAACATGCAGATCATATCGCCGGATTAAGGGTTTTAACCAATAAACATGATATTAAGATTATCCTTAGTGAAGGTACTTTCAACTCCTTGGATAAAAGATATCTCGGTGAAATCGATATCAAGAAGTTTGTCATTGTCAAAGGTAATGAAACAATCGATTTATTTGACTTTAAAGTTTTGCCTTTTCCAACGTTTCATGATGCTTCAGAGCCTTTTGGGTATCGTTTTATCGAAGGTGAGAAATCTTTGGTTTACATTACGGATACCGGTTATTTCCCGATTAAACAATATGATACCATCAGGGATGCGGATGGGTATATCATCGAAAGTAACCATGAAGTGGAAATGCTTCTGGAAAGTTCAAGACCTTGGCAATTGAAAAGAAGAATATTGGATGATCAGGGTCACTTGTCAAATGAAGATAGTGCCAATCTCTTGTTAAATTTAGCGGGAGAGAGAACAAAATTCATTGTTTTAGCCCATCTTTCGCAAGAATGTAATCTTGAAACTTTAGCTCTTGATACCTATAAAAAAGTATTTTTGGAACAAGGCATTGATTTATCTCTATATAAATTAATCGCAGCCAGACAAAATGAACCAAGTGAAGAAATCATAATCTAGATGATTTCTTCCTTTTATTTTTAAGGCGTCAATTTAAACTAAATTGCAATTGTTTTTAAGTTGTTTTTAAGTTATAATAAGATGAACGATTATGTGCTAACAATTATTAGCAAAATATATAGGAGGTTGTTTATGACAACAAAGAAAGTTTTTCAGTCAATGGACGGAAACCAAGCAGCTGCTTATGTTTCTTACGCCTTTACTGAAGTTGCGGGAATCTACCCGATTACTCCGTCAAGCCCGATGCCTGAATTCGTCGATCAATGGGCGGCTCAAGGCAAGAAGAATCTATTTGGCATGCCGGTTAAGGTTGTGGAGATGCAATCAGAGGCAGGTGCCGCAGCAACTGTTCACGGTTCATTAGTGGCAGGAGCTTTGACTACAACATTTACTGCATCTCAAGGTTTATTACTTAAAATTCCTAACATGTATAAAATAGCTGGTGAATTATTGCCGGGTGTTATCCATGTCGCTGCCAGATCAATCGCAGCTCATGCATTATCAATCTTCGGTGACCACCAAGATATTTACGCAGCGAGAATGACAGGTTTCGCTATGCTAGCTTCCGGTTCAGTTCAAGAAACAATGGACCTGGCTGGTATTGCTCACTTGGCTGCGATTAAATCAAGCATTCCATTTGTTCACTTCTTTGACGGCTTCAGAACTTCACATGAAGTAAACAAGATTGAAGTATTGCCTTATGACGTTTTTGATAGACTTCTCGACAAGGAAGCTGTGCAAAAATTCAGAAAAAGAGCACTTAACTCCGCTAACCCTAAAACTATGGGTACAGCACAAAATGATGACGTATACTTCCAAGCTAAAGAAGTTCAAGAACAATTCTATCGTCCAATTCCTGACATCGTCAATGGTTATATGGAAGAAATTTCCAAAGAAACCGGAAGAGATTATAAACCTTTCAATTATTATGGCGCTAAAGACGCAACTGACATTATCGTCGCTATGGGTTCGGTTACTGAAACCATCAAGGAAGTTATCGACAATCTAGTTGCCAAAGGCGAAAAAGTCGGTTTAATTTCAGTTCACCTTTACCGTCCATTCTCAAGCAAATATTTCTTTGACATCTTACCTGAAACAGTTGAAAGAATCGCTGTTTTGGATAGAACCAAAGAAAGCGGATCTGTTGGCGAACCTCTATACTTAGATGTTAAATCAATCTTCTATGATAGAGAAAAACAACCAGCAATCATTGGCGGTAGATATGGTTTATCTTCAAAAGATACTACTCCAGCGCAAATCTTCGCTGTCTACAAGAACCTAAAAGAAGAAATGAAAAATAACTTCACCATCGGTATCGTTGATGACGTAATGCATTCAAGTTTGGTTGAAGAAGAAGCTCCAGACGTAACCGATCCTGATACAACTGAATTGTTGTTCTTCGGTTTAGGTAGTGACGGTACAGTCGGTGCGGTCAAGAATATCTCCAAGATTATTGGTGATTACACTAATCTATACGGCCAAGCTTATGCTTCTTACGATTCCAAGAAGAGTGGCGGCGTTACCAGAATGCATTTACGATTCGGCAAGAATCCGATTCGTTCAACTTACCTGGTTAACAACCCGCATTTCGTCTCTTGTTCACAAGAAAGTTATTTGACAAGATTCGATCTTATCAAAGGTATCAGAAAAGGTGGAACATTCTTACTTTCAACCACTAAATCCGCTGATGAAATCGAAGCATTCCTACCGGATAAAGTCAAAAAAATCTTAGCTAAGAGAGAAGCTAAATTATTTATTATCGACGCTTATAAATTAGCTAAGGAAATCGGTGAAGTCAAGATGGTTTCCACCATCATGCAATCCGCTTTCTTTAAGCTCAATGAACAAATCATGAAATATGAAAAAGCTCAAGACGCAATGAAGTCATATGCGAAGAAAACCTTCAGCCGCAAGGGTGAAGAAATTGTTGAAATGAACTATAAAGCAGTAGATTTAGGCGCTGACGGCTTAGTTGAAATTAAAGTTAATCCGGAATGGGCTAACCTTAAAACTGAAGTGTCGCTTGATGAAAATCGTCCGGATTTCGTAAGAAATATCGCTGATGTTGTCAATGCCATAAATGGTTATGATTTACCGACTTCAGCTTTCTTGGGTATTGAAGACGGACAAATTCCTAATGGCACAGCACGTTATGAAAAACGTGGTGTGGCTGAAGAAGTTTCCACTTGGATCAGTGAAAACTGTATTCAATGTAACCAATGCGCTTATGCATGTCCACATGCATGTATCAGAGCTATCCTGGCTACTGATGAAGAAGTCAAAAACGCTCCGGTAGAAGCTAATTGGGTTGATGCCAAAGGTAAAGGTTTGGAAGGCTTGAAATATCGTATTGAAGTTTCAATTCTTGACTGTACCGGTTGCATGGTGTGCGTCAATACTTGTCCAGCTCCAACCAAAGCTTTGAAAATGAGTCCTATCCAAGATAGAATCGACGCCAAAGAACATGTTCTGGCTGATTACTTATATAATGAAGTTCCTTACAAGGGCGAATTAGTCGGAAGAACCACCTATAAAAACGCTGTATTCAATCAACCGTTATTTGAATTCAGTGGTGCTTGTGCTGGTTGCGGTGAAACACCGTACATCCGTTTCGCAACCCAATTATTCGGCGAAAGAATGACCATTGCCAACGCTACCGGTTGTTCATCAATTTATGGCGCTTCCTTCCCTGCTTCTCCATATACCAAGAATTCTGAAGGCAGAGGACCGGCTTGGGCTAACTCTTTGTTCGAAGATAACGCTGAATATGGCTTTGGTATGAAGATTGCACAAAATACAATCAGAGACAGAATGCAAACATTGATCGTTGAAAACAACGATAAGTTCAATGAAGAATTAAGAAGTTTACTTAATGAGTGGATTGAAAACCGTGAAAACGGAGAAAAGACCTTAGAACTTTCTAAGAAAATTATCCCAGGACTTGAAAAATGTAAAGCCAATGCAGCGAAAGAATTATTGGAACTCAAAGATTATTTCGTCCGTCAATCACAATGGATTATCGGTGGCGACGGTTGGGCATATGACATCGGTTACGGCGGTTTGGATCATGTTATCGCCAATAATGAAGACGTAAACATCCTTGTCCTAGACACTGAAGTTTATTCCAACACCGGCGGTCAATCTTCAAAATCAGCTCGTTCTGGTTCAATTGCGAAGTTTACCGCAGCCGGTAAACCTGGCAAGAAGAAAGACTTGGCAGCTCAAGCAATGACATATGAGTCAGTCTATGTTGCGGCTATCAGCCATGGCGCTAATGCTACTCAAGTATTGAAAGCCATGAAAGAAGCTGAAAGCTATCCAGGACCATCATTAATCATCGCTTACTCACCATGTATCGCTCACGGTATCAACGGCGGTCTGGGCAATAGCCATCAACAAGCAAAACTCGCTACAGAATGCGGCTACTGGCCAACATTCAGATATGACCCAAGAAGAATCGCTGAAGGCAAGAACCCTCTACAAATCGATTCCAAAGAACCACAATGGGAAAAATATCATGACTTCTTGTTGAGCGAAAGTCGTTACCAACAATTAGTGGCTACAAATCCTAGCGAAGCTGATAGATTGTTGCACAACAACATCGTCGACGCTAAACGTCGTTGGGCAATGTATCAAAGAATGGCAGCTGCCGATTACTCACAAGTTATCGAATAGGTTTATTTTATCAAGCTAACACCTTAAGCGATTAAGGTGTTTTCTTTTTTATTTAAAAAACTTATCATATTTACCCGAAACAACAAAAAAGATTTTCAAATCTTTTGTATTTGTTATATAATATAAAAGACATATAATTTTAAAAGGAGTTTATAACATGCAAAAACTGTCAAGAAGATTTACTCTCGTCACATTAATAACCATTCTTGGTTTGTTATTGGTCGCTTGTGGCAATAGTACAAGCACTCAAACAACAACCAAAAATTCCACCATACCAAGCATTCCCAACATTACCGGATTGGACGCTGTTTTTTTCAGCACCGATAATTTTGACGTCACTTACCGTGACCTCTATAACAGTGTTAAAATCAATGACGGCATCCATCAATTGGTCGCTATGGTTGACCTTGATCTTTTAAGCAGTTATTACGATCAAGTTACACAAGCAGAGATTGATGAAAAAATCAAGAAATTGACTTACAACACGACTGACCAAGAAGAAATTGACGCTTTGACCGAAGAAGAGAAACTGGAGGCTGAAGCAACTTTTGTCGACAATATGTATTTAAGAGGATATACTGACGGTAATTACGAAGTATATTTCAAAATTGTCATCGCCAGAGAAAAATACGCTACTGAACTGATGTTGAGCGATGAATCGATTGACCAAGTTTGGCATGTTGGCCCGAAAGAAATTGCGACCTATTATACAAATAAATATAACAAAGAAATCAAATCGATTAAGATAAAATTTGAGTCCGAAACCGATGCTCAAAAAATCATGAGAAGTTATAACCTCATTACCAAGGATTCAAAGTTGATGCTTTATACCGGAACTACACCGATTGAAGAAGTTCCTTCATTTGCTTTCAATGATACCAATACCAGAAACTTGACTGAAGCAGAAATTTTTGAATACTATCTCAATATGTACAACGACGTTTATAGCGGCTATCGCGATGAAGTAACGCCGACGACAACTTTTGAGGATTTATTGGCAATTGACCAATTCACTGTCAGCTATAATGACATATCCAAATTCAATGCCAATCTGACAAAATATATTTTTACCAGTCTCAATACTTATTCCGAATTTAAAGACGGAACAGACACATCGCTTTATTACAGTTATCGTCCTGAAAAATTCTATTCCAACAACGACACTGCTTATTATATGATATTGAATTTACAAGAAGTAGAAACAGCGGATGTCAGTGATTTTACGGGAACAGAAGCTGAACTTATCACTTTGATAGGTGAAGCCGTTTACCAAGAAATCAAAGAAAAACTCATCAACGGCAACCTAGAGCTTCAAAATTTCGTCAATCGTCGCGTTGCCGAACTTAGAGCAAAACATAATTTTAAAGTTCACGATTATTATTTGGGTATGGATTATGCAGTAATTGACAGTTCCTATGAAGCTCCAACTGATTTTGATGCGACTTTGGTAGGCAGTTATGACGACGTGGAAATTACCCCGGATCAATTGTTGACATATGCCTTGAACAACAACGCAGCGATGTATTTATTGAACGCTGCCGCAACCAAAGCGATGATCACTGCTCATTATGAGGATGTTTATTGCTTGAATACCGGTGTTTGTGAAACGGATTATACCAAGAATGAATCTGTTAAGATGACCGAACACATCAATGCTTTCAATGAAATGAAAACCCAATTCGAAGGTTCAATGTACGCAACCTATTATACCTGGGAAGAATATCTTTACTTGGCATATGGTGCCAAGAATATGGAAGAAATGTTGACAGATTATTATATTAAGCAAACGTTGCAACCGCTCTACATTTTTGATCAAATCCAAGAGGACGATTTCGCCGTAGTCAATGATCTACTCGCTATGATGACGCCTTATTATGAAAATTATTTCTCCTTGAATGCTGATCACATCTTGATTTTTGTTGACCGTAACGAAGACGGTACGCCTGACGATTACAATGAATTTTATGATGAAATGACCGATACAACCGAGTTTGATGCTTTAATTGCTAGTTTGGAAGCAGAAATCAGAGATTATATCGCTGTAGAAGAAAACACGTTCTCTGGACTTGTAAGTGAATACCGTTTGGCAACTAGAGATGATGAAACTTGGGGTGCATACAAGAGTTACGGATTGTTCCTGATGACAGAAAATCTCTCATCACAGGGATCATTGACATATTCTAAAACCATCAATAAGTATCATGACGATTTTGTCAATCGCTTGGTGGAAATGTACCAATCTTACCAATTGCCGGAAAATATCGAAGAAGAATCATTACTTGATACCGAATTATTGAAAACTTCATTTGGGTTACATTTGATTAAGGTTAGAAAAGGCACTGCCTTTGAAATGCCATCTGCGAAGTTTACCATGACTTATAATTCTTCCAGTGAACCGGAATTTACCGAAGGCGTGGAAAATGACTCTGATTATTTGAACTACGATCAAATGAAGCTTTATATGCAATACCGCTTCAGTGTTATAACCTTTGGTACAATCGATCTATTGGACAGTTACGGTTTCACCAGACCGATGATACCGACATCAGTTTCCGCCGCTTTAACTGAATTTGCAAGCAAATTACATGACGCTTTGTACGTGGTTGGTTACTTGAACATAGCCGTAGCTGATGAACTTGTTGACGGAGCTTTGGTTAATGAGGACTCGGATTACTTCAGTGGTAATGAAGCAGATTTAATAGATGTCTTAAATCAAATCAGCAATATCTATTATCGTCAGATATTCCTGGAATTGGATTTGCGTTAATAAAAATAAAGTGCGGGTTTTTCCGCACTTTTGACTTAAGGTGGAAATATGAAAGCTAGAGAAGAAAAAATCATTAAAAAAAATACTATATGGACAATTATCGCCAACAGCTTTTTGGCTGCAATCAAACTAGTCGGCGGTATAATTGGTAACTCTAGTGTCTTGATTACTGATGCCATCAATTCCATAAGCGACATCGCCACAAATTTAGTGGTGTTTGTCTCAGCGAAGTTTTCCAAGAAGGAAAGAGATGAAGCCCATCCTTACGGACATGACAAGTTTGATTCGATGGTTTCCATTTTTCTTGGAGTCGCGTTAATCATCACTGCCTTTGAAGTTGGTAAAAATGCTTTTACCAAGCTTTACAATGTCATCTTCAATGATTTGGTGATTGAAGTTCCGGCTTATTACACCATAATAGTGGTTTTTATAACTTTGATTGTTAAAGAAATTTTATACCGCAAGACCAAAGTTGATGCGAAAAAAGCCAATTCACAGGCATTGTTGGCTCAAGCTTGGGACCATCGCTCCGACACCTTGACCAGCATCGGCGCATTAATAGGGATTTTAGGAGCGATTTTCAATCTTGGCTTTCTTGACCCTATCGCTTCGATTTTCATTCTCTTCTTCATCTTGAAGCTCGGATTCAAGATTGTTAAAACCGGGGTATCGCAAGTTGTGGATGAAGCGGCAGGAGATGAACAAGTAGAAGCTATCAAAAGAATAGTATTGAGGGATGATAAAGTCCTGTCCATCGATGAAATTAAAACCAGATTGTTCGGTGTAAAGTATTATGTTGACCTTGAGATCTCCTTGGATAAGAACCTCTCCCTTAATGAAGCACATCAAATCGCTGAAAAGATTCATGATAATATCGAAGATGAATTGTCGGATGTAATTCATTGTATGATTCACGTAAATCCAGGAAAAGAAAAGCAAAAGAAAGTTGAAAAATAAAGTGCTTGATGGTATAATTGTAAATTACCTATAAGAAAACGTTCTCAAAAGGAAGTGGTAAATATGATCTTATCTTTTATTACTAATTATCTGGATTCTGGTCCGGGAATAATTGAAATCATTGTCAGAATGGTACTTACAGCTGTCTTTGTCGGGGTCATCGGTCTAGAAAGACAGATGCGTCATAAAATTGCCGGTGTCACCACTCATTTGATGGTAGCTTTTGGTGCAGCGGGAATAGCGATTTTGCAGGATGCTCTATATTATGACTCAATTGCTCAAGCAATCAAATTTATCGATATGGGATATGCCATAGAAGTGCAAATACAGCGTCAAAGAGTTATTGCCCAAGTTGTTACCGGAGTTGGTTTCCTGGGTGCAGGTACAATCCTTAAAACCAGAAATGGCATCTATGGTTTGACAACAGCAGCAACCCTTTGGTTGGCAGCCATGATTGGTTTGACCTTTGGTATGGGTGCATATATCATTGGTGTAGTCATTTCCGTATTCTCATTCTTGTTCCTGACTTTATTTAGAAAGTTACTGGGTAAAACTTCGCTTAAACATCAGGAAAGTCCGGATATTATAGGTTCGCAACCTGTAGATGAATAGGAAGGTTCTAATTAGAACCTTTCTTTTTTTTCTCTTTAGTCAAATTGTGGAAACTATTCATTCATATTTTTTGCAAAAAGGGCTAAAATGCGTTAAACTATTAATGGTATCTTGGGAGGTATGGACATGAAATTACAAATCAAGGATTTATATGTCTCAATCGAAGGCAACATGATCTTGAAAGGATTGAACTTAATAGTAAATGGCGGGGAAACCCACGCTATTATGGGGCCAAACGGAACCGGAAAATCAACTTTGGCACAGATATGCATGGGGCATCCAAGCTATAGAATAGAATCAGGCGATATTTTACTTGATGATGAAAGCATCATTGAAAAAACCGTCGATGAAAGAAGTAGAATGGGAATTTTCTTGGCAATGCAGAATCCGATTGAAGTTCCTGGAGTGACTAATTTTGACTTTGTCAAGGCAGCGGTGCAAACAAGGATGAAAAAGGATGAACACTTGAGAATCGGTCGTTTCATCTTGAAATTTGAAAAAGCTTCGCAAGATTTGAAAATGGGTCAAGGCTTGGCTCATCGTTTCTTGAATCAAGGGTTCTCCGGTGGTGAAAAGAAAAGAAATGAAATTCTGCAAATGAAAATGTTGAATCCGAAAATTGCTTTTTTGGATGAAATAGATTCAGGACTGGACGTAGACGCCTTAAAACTTGTCGGTGAAAATGTCACGGAACTAAAATCACCCGATTTGGGTTTAGTATTAATAACTCATTATCAGAGACTTTTGGATTATATCACACCGGATTTTGTACATATTATGATAAATGGCAAGATAGTAATGACTGGTAAAGATGAATTGATCAAAAAGATTGACCAGGAAGGTTATGACTGGGTAAAGAAAGAATTAGGAATAGAAGACGAAGAAGTCAAGCCTTATTCTTTGGGAACCTGCCCGTCTAAACATTAATATGGATATTTTAAAACATCTGAAAGATGAATCAAACCTGATAATCTTTACCGACGACTTTATCAGCAACAATACGGAAATCAAAATCAAAAACAATCATTTGCTCTTTGATAAAGGAAATGAATTTTTTGTATTTCTTGATAATTATACACAAAAAGATGATTTCATCTTTGAAATCAAAAATAAGGTTAAAATCTATCTTTTGACTTCACAATCCAAAAGGGCGGATTATAGTATTCGCTTCGATTTAAAAGAAGCTTCAGAATTGACGCTTTTTACTGATTTTCACGCAAAGACCAAAACCAGCAGCAAGCATAGATTAATCATTAATTTGGCTAAAAAAGCAAAATTGGATATTATGAACGCTTTGGTTTTCAATGGTAAAATCGATTTTGATTTGGAAGTCAATCTTTTGGAAGAAAAAGCAGAAGTATCGATTGAGCAGTTGAATGTTGGCGCTGACGGTGTCCAGCACATGGTCAATCAACGCGTCAATCATTTAGCGAAATCAACTACTTCCAAGATCAATAACTGGCTTATTTCACAAGAAAACGCCAAATTGAATTATCATGTCACCGGTTTTATCGCCAAAGGCCAGGAATTGTCAAAATGCCATCAGAACAACAAGGGCATCATGTTATCGGATAACAGCGAAATCTCAGTTGAACCAAAGTTGTTGATAGACGAATATGACGTTGAAGCTTCACATGGTGCAGCTATCGGACAAATGGACGAATTGCAACTATATTATTTGAAGAGCAGGGGAATGACCGAAAGTGAAGCCAAATCATTAATCATCAACGGCTACACCCTACCTTTCATAAGTTTAATCAATAACGAAAAGATAGAAAAAATATTGAAAAGACAAGTTTCAAGAGTAATCAGGAGAAATTCTTAAAATGAGTGATAATATTCGTAAAGATTTTCCGCAACTCAAGGACGACTATATTTACTTTGATACAGCCGCGACTAGCCTAAAACCAAAAACAGTGATTGAAGCTTGTGAAATGTACAATTCCAGGCTATCGGCCAACATCAATCGCGGTATGTATGCCCAAAGCGTAGAAACTACAAATCTCTATGAAGAATCAAGAGAAAAAGTAGCAAGGTTCATCAACGCCAAAACAGAAGAAATCGTTTTTACCCGGGGAACAACTGCCAGTTTGAATTTGGTCGCTTCAAGTTATGGCTTGAACTTCCTTGATGAAACTTCGGAGATTGTCATCTCCGAGCAGGAACATCATTCCCAATTTTTGCCGTGGCAAAATGTAGCCAATAAAACCGGAGCTAAATTGAGATTCATCGAATTGGATAAAGCAGGAAAAATTACGATTGAAGCCTTCAAGAAAGTTTTGAATTCGCATACGAAAATTGTAGCGATTTCTTATGTTTCCAATGTGCTTGGCTATTTGAACCCGGTCGAAGAAATGATTGAACTTGCCCATCATGTTGGCGCTTTAGTGGTCTTGGATGCCGCTCAAGCAATTCAACATTTTCCCGTTGATGTCAAGAAGTTGAATGTTGACTTTTTAGCTTTTTCAGGACATAAGATGTTGGGGCCAACAGGGGTTGGTGTCCTTTATGGTAAATCCCGATATTTGGACCTTTTAGAACCAATTGAATTTGGTGGGGATATGAATGAGGATGTCGAGAAGCAAACTTCGACCTGGAAAAAAGCTCCTCAAAAATTTGAAGCGGGAACGATGCCGATTGCTTCAATAATTGGGCTTGCGAAAGCAATTGAATATCTGGAAAATTTAGGTTTTGATCGACTATCCAAAATTACGGAAGAATTGTATGACCGACTTTATTCCGGTTTGTCAAAAATTGTGGGCATAAAAATTTACAATCCCAAATCTGACAGTGGCATCATTACTTTCAATTTGGCAGACATTCCCGCACATGATGCCATAACTTACTATGCGATGAAAAATATCGCATTAAGAAGCGGCCAGCATTGTGCCAAATTAATTCATGATTTTTTGGGAATTAATTCTTCTTTGAGAGCTTCCGTATACATATATAACACAGTTCTTGAAGTCGACCGTTTTATTGAAGTCACAAAAGAGGCTTTAGCATATTTCCAAGAAATTGGTTTTTAGGAGGATCTATGAGCAATTTAGACAATCTATACCGTGAAATAATCATGGAACATTATAAAAACCCTCGCAACAAGGGTTTGATTGATGATGCAAACTATCAAAGCGTCAGAATCAAGAATCCTTCATGCGGTGATGATATTACCATGCAAACGCTGATAATAGACGGAATCATTAAGGATTGTCGTCAAGTAGCGACCGGATGCTCTATATCCGTAGCCTCGGCTTCAGTTCTTTCAGAAATAATGATTGGCAAGAAAATTGAAGATGCCTTGAAGTTGGCAGACAATTTTTTAAATATGGTTTCCAATAAGGATTATGATGAGACAGTTGATTTGGAAGAAGCAATGGTTTTCAATGGGGTTAAGCAATTCCCTGCCAGAATCAAATGCGCTTCCATCGCTTGGGTAGCTTTTAAAGACACCCTGAATAAGGAGTGATTACTTTGAGCAAGGATAAAGAATTAAATTTAACAAGTGAATATAAATATGGTTTCAAAACTGATTCCAAATCAGTTAGACAGACCAAAAGAGGTTTATCCGAAGAAGTGGTGAGAGAAATCTCTTCCATCAAGCAAGAACCTGAGTGGATGCTTAACTTAAGACTTGACGCTCTAAAGGCTTTCTATGAAATCAAGAACCCTTCTTGGGGTCCTGATTTGTCCGATATTGATTTTGACGATATCATCTATTACATCAAACCTTCAGACCGTGTGGAAAGAGATTGGGAAAATGTACCTCAAGAGATTAAAGACACTTTTGCCAAACTTGGCATTCCGGAAGCGGAACAAAAATATCTATCAGGCGTTACGACTCAGTTTGAATCGGAAGCGGTTTATCATAGCACGATTCAAGAACTTAATGATCAAGGCGTTATTTTTCTCGATACCGATTCAGCGCTTAAAGAACATCCGGAAATATTCAAGAAGTATTTCACGAAAGCCGTTTCTTATATCGATAATAAATATGCCGCTTTGAATACGGCGGTTTGGAGTGGTGGTTCTTTCATCTATGTACCTAAGGGTGTTAAGATTGACAAGCCATTACAATCTTACTTTAGAATCAATTCTGAACGTATGGGTCAATTCGAAAGAACCTTGATTATCGTCGACGATGAAGCTACATTAAATTACGTGGAAGGTTGTACAGCACCGATATATTCCAACAATTCCCTGCATGCGGCAGTAGTAGAAATATATGTCAGTGAAAAGGCTAAATGTAGGTATTCCACCATCCAAAATTGGTCGACTAACATTGTCAATCTAGTAACTAAGAGAGCGCTTGTCGAAAGTCATGGACATATGGAATGGATTGACGGAAACATTGGTTCTGGATTGAATATGAAATATCCTTCATGCATCTTGAAAGGCGATTATGCCAAGGGGACAACCATTACCATCGCTTTTGCGGGAAAAAATCAGTATCAGGATACTGGTGCGAAGATGATCCATCTTGGTAAGTACACGACCTCAAAAATCGTTTCGAAATCAATCGCTACCAAAGGCGGTAAAGTAAATTATCGAGGGTTGGT
>ERZ1645192.1628-NODE-1628-length-18706-cov-7.303469_pt1 | contig 18706 bp, 15 predicted proteins | sample MGYA00575354_ERZ1645192 | MGnify/ENA primary metagenome ERZ1645192 (study PRJEB40844, sample SAMN11349763) | freshwater sediment metagenome | isolation source: river sediment | host: Sediment | place: India: Faizupur Khadar , New Delhi | collected 2017-02-21 ... | reverse complement strand
AACCAAGGAAGAGCAAAAGCAGGCGAGTAAGGGCTTTTTGTTACTTTTTGGCCCTCTCAAAAAGTAAAGTACAGGCATAAAGCCGTCAGAATATATCCATCACAAGGATGGGCCTTTTTCATGTCTAAAACGTTGGAGCAAACAAAAAAAGCGCCGCTTGGGCGCTTTTCCTTTAGTAAAGCTTTTTAATCGCGTTAATCTTTTTAATCGCCGTCTCAAAATCAATCCCGATGGTGTCTAAATACCACTTGATCGATTCATACCGCGGACGGTTGTCCCGCATCATCATCTTAAAACCCTCTTCCCGCGTCAAAACGCCGTCTCGAATCTGGTTGGAGCGGAAGGTATCGTTCTCGGAAAAACCCGCCACGGTGGTGTAGATGTAGTTATAGAAGGGCGCAGTGGCGTCGCCGATGCGCCATGTGGAATCGGTGTCAGGCGAAAGCTCCCATTCATAGTCTTCTTTTAAAAGCTTTTCAATGGTTTTCTCATCCCATTGGATGTATTTAAACAGATTGATATAGTGCTTTGGGATGAGGTAGTACGACAAATAGGCTTTCAGCGTCTCCAGCAACGAACGGTTAATCAGCCGCGGATTCAGCAGAAATTCCTTGAAATAGTAGCCCACCATGCGAACGTTGTCCCAGAAGCTGATGGAGAAAATCTGTGCTTTGCCCTTAAACTTGGGCTTGGCGCCCGAGAATCCCGATTTGAAATAGGTGACCTCCGAAGGGTTGTCACAGAGTACCACGAGGTTGCCGATTTCGTTGTCCTTGGCCACTTTATTGGCATAGTAGAAGTAGAGCTTGTCCCCGGCCATAAACAGCGGCACCAGCCCCAGCGACGGCCGTTTCAGCCATGCGCGGACGTTTCTTTGAATATTCAGCCGGTTTTTGTCGATGTCAGCCGAAACGATGATATGCTCGACGCCCAGTTTGCCGCACAGACGCGCCTGATTCCGCCGCGCCAGATCGGTCACCATGCCCCAGTCGTACGTGTATGAGAAGAAATTGGCGCCCATCTGGTTTAAGATGTGCATGCCATAGCTGCTGTCGCGTCCGCCGCTGAAAGTTAAGAGAAACTTCTTATCGTTGCCGGTTTTGGATTCGGCGACGACATCCGCAAGGCTTTCTTTGTCATCCAGGGTGGGGGTGACGTGATTGTGACAGTAGTTGCAGACGCCCGCTTCGTCAAATTCGATAAACGGAAACGTCTCGGGTAGCAGGCACTTGGTGCAGCGTTTGAGGCTAAGCAGCGCTTCCTCGTTATATTCTAAGAGAGCGGCTTCATCCGCTGTGTATTCGCTTTGCGTATTGCTGCGTTCCTTGTCAATCAAAACCGAGTCGATATGCATCGCATATGCCTGAACCGACGAATGGCGCTTGCCGGAAAGCTTGGCGAAGGGCGCGGTTTCAAAGGCGCCGCTTTTTTCGTCGATGACGACGGCGGTACCGGGCGCAAGATGCTGGATGGTTAAGTGACCGACTTCGGAAGCGAACGTATCGCAGTATTTCTTCATGATGTAGTACTCGGAAGCGAAGACGAAAAAACCTGCCGCTTCGTCGTAGATGTAGTAGGACGAACCCGAATTGGTGGCAAAGATCAGATCGTCGCTGGTGCTCGGCATCAGGCCGAAGGTGGTTTCCCCATAGATTTCGCTGTACAGCCGGCTTAGGATGTCGTCGTAGCCTTCTTTTTCATTCGCCGCATCGAAGAAATCGCAGATAATTTCGGTATCAATATGATATTCACGCTTTAGTTCGCTGTGATTGGCCCAGAGCGCGTCGATATTGGTGATGATACCGTTATGGACACAGACCGTATCGTTTTTAATGGTCGGCTGATTGTTGAATTCAATCATGCAGTCCCCGTTGGTCTGCATACGGCAATGCCCGGCCACCGAAACAAAAGCCCCCTTGGTAAAGAGAGCTTCCTTCACCATAGCTTTGTAGGCTTTTTCCCGAATCAGGCGGGAGGACTTGAAATTGCGTTTAAAGAGATACTTATCAAAAGAAGCGCCGTTTTTTATCTGAAGTCCTGAGGTATCGTTGCCCCGAACCTCAGTTTCTTTCATCAGATAAGCCATGCTTTTTTTAATCAGCGCTTCGTTGGATGGCGATAGAGTTTTTTGGTAAAGGCCGATGATTCCGCACATGTTTTATTGGTTAGTCCTTTTAACGATGGAGTGTATTGTTTAAAAAATAGGGTTCACTATCTCAAAAAAGATGTTTGCCCGGCAAAGGGTTTGCCGCAAACACCCGAATAATCTCCCCACATTATAGCAATGTGTGCGGCGACTTGTCAAAACTTTTAGGGGTTCAAAGAATATCTGATAACAATGTTAGCCATGTGTAACATTGTCACCGAATGACCAAATGTTGACATGTATATTATAATTAAAGAAACAAAAGGAAATCGATGATCACAAAAATCTGAAAATGGAGGATATGAAAATGGAAAACACGGAAGTAAAAGAGTTCAGGATGCCGCTGATTGGCGACCCTGCACCCAGTTTTAAAGCCAAAACCACCCAGGGGGACATCAGCTTCCCGGAGGATTTTAAGGGTAAGTGGATTATCCTGTTCTCCCATCCGGCGGACTTCACGCCGGTCTGCACCACCGAGTTTATGACTTTTGCGTCGATGCAGGATGAATTTGAAAAACTCAACACTCAGCTCATCGGATTGTCTGTCGATTCAATCTATTCCCACATCGCGTGGCTGCGCACCATTCAGGAAAAAATCGAGTATAAAGGCATGAAGAATGTGGAGGTGAAGTTCCCGCTCATCGAGGACATCTCCATGAACGTGGCCAACAAATTTGGCATGATTCAGCCAAATGTATCGACCACACAGGCGGTCCGTGCGGTCTTTGTCATCGACCCCAAAGCCGTCATCCGCACCATCCTGTATTACCCAGCTTCCACTGGCAGAAACTTTGATGAAATCAAGCGTATCATCATCGCGCTGCAGAAAGCTGACGCCGAACAGATTGCCACCCCGGCCGATTGGCGCCCGGGCGAAGACGTCATCATCCCGCCAGCCGGTTCCTGTGGAACGGCCAAGGACCGGATGAGCGATAAGGATGGGGATAAATATTGTCTGGACTGGTTTATGTGCTTCAAGCGTGAAAAGCCTGAATCGAAGTAGAAACGAATAAAAAAGGCACACCGCAGAATCGGGTGTGTCTTTTTTTATAAAAACTATTAGCAGTTTAGGATTAGCACAGAGGCAGGAACACGGTGAATACGGTGCCGATAAGCGCATCGCTTTTCACTGTAATTTTGCCATGATAGCTTTCGACAATCTCCTTAGCGATGGATAGCCCGAGGCCGTAGCTGTTCTGGTTCCGGCTTCTGGCCTTGTCGCCGCGGAAAAATCGGTTGAAGATGTACGGCAGCGTTTCTTTGTCGATGGGTTCGCCAAAACTCGTGACCGACAGTGACGCCATATTCCGCTCGCCCTTCAGCCGTACGGTGACCGGCAGATGATTATCGGCGTATTTGTTCGCGTTGTCCAGCAGAATGCCGATGAGCTGAGTCAGCTGATGCGGGTCGGCACAGACCAGCAGGCCCGGCTGGATATCTGTGTTCAGGCGCTTGCCGGTCTCAAAAAGAACCGCTTCAAAGGGCAAAACGCTTTCGGTGACGATATCGCTTAAGCTGACGGTGGACATCTGGTAGGGGTTCTCCTTGTTGTCCAGTCTGGCCAGAAAGAGCAGATCCTCCACCAGCTTTTTCATGCGTTTGGCTTCCAGATCGATATAGGAAATCCACTTAACGGCGGTTTTCTTATCGTAAGTATGGTTGTTCAGCAGGATGGACGTGTTGGCCAGCATAACCGTAATCGGGGTCTTCAGTTCGTGTGAAGCGTCCGCGACGAACTGCTGCTGCTGGCGCCATGCTTTTTCTACCGGTTTAATCGCCATACCCGAAAGAAACAGACTGATGAGAAAGAAGATAAACAGGCTGGCAAGTCCGATTGAGCTGTAAATGATGACCTGTGTGCGGATGAGACTGCGTTGATAGCTGACGTCGATAAAGCCGTAAACCGTTGCGCCGCTGTCATCGGTAAATTTCGCAAATCTCAAATTCAGGCGGGGGATAATACCGCTTTCGCTCCCCTCGGCCTGCGCTTCGGCCAGCGCATCGGTGCTGATGCTTTCGTTTAAATTGCGGCTGAAATCCTGGACGGTAATGATGCTGCCGGAATCATCCACGGCGATGAAAAAGGTGGAGAACGGCGACTGCCCGTCAAAGGGCTTGTCCTTTAAATCCATCGCCCCGCTCGGCAGATTCGCTAAATCCGTATTGAAGGGATTGTCCGGCGGGGCTGCGGTACCGCTGGGAGACAGACGCTTAAACGCGTCCTCCAGATTGCGGATGCTTTCCTGAGTCATCCGATTGGAAGAAGTCACAATCAGCGTGGAGAACGTGATGATGACGGCCACGGAGAGAAGCGCCATGGTGATGGCGGTGAAGCGATGCTTCAGCTTTTTCAGCATACGCTGTTGTCCTCCAATCGGTAACCGGTCATGCGGATGGTCTGAATACCCACCTTGGAGCCGATAAACTGGAGCTTCTTTCTTAAGAAACTGATATAGGCTTCCACACTGTTCTCTTCCACTTCCGAATCCACGCCCCAGACGTTGGAGATCAGCGTATCTTTCGAGGTGATGGTGGCCGGTGAGGACAGCAGAATTTTGATGATCTGAAACTCCTTGTTGGTCACCGAAACCTTGCGAAGACCGCAGGAGAGCATGTTGGTGTTAAGGTTTAAAACCAAATCACCGAAAGTCAGCTCATCCATGACCACTTCGCCGATGCGGCGGGAAACCGCGCGTACACGCGCCAGAAGCTCTTTGGGCGCAAAGGGCTTGACCATATAATCGTCCGCGCCCGCATCCAAGCCTTCCACCTTGTCGTTAATCTCGTTTTTGGCGGTCAGCATGATGGTGGGGGTCGCATTCTTCTGTTTGCGTAAGGTCTTAATCACGTCGTATCCGTTCATTTTGGGAAGCATGATATCCAGAATAATGACGTCATAGTCGTTGTTCACGGCATAATAAAGACCGTCAAGGCCGTCGTTGACCACGTCAACCAGATAGCCCTGTTCTTTCATGATGTGTTCCAGCGCCTCGGACAGATGCAGATCATCTTCCACAATGAGTATTTTCATCGTTTCTTCCTTTAATTGATGTATAACCATATATAACCACGTTTTCGTATTTTTAATAGGTTCATGAATCGGATTAGAAAATTTAATTTATTCTATTCATTTTATATGTCTACAATAAAGCAACAGCCTGAAAAAAAGCTGAAAACGTCGGTTAAGGTTAAATTCAGGCAGCCCTTATATAATGGGACCGAGAAAAGGAACAGGAGGAGCGAAAATGGCTGAAAACATGAGCACGTTTAAACGCTTTGAGAAAAAATACCTGCTGGACAGCGCCCAATATGAACAGTTGATTTCGCGGATTGCACCCGAAACCAGGCCGGACGCATACGACCAGTATACAATATGCAACATATATTATGATACCGACGATTTTGACATCATCAGCGCATCGCTGGAAAAGCCGGTCTACAAAGAAAAACTGCGCGTCAGGAGCTACGGCGTGCCCGACAAAAACAGTAACGTTTTCCTAGAACTAAAGAAGAAATATAAGGGCGAGGTTTTCAAACGGCGGGTATCGATGAGCGGTACGGACTACGAAAGATATCTGAAGAACGGATGCAGACCCGATGTGTCGCAGCAGGTGCTGGGCGAGATTGAATACTTCATCTCGCTTTATCAGCCGGTCCCGAAGGTATTTTTGGCCTATGAGCGAAAGGCGATGTCGGGGGTGTTAGACCCGACGCTTCGCATCACCTTCGATAAAAACATCCGATTTCGGACGGCGGACTTAAGCCTGTTTAACGGCGACAGCGGCAGGCCGATTCTGGAAGACGGGAAAATCCTGATGGAGGTGAAGGTCAGCGACGCCATGCCCATCTGGCTGTGCCGGGCGCTGAACGACCTTAAGGTTTATCCGACTTCGTTTTCCAAGTACGGCCACTGCTACCAGCACTTCATGATGCCACAAAGCAGATGGGCAGACGAAGGGCACGCCGAGACGGCAATATCATAAAAAGAGAAGAGATTTGGAGAAAAGAAAATGTTTGGAGATTTAGATGCTGCAACAACTCTGTTAAGAATCGGAGCTTCCATCGGCGTTGGCCTGGTGATTGCCCTGTTCTATATGTATAAAAGCGACTACAACAAATCGTTTGTGATTACACTGACCCTGCTTCCGGCCATCGTCGGCGCGGTGGTCACCATCGTCAACGGCAACCTCGGTACCGGCGTGGCGGTGATGGGCGCGTTCAGTCTGGTGCGGTTCCGGTCCATCCCGGGAACGGCCAAGGAAATCGGCTTTATATTCTTCGCCATGGCGGCCGGGCTGGCCGCGGGCATGGGCTATCTCGCGTATGCCGGGGTATTTACCCTGTGTGTTGGACTGATGTCGCTTCTGCTGTATAAGCTGAAGTTTGCCGAGAATAAGCAAGCCAGCAAACAGCTGAAGATTACGATTCCGGAGAATCTGGAATACGCAGGGCTGTTTGATGATTTGTTCAGCCAATACACGGTTTCGTCCAGACTCAATCGTGTCAAGACGACGAATATGGGCAGCATGTTCCAGCTGCAGTATGACATCGTTTTAAAAGATGAAAGCCGGGAAAAAGAACTGATTGACCAGATTCGCACCAGAAACGGGAATTTGGATATCATATGCGGATACATATCCGACAGCAGTGAAGCGGTACTATAGGAGGAAAACAACGAATGAAATATATACGAAAGAACTTAATCATTGGACTTGTGGTTCTGGCCATGCTGCTCAGCGCATGCTCGGCGGGGACCACTGCCGCGACGACAGAAACGACAACGGCAGCCGCGGCCGAAACCGCGGAAGTGACCACGCAAAGCGCGGAAACCAGCATTGATACATCCGACTTTGACGGCATCTCAGTGACCTATTCGGATACGGACAAGGACGATACCTATGATGACACCACGGCGACGCAAATTACGCTGGCGGACGGCGCATCCAAAGTATCCGGCGACGGCGCCTCCGTAGACGGCAACGTCATCACCATTACGACAGCGGGCGAATACATCTTAAGCGGCACGCTGACCGACGGACAAATCGTCGTCAACGCTGAAAAGGAAGATACCGTACAACTGATTTTAAACAACGTTTCGGTCACCAACAGTACGGGAAGTGCGGTTTTGGTAGAACAGGCCGATCACGTGGTCATCACATTGCCCCAAGGCACGCAGAGCGTCTTAAGCGACACAGCGCGTGAAGACACAACCGATACCGACAGCGAGAACGAGGATGAAACCGACGATAACGCGGCGATCTACGCCAGCGACGATTTGACCATCAACGGCTCTGGCGAGCTTTCGGTCAACGGCAACTATAAGCACGGCATCAAGACTTCCAACGATTTGGTCATCACGGGCGGTATCATCAGTATCACAGCCGTGAAAGAGGGCCTGCGCGGCAAGGATTCCGTAGGCATTCTGGACGGCGAAATCACCATCCACGCCGGAGAAGACGGAATTCTCGCCACCAACGGCGACGATGAAAACAGCGGTTGGGTATCCATTGACGGCGGCGATATCACGATTGATGCCGGCGAAAACGGCATCACCGCCGAAACCGTACTGCTGGCGGCGACCGGCAGTCTGGATATCACGGCGGGTCAGGACGGCCTGCACAGCAACGGCAGCATGAAAATTTCGGACGGAACATTTGACATCAGTGCCGGAGACGACGGCGCGCATGCCGACAACACCCTGATGGTGACCGGCGGCATATTGACCGTCAGCCAGAGCTATGAGGGATTGGAGGGCGCGGACGTGGCGATCAGCGGCGGTACGCTGAAGATTGCGGCCGAAGACGACGGCATTAATGCGGCCGGCGGAAGCGATACCAGCGGCGGCGATTTTAACGGCGGACAAAGACCGGACAGCACCGACAACTCGGACAACACCGCGCCGACCAGTGAACAGACGCCGGAAACCGATTCTTCGGATACCCTGAGTTCGGACGGCATCGTGGCGCTGGCTTCGACCGAAACAGATGCGGGAACCGGCGCCAGTGAGGACACCGGCAGTACGGATTCAGCCTTCGGCGGCGGCCCGGGCGGCGGACAAGGCGGCGGCCCGGGCGGTGGACAAGGCGGCGGCCCAGGTGGTGGCGGACAAGACGGTGGTCCAGGCGGCGGACAGGATGGTCAGGGCGGTATGCCTCAGAACAGCGGCGGGAATGACAGCTTTGGCGGCTCGGGAGATTACCTTATCGCCATCAGCGGCGGATATATTTCCATCAGCGTCGAGACCGGCGACGGTGTGGACTCCAACGGGGATATCGCAGTTTCGGGCGGCACACTGGTGGTGAGCGGCCCCAGCAACAACGGCAATTCGGCCATCGATATTGAACAGGGTACCTATACCGTCAGCGGCGGCACCATTGCGGCGGCGGGATCATCCGGCATGCTGGTGGTGCCCACCGACGCCGAACAGCCGACCGTCACTGTACTGTTTGACGCAGAACAGGCGGCGGGCAGCGCCGTGACCCTGATGGACGAAAACGGGAACGTGATTTTCACCATGGTTCCGGATAAGACCTATCAGAGCATCACGCTGACCAGCCCGGATTTGGTGCTGAACGGAACATACCAGATTGCATTTGGCGGTACGGTTTCCGGCGAAACGCTGGACAGCGCATACTACACGGGCGTGACCCTCACCGGCGCAGACAGCACCATCAGTGTTAGCATAAGCGACACCAATCTCCTGATCAATCAGGACGGAGACGCGACCACCAACACCGGCAGAACCATGGGCGGCGGCGGACGAAACGGCGGCGGGAATATGCCGGGCGGCGGTAATTAAAAACAACCAGCGAAACGCTGTTTGATAGAAGTTTGGAAAGTTTTAAAGCCCAGCATTGCTGTTAGCAGCTTCAAGGGAAGATGCAATGCGGGCAGCTGGAGGGAGGTGCTAGCCTAAGAGCCTTAAGACACAAAACCCAAGAGTGTGTATGCTATTACAATGCCGCACGGATTCCGTTGTTAAAACGCGCCGTGCGGTCATTAATTTTCTCTGGAAAATGAACAATTTGCAGATTGTTTATGCGGCGTTCATTCGGGTTATTCTCATTAAGTGATATAATCACGGCACACAGCAGAAAAAGTGAGGATCATATCAGTATGGAAAAACAAACGATACGGGATGTGAACAGCTATATCGCGCAGTTTCCAGAGGAAGTCCAAACGCGGCTGAATGACATACGAAACCGCATCGCCAGAATATTGCCGGACGCGTCCGAAAAAATCAGCTATCAGATTCCCACGTTCTACCGGAACGGCAACGTGGTCCACTTTGCGGCGTTTGCGCACCATGTCGGCCTGTATCCCGGGGCGGCGGCGATGGCGGCTTTTAAGGATAAGCTGACGGGCTACCAGACGGGCAGGGGTTCTGTCCAGTTTCCTTTGGACCGCCCGATGCCGTTTGACCTCATTGAAGAAATCGTGCGGTTCTGCGACGAGAAGAATCGCGAGAAAAATAGACAGCGTTAAAAAAGGGAAACGGCGGGATGCGGTTTTCCGGAAAGAGAGCTTATATGAGATTACCCGTGATATTTGTGGGCCATGGTTCCCCCATGAATGCGATTGAGGACAACGCCTATACCAAGGAATGGGATGCGCTGGGCAAAAAGATTGAGCCAAAGGCGATTCTGATGATTTCGGCGCATTGGTTTACGCGCGGCACGTTGATTCAGGACGCTGAAGAACCGCGAATCATCAACGATATGTATGGCTTCCCCAAAGAGTTATATGAAGTGGGGTATCAGGTGAAGGGCGACAAAGCTCTGACCAAAAGCGTATTAGGTGCGGTGAAACGCGAGGTTAAGGTGAACAATGACTGGGGACTCGACCACGGCGCGTGGTCGGTGCTCGCGCATATGGTCCCGGACCGTCATGTTCCGGTGGTTCAGCTCAGCGTGGACGCCTACACCACGCCCGAACAGCACTACGCCATCGGGCAGGATTTGGCTTTTTTGCGGGATGAAGACGTACTGATCATCGCCAGCGGCAACATCGTGCACAACCTTCGGATGGTTCGTATGGACATGGCGGGAGGAACCCCGGAGTGTGCGGCGTTTGACGCGTTTATCAAAGAGAGCATTCTCGCAAAAAACCATGATGCGGTTCTGGGGTACCCCGCATTCGGTATTGGCGCCAGCCTTTCAGTGCCCACCACCGACCATTTCGACCCGCTGCTTTATGCGCTGGGCGCCGCGGGCAAGGACAGCGCGGTCAGTGTGTTCAACGAATCGCTGATGGCCGGATTTTTGTCCATGACCAGTTACGTATTCGAATAGAAATTTTCTAAACCGCCGTTTTCTCCGGCGGTTTTTTTGCGCGCGGAATCGGATTTTCCGGGCGCGCTTTTGTACAGACTTTTGCGCGTCCTCCTGTGCCGCCGCCCAAACCATGGCGCGATGTCAGCCTGCGCGTTTAATGCGCGTCAAAACGGGGTATTGATGTACCAACAGACATGCAGAAGGACTTAATGCGTGAGACAAGGAGAGCGGGGCAGACATGGAGTGATGACACACGGACACTTGACGGGAGGATTTGAACGCACGCTGGACAAGATGGATGCGATGGAACAGGTGCTGAATCTGGGTATCGACGAAAGTCTAGGCTCCGATTCCGTCCAATCATTCTGGTATAAATTTTTAGGGGAATGGCGTTGGGACTTAAGCAGCCATCTATTATTCTGCCACCAAAAGAGACTGACCATACTCGGCTATGACGAAAAAATCGCATCCCGGGGCATGAATCAATCGGTGTTTGTCAAAGGGGTTCTTCCGCAGGATATGGAGGAGATACACCGAAAAACCAAAGCGTTGCTCAGAGGGAAATCCAGCGTGATGGATATCGAATACAGAATCCTCAGCGCAAGCGGCGCAATCAAGACGTTCTACGACCGGGGTGTGGTCGTGCGCTGGGACAGCAACAACAGGCCTCAGGAAATATGGGGCATCGGATTTGATATCACCAAACGCAGGGAGTTGGAGCGCGAAAATGTCATGCTGGCCAAGCTGCCCTATACGAATCCGGACATCATCGCCATACTGAATCTGGATGGGGAAACGGTCTACATAAACCCAACAGGACAGCGCGTGATTAAAAAAAACATTTCGGAAGCTCTGCCCGAACAGTTCCTTTTAAAACTGAAGCAGGCATATATGAATAACCAATTGGTTCAGGCCAGCCATATCATCGACAATCGGAATTACCGTGTGAAAATCATGCCGATGACCGGGGAAAACCAGTGCATGGTCAGCCTTTCGGACATCACCGACATCATGAGGGTAAAAAAAGATCGGGATATATACTACCAGGCTCTGCAGTCCATCAAGCAGGCGCTGATTATCACGAATGCCGGCGGGGAGATTATTCACGTCAACAAGGAGTTTGAACGCCTGTACGGCTATACAGAAAGCGAAATCGTCGGCAAGAACCCCCGAGTATTGAACGCGGGAAGAGAAACATATAGAAACCTTGGGTACAGCCTGGAAGAGTACAGCGAGCACTTTAAAGAAATGTGGGCCGCGATTATGGACAGGAAGGTCGGCACATGGGAAGGCATGGTCATCAACCGAAGCAAAGCGGGGAAAATCATGTGGGTACATCTGGTGACCAATGCGATTTTCAATGACCGCGGCGAGATTGACTATCTGGTGGGTATGCCGATTGATATGACCAGCTCTTACAGCGATACGGATGCTTTTAAACGGAACTTATATAAATCCATCGCCCAGCTCGCCGAGCTGAGAGACCTTGACACGGGAGCGCATATGAAGAGAGTCGGCATCTACGCCAAGGTGTTGTCCAAGCATCTGGGGATGTCGGATAAGTTTTGCGAAGATATCGAGTTGTTTGCCCCCATGCACGACCTCGGGAAAGTCGGGATCCCGGATGCCATTCTGCTGAACAAAGGACGGCTGTCCGCCGAGGAATTTGAAGTGATGAAGCGGCATACCATTCACGGCTACAATATTGTCAAAAACAACAGCGAGATGAAAATGGTATCCGAGATTGCGTTATCGCACCATGAAAGATATGACGGGACAGGATACCCCAATGGACTTAAAGGTGAAGACATCCCCCTGTCGGCGCGCATCGTTGCGGTGGCGGACGTTTATGATGCATTACGAAGTGCGAGGCCGTATAAGGAACCCTGGCCGCACGAAAGGACCAAAGCGTATATGATCGAGAACAGCGGAACGCACTTCGACCCGAATATCATTACGGCGTTTATTGCGCTCAATGAACAGTTTGCCAGGATCTTTGACGAAGTACGCGATAATTAGAACCGTATCCAAGAAGAAATCCGCATCATCCATATTAAACGGAGGCGACTTGATTGGCAGACAGACCGGCAAAAGGCACAAAAACAGCCGACCGATTCAGCAAAATCAATCTCAAACGTTTCCTGAGGGATTCCATTTTACTCAGCTTGCTTAACTGTGCCATTCTGCTACTGCTGTTCTATTACGGCGAAAACAATATTCTAAAAGTGCAGCGGCAGGATCTGGAGAGAGAAGCGACAGCGGTTCTTGAAATGGAACGCAATCTCCTCGGCAATGAATTCGACTATGTCATTTCAGATATGGAGTTTCTGATTGACGGCTATCATGATCAATTAGAGAACCGTGCAGATATTGAAAATACGGCTGAAGAATGGATACGGTTTTCGAATACGCGAAAAGTCTATGATCAGGTACGGTTTTTGAACACCCAAGGCAAAGAGGTCATTCGCATCAATTACAGCGAAGACGGTGCCTATGCGGTATACCAGTCGATGCTTCAGGACAAATCCGACCGCTATTATTTTACCGATACGATCGTCCTCGACCCAGAACAGATTTATATTTCAAAGATGGATTTGAATGTCGAAGGAGATATTGTGGAGTATCCCTTCAAACCCATGCTTCGGATTTGCCAGCCCGTGTACAACAGCCGCGGTGTGCTGCAGGGAATCATTGTTCTGAACTATAAAGCGGAAAACATCCTCCGGGACTTTAAAAGCGTCGAGAATATCAACAATGCTTGGAATTATCTTTTAAATATCAACGGATACTGGCTGGCCAGCCCCGACCCAAACCAAGAGTGGGGCTTCATGTTTGAAACGAAAAAAGATATCAGTTTTACCAACAGCTATCCTGCCGAGTGGGCCAAGATACAGGAAAATGACGAAACCGACGAAATCGTTATATTCTATACCGAGAACGGCATGTTTGCGCATACCCATATCCGGCTGACAGACAAACTGGTCAACAATCAGACAATGGTTCTGGAAAACCGTGTCATCATGCAGAATCGAGAGTGGATATTGGTGCTGCGCGAATCGCAGGACGGGGCTCACGGGCTGGCTGTCAGCGGCAGTGTGTGGGATATTGCCTGGTTGGTACTGCAAAAATACCTGCTGATATTCATCGTATTTATCGTGGCGAGTTTCTTAATTACCTATGTCTTAGGTATGATGCGCCGAGCCAATGAACGCATCGCGTTTTATTCTATGTATGACCCCTTAACCGGAGTTTTTAACCGCCGGGCAGGCTTGGAGAAACTGCAAGCAAAGATGGACCTGCCTGAACGGAGAGGAAGACGCATCGTCCTCATCTTTGCCGATGTGAACGGCCTAAAAGAGGTCAATGACACATTTGGTCACGACGCGGGGGACGCGCTGATTCTGGCCGTGAGCCAGACTTTTAAAGCGAATATTCGAAAAGAGGATTATATTGTTCGGCTGGGCGGCGATGAGTTCCTGATGGTACTGACGGACACCAGCGGGAATGACGCAGAGATCGTCTGGCAGAGGATCATCAGCCAGTTTGACGCGATAAACCAAACCGGAGAGCGCCCGTACCTCATCAGCGTCAGCCATGGACTGGCCGCCGTGGATGACTACAGCGAAGAATCCGTGGATAACCTGGTTAAGCTGGCCGATGCGGCGATGTATGATGAGAAAAGAAGAATCAAAGAGCATCTGGATGTCATTCGCAGGGTTTAAAAAAGCCGGGAAAACGATTGACGCGATATGCTATAATAGGAATATTAATCAGGAGAAAAAGAAAATTATGCGATTATCTAAGAAAACCGAATATGCGTGCCTTGCCTTGGTCTCCATGGCCAGGGATTACAAAACCAAGCTCAGCAACCTAAACGAGATATCCGAAGACAATGATATTCCGAGAAAATTCTTAGAGCAGATACTGGCACAGCTGAAATCGGCAGGCTATATTGAGAGCATTCGCGGCCCCAAAGGCGGATACACACTGGCCAAGCCGCCGTCCGAGATATCCCTGGCCGAAATTGCGCGGCTGTTTGACGGACCCATCGGCGCCACATCCAGCGTCAGCACGTATTTTTATCGGACATCGCCCATTGAGAAGAATGAGAAAATCCACGCGGTTTTTAAGGATATTCGGGATTATACCTCAAAAAAGATGGAGAGCACCTTTTTCTCCGATCTGGTCTAGCCGCAACAAGGATTGCATTTTCCTTGCGGATTAACTATACTTTATCCACAGGAATAATACATAAAGGAACCGAAGAACATGTTATCTGATTTGACACTCAGCACCACGCTTTTTAGCATCGGCGCTTTTCATTTCCACCTTTCTTTGCTGGTCTTCATTGCTGTGGGGTTTATCGCGCAGGTCATTGACGGCGCGCTGGGCATGGCCTATGGCGTCAGCTCCAATTCGTTTCTGCTGGCGGCGGGTGTGCCTGTGCCGGTGGCCAGCGCTTCGGTGCATCTGGCCGAAGTCGCCACCACGGCGGTGTCGGGCATTTCGCACACCAAGATGGGCAACATGGACAAAAGTCTCTTTAAAAAGCTGATTATACCCGGCGTCATCGGCAGCATCATCGGCGCTGTTCTTTTGACATACGGTTGGCAGAACCTTTCTGCGCAGTGGGAAACCATCATCAAAATCATCGTGGCGGCTTATCTATTGGCCATGGGCATCCGCATCGTCATCAAGGCGGCCAATATGCTGAAGCAGAAGAAAAGGGAATTTAAGCGTCTGCACATCATCATTCTGGCGGCGCTCGGCGGGCTCTGCGACGCCATCGGCGGCGGCGGATGGGGACCTATCGTCACCTCTACGCTGGTCAACGCCGAAGACCATCCCCGGTTTGTCATCGGCACAGTCAACACGGTGGAGTTTTTCGTCACACTGGCTCAGGTCACGGTGTTTCTGGCGCTGCTCAGCATCATGGATTGGCAGGTTATCGCGGGACTCATCATCGGCGGCAGTATCGCCGCGCCGTTTGCGGCCAAACTCTGCAAGGTGATTCCGGCCCGAACCATGATGTTTATCGTCGGCATCGTCATCATCGGTCTTCAGATTTATACGCTGATTAAAAGCGCCTTAAGCTTTTAAACTGAATGGAGTGTGGTGGGATGGTACCGTATTTTGAAGGGCATATCAAAACAGGAATTATCCGCCGCGCACGCATCGTTGTCGTGCTCTTCTCCAAAAACCTTGTGATCTGCTTCGTCAACCGCAAGGAATATGCCGCCGAAAAGAAACGGTCGGCCGCCGAGGCAAGGAGGACGATGGACTGGCAGGAAGAGACGGAGGATACGCCGGACGGAAACGATCGCTTCGGAGAACGCTTTGCGGCGCTGGATGAACAGACGGCGGCGGCGCTGGATGCCCGAAACCGGGTGATTCCCTACGCTGAGATTTTGAAAACCCGATACAGCCGGGCATCCGAGGACTGCGACGGCGAGATGAATATCTGCTGTCAGGGGCGATTGAAGATATGGACGAAAAGCGGCCGGATGGTGATTCGGCACGGTATTGAAAAGGGCACGCCGCAGGAGAAGGAACTCCTAAAACGGCTGAAGCCGGATAAAGCATTTTGAAAATAAACAGGCGGCAATCGATTATGCTTCGACAGCCGCTTTTTTATGTGATGGGGCGGATGATTTCGCGGTCGTTGGCCAAACGGCTGAAGAAAGTTCGCATGATTTCAAGATACAGCTCGTCCTTCAGGCAGGCGTCTTCCACCGTGTTTTCAATGCTGGGGTTGTCGTTGATTTCAATCACATACGGTTCGCCGTCGATTTCTTTGATATCCACGCCATAGAGACCGTCGCCGATGACGCTGGCGGCTTTTAAAGCGATTTTCAGCACCTTTGGCGGGAGTTCTTCCACGGGCAGGGTGGCAAACCCGCCGGATTTCTCGGTATCATCTGCGTTGGCCCAGTTATATATCTGCCAGTGGTTTTTGGCCATAAAGTACTTGCAGGCAAACAGCGCCTTTTTATCCAGCACGCCGACACGCCAGTCATAGGCTGTGGGCAGATATTCCTGCGCCACGATGATCTCGGATTTTTTAAACAGCTCGCCCAGCTTCTCGGTGCATTCGGCGGGGCTGTCCACCTTGTGGACGCCGAAGGAAAAAGCGCTGTCCGGCTGTTTTAAAATCAGCGGGTAGGCGAGCGACTGGACGCGTTCTTCATAATTCGCCTTCTTGTTGAATGTCCATGTTTTGGGCATGCGGATGCCCGCGGCCAGCAGGGCCTCAAACAGGTACAGCTTGTTGGAGCATCTTAAGATGGACCATGGGTCGTCGATGACCACCAGTCCTTCGGCGTAGGCGTAGCGCGAAAAATCGTAGGTGTAGTTATCCACATTGGTGGTGGCGCGGATGAACAGCGCGTCGAACTCAGGGAGGCGCTTATAATCCTTTTTGGTGATGAATTCCACGTAAAAGCCCAGTGATTCGGCGGCCGACTTGAACAAGGCCAGCGCGTCCGGACACGAAGGCGGGTTCTCCTCGGCGTCGTCCACCAGAATAGCCATATCGTATTTGTACCGGTTCATGGCGCCGCTGACAAACCGCTTCTGGGAGAAGTATTTGATGGCATACGGCTTAATCGCCGCTTTGTTCGCGATGCTTTCCAGCGCCGGCGTGGAGACTTTTTTTAAGTACCAATACGGGTTTTTCTCAAACTGGTAACGGATGAGCGGGGCCTCATACAGCAGTGTCAGCGCACGGGCCAGCGGCTGGTATTTGGGCTGACTGCAGTGCCCGAAGCAGATGTCGAGATTCAGCGAGGTCCCGGGTTCGTCGGCCAGCTCGCGCTGGAGGCGGTCGAAGATCTCATCGCCGATGCTCCGAAGGATGGTATTGCTTTTAAAGTCCCTTAAGCTGATGATGTTAGGGTATACACTGTGGTTTCTGGCCTGCGCCAGAAGGGAGACATAATAGCCCACGGTCTGGTAATTCAGACTGCTGCACAGATTGAAGATGCGGACATTCTTGGCCGACTGATAGGCGGGGTCTTCGATGTACGCGTTGGCGCGAATCTGGATGATGCCCGGAATATCCTTAAAAAACTGCGTATCATAGTCGGTGACCACGATGTTTCGGGTGTTCTCCAGCGAGCCGATTTTCAGAGTCATCCGCACGGCGTCTTCGTCCTTGGCGTAGTAGTCCATGATGACGCGTACGGGCTGAAAACCGTAGCTCTCGTACCATTTGACCAGGCTGGAATTCAAAATATCCGCTTCCAGCGACAGGGTGCGGATACTGTGTTTTTTGGCGTATGCAATCGCAAAATCCAGCAGGGCGGAACCCACCCCGCGGCTGGCACATTCGGGGAGCACGGCCAGCGAGTAAATGCGAACTTGTTTTTTGTAATTTAAGAGAATGATGGCGCCGCAATGCTGACCGGCGTCTTCGGCCATATATACTTCCTGATGGGGGCTTTGGATGCTGTGCAGCAGGGATTTCCGGTTGGACTGACGGCTCTTTGAAAAGCAGGTTTTCTCCAGATGCTCTAAAAACTCAAGGTCGTCCAGTGTGGCTTCCCGTATATTCATGTGTTTTCCTTCGGGCACGCGGCCAACAAATTAATGATTGCAGATAAAGTATAAGCGCAATTTAAAGATTGTCAATAGAATAATTATGAAGAAAAGGCACATTAAAATGTTAATAAATATTTGATAATTTGTTAATTGTATTTCTTTCGTTTTCTGATATATATAGAAAGGTTTATTTTTTAAATGGATTTAAAAGTGAGGTATATAGCATGACAAAACGACTGGGAATTCTGGGGCTGATAATGCTCCTTGTAATCAGCATCATGCCGACCGCGGTTTTTGCGGCTGACGAAAGCAATTCACGTGTGGTACTGGGGGCGGATTTGGACGCCGACCAGATTGATACGGTTTATTCGGATTTTGGAATCAGCCGCGGAGATGTCGATGAACTCTTTGTGACCAATAAAGAAGAACGCGAATATCTGGACGGACTGGTGCCCGATGAACGCATCGGCCACAACGCCATCTCCAGCATCTACTTTACGCTGGAGGACGAAGGCGAAGGCCTGTCTGTTTCCACCAACAACATCAACTGGTGCACAGCGGATATGTACAAAAACGCGCTGACCACAGCGGGCATCACCGACGCCACCATCGTCGTATCGGCACCCTTCCATGTTTCGGGAACCGCCGCCCTGACCGGCATCTACAAGGCCTATTCGGACATCACAGGCATTCCCCTCGACGACATTAACAAGATAGCGGCCACCGAGGAGCTGGTTGTCACGGGAGA
>ERZ1645192.1627-NODE-1627-length-18707-cov-4.905265_pt1 | contig 18707 bp, 58 predicted proteins | sample MGYA00575354_ERZ1645192 | MGnify/ENA primary metagenome ERZ1645192 (study PRJEB40844, sample SAMN11349763) | freshwater sediment metagenome | isolation source: river sediment | host: Sediment | place: India: Faizupur Khadar , New Delhi | collected 2017-02-21 ... | reverse complement strand
CGTGCGCCAACTCGATCCACACCTTCTCTCCGGAATGAGTTTTTCCAAATCGCCTCGTGTACTCGGCTATTAAGAAGTACGTATAGTGCAATAATTCTCTAAAGTTAGCACTGGATTCTCGAACCCAAACGGCGCATGGATGATTTCTGTGTGTTGCTTTATAACCTACGTCAACCCCCATTACGCGACAGGCTGTACTAAGAAGCTGCAGTGACTCTACAACCATCTTTCCAATGCGCTTGTTATCCAGAGATTCCGCCGACTTCTTCCAGTCGATGGTGCCGTCGGGGCTATACTCGAGAACAAATATATTCATTATAGCTCATTATTACAAAATTATATAGTGACTCCTTAATAGGCGGCTCAACAGAATACGGATCGTTATACGCATAGTTATTCCAGCATTCTAATATTCTTTGAAAATCTAACCTAATGCCGTCTACAATAATGTAGATAAGATTTCTCATACCCTCACCGCCACAGTGTCATTACAAAACCAATCACATTGCATCCTTCGCCCACTTAACCAATATAAGCTTGGCCCATTTCTCTTGAAATTGTAAGTAAAATAAAACCTTGGGTGAATTGAAAGTATTGTTACCCTTTCCAGGAAAAACTTCTCAAAGATGTAGTGTAACCATCTCATAAGGCTAGTCTACTTATTATTCTATGAAAGTCAAATTCTTATGGCGAGTAGATTCGAGTAGAGGCACTCCACCGTCTTTCGGTGCCAACGTAACCATTTAAATTTACTACTCTTCTTGTAGGAATAGTTACTGAATAGAAAGCGAATAGTTCACGCATGAAATTCAGTGTAGTATTGGCGCTGGAAGAATAGGACAGTTATATCGAGTTCTTATTCCCACCTAAAGAAGTGGTACATAACAGCCTCTACCGGTTTTGGCAGCATCTCTCGCCCTATTGTCCGATCCGTGCCGTTGTACTCAACGGTTCGGCCTGGCTCCCCTGGTAGTATAATAAAACTAAACTCTTAAGACACATATGCCCTCCAACGCTGGCGACACCCACTTAAAGAGCTCCATCTGATCCTTCAGTGTCGGCAGCGTTTGCGTGTAAGAGCTATAGAACATTTCTCTTCTAAAGCGAAGTACAACGTCAAGATCTAATTTATATCTAGGGCGGAAGAAGTACAGTAGAATCATATCCTTATCACCTGCATCTCCGAGTACGCCCCAGACCACATTCGATAAGGATCCCAAGAGGGATGTGTCATTGAAACCACCTCAGTGGTGTCAATAAACCGCACTATTCTTCCACTCATTTCAATAGGATACCAGAAGAATATTACAACGTGTCCCTCTCGGCATTTCATAATCTTACCCCAACCACACTCGTGTAGGTAGTCTCAATGCAAAGAAAATTATTAAATTTAGCCAAATTAAAAGCAGAAGTAGTGTGCCACGGACAAAAGTGCTCCAAGTATGTGCCGCGCCTACACATATAGTAATACGTATACCACTCCCGCGCTCGTAATACCCATGGCCATCCAAATTCATCTTGGCTAGATTCTAATAGCATAAATCTCCTCGTAGGTCACTGCGACCATGAACCAATACTTCTTCCCATACCCCAGTGAGATTCTCTTTGAAGGGTTGAATATTATGAACATTGAGTCGTGGAAGGGCTCTCCCTGATAGTATTTTTTATTTCTTCTCAAGCAAGCCACTCTCTATATTAAACACAAACGCATTTTTCTCTCTTAATTTAGAATCAGGTGCAAAGTTAACTGAAATGTAGTCTCTGCCTACGTATTCTACTACACCCTGCGCGCCCTTAAGCAACGCAGGACAAAAGGTTAGTCCTGTGTCCACCTGTTCCAGAAGCATTACTAAGTCTCCCTTTGCAAAAAACATCTCCGGAAACAATACTTTCTCAATTCTCTGCAAGCGTTCTTCGATCGTCATCATACCCTCCACAGATATGTATCTCCGTAATCCAAAACCACAACCAAATTTCCCTGAAATGGTTCGCCATAGTGCCCACGTATCCACCACTTAAACATATCCGACGCCGCTTCGAATAACGGCATGCTATACGTAGTGAATCTAATCACGATCACATCCCGTACTTCCGGCTTCGGAAAGAAGAAGTTGCAGAGGGTTTTTATCATATTCTTATCACCACCGTCTCGCCCTGAATGAAAACCAAATGCCCTAACCAAGATTTGCAGAAATCGTCGTGTATGAAAAGATCAAACATCTCAAAGATTCTGTTCCACCTTGCTTTGTCGTTCTCTATGTACATTAAAGTCTCACCCCAACAAGACTATCATACTCCTCCTGTAGATACAAATCCGACCCCTTCCAAGGAAGATACGGAGATTTCTCTATTATTATGTAGTCACTTACTCTGTATCTAAGCGGATATCGATCGTGGCGCGTTAGATAGAAATACATATGCACAAGGACGCAGTTCATACGCGCACCACACATAACTCTTTAAATTCTAACGTTAGTCCTACAAAGAACTTCACACCAAAGAAAAATCTGTGCTGCCGCATCGCATCTAACGATGGGCGCCCCTCACTACCAAAGCCTATGAAAGGGTGTAAAGACTTCATATTCTCACCCCAACGATCGCCGTATACGTCATTGGGCACGATACCATCCCGGGCACTGTCCAGTGTATTAGATCTAAAGAAACAGTGCCGAACGTTTCTTCGAAATACGTGCCGGCAAAGGCATTACTTACTAACACCAGACTAAAGTCGAATACAAACGAACGCATCGTACCCCGTAAATGCCGTCTCATAAGCCAATACATCCTTCTGAGGCGAATACCAGGGACTCAAATCAGGAACTCTATGTATATACAAAAAGTCGAACCAATTAAGGACAATTAAGTATCCTACACTCGGCATGCTATTATCCCAGTAAACTCAAAGAGATGCTGTATTTTATGGTTAGACATAAACCTAGGTAGTATGAATCTCGCCAACGTAATCCCTTTTAGCCTATACAAAAGAAGCGAATCTAAGTCGCTGTTTTTATAATGATAAGCAGAGATTCCGCCTAAGCCTTCGTGATCGGTTACTCCGTAAAGGAAACAGGGCTTCATACCCGCACCACGCATGCACTGTCATAATCAAATACTCTATTCCGCCATCCTGCTTGAATTACATACACAAATTCCTCTTTACGTATAAACCATTTTATATACCAGGGGTACACGCTTTGGATTACTCTTCCACGTCTACCAACTTTATTAACTATTTTGATCATACTCTCACCGCACACATAACAGTATAGTCTTCAAAATACAATATCTTATGATGCCACGCCACGGTATCCAGAGCATACAAAGTGAAAGTTGCGATATAGTAGGAATAGCCTTTCCAATGATCTTTCATTATTGTATACATTACCTTAACGGCTTTCATACTTTGCTTTTCATTCAAGGGCTTTTCCCATATTCGATCCCAGTCCCAATTATTCCAGTAGTAGAGAATAGTATTTATCATACCCGCACCACGCATGCCTGATCATAAAGCACAAACATCGATTTCTCAAGCGTGTAAAACTCAGGGTCTCTATAAAAATAATTGAGAACTGGCTGTATCTCTTCTTTACACCGCCAACTTCTCCAGTAGATTGCCACGTTCCACATGAAAATAGTGTACTTAATTTCTACTGAAATGTCAAGAAAATCTAAATTCTAATTGAAACCAACGTATCTTGTGTGATTCCAACTGTATTCGGAGGTAACCACACTATCCACGCTTCTCTATACATTGCGGAAATAGGTGCTACCTGACGCCAAGCGTCTTCCCAAGGAACCCAACATAGATTTCTCTTGTAGATTTTGTAGGCTATTATCGGAAAACGACTTAAGGACTCTTTCATAAATTATCGCGGCATAAGTATTTGAACTGTAATTCCGGGAACTTATCTGATAGTGCGTCTACCTTCTGCGTTAGAAACCTAAGAGCTCTTCCCTCGAGCTTGTGCTTTTGAAGTGTGCTGAGAAGCAATAGCTCGAATGCCGTCGAGGGCACCCAATCTACAACCACACTATAGCCCATTATGGCTAACGCGCCAGTCTTCTCTAAAAAGTCTTTAAGGATTTTTGGCTTAGATGAAAAGATAAGACACGATCCCATGAATATTACTTTGTTTTTACACTTCCCGGCCAATACGTCGCCGAGCTCTGACAGTGATATGCTCTTGAAATTATACAGACAAATACCCTCTCTAGTGCCATGTGTCGCCAGATAAAGTATTGGGAAGCGTCTATATTTCTTCTGAACCCACTTACGTACAAGAAAAAATAGCTCTTCTTTAGTAGTCGCAGTATGATATATGTACTTCATATCTCCACGAAGATCTAACAGATCAAGTGCCGGCCGAACGCTACTACGATCACGAAAGTCAGTATTCCACGCACCTTCTATACAATAGGCGCCGTTTCTAACTACCCGTTTTGACTTCAAATTTATTCTCCAGCAACACCCGAATCACAGCCTCACTTAGACAACCAACACCAGCAGCGATCAACTCTTCGCCTGCCGGCGCCTCGGCTCTCACCATCTCATAAATTCTTCCAACACAATGAGTACACTCATGAATTACGGTAGAATAGTACAACTCATCCGTCTGTAGAAAGATAAAGCAATGAGTAGTCTGAACATCCCAAGAAAACAAACCACCCACACTTGCATTATATGTGTACGGACCCACGCGATCTACAACCTCAGATGATTCACGAACTTTCACTATATCTTCGGATACGATTAGATGTATTTTTTTGTTTGTAAGCACGTTGAAAAACGTCTCGTGCACCTTAATGCCGAGTTCTTTCCGGCGCGTAAGGGTAAACATCTCCTTTTCTCGCATTCTCTCCTTTCTCCAACGGCTGCAGATTAGTATAGTGGCACGCCTCGCGCCCAAACTTACTCAGAGGCTTTATGTGATCTATGACCCAATATGAGCCATAATTATTCCAATTCATTCCTTCTTTAAATTGTAACTCTAAGTGCTGCCGCAATTCTTTAGAGGAACACCCCAATAGATGTGTGAATGAATAATCGCCCTTTAGGGTCATTCGTGTGCGCCGGCGTAGATTCTTTATTAACTTTGTCATTGAAGGTTTCTTAGGACGTGGCACATACGTACGCTTATGATATTCTTTCTGATACTCGGGATAATAGTATTTATGTTCTCTCAGGTAGAGTCGATTAGCACACCGCCGGCAATTTCCGGAACGATTATAATCACTAATAGTGGCGCCACAAGAACAGCTACGCATTTGAACCTCTAAAAATAGTCGGAGCCCAATAACCCGTACTGAGCCCCGATTACCAGACGAAAAAAACCTTGCCTACGCACTTACATTTTACTTTACACAAAAGAGTTTGTCAAGCTAAATTCTCACCACCGTAGTGCAGTCCATCGTATTGAATACTCTATTTGAGTCGTACACGTCATTCATCCAATGTAGTAGATCAGAAAACGGGCCGAAACGAGTATTAAATAAAACAGTGCTACCACGAAATTCCTCTTCAAGAAACATAAAGGTAACCCCGTATGTTACTTTTTTATTCATACCCGTTCGGCAGTACATGAAATTCATATTCTAATTACTATCACCTCTACCGGCAATACCTCAATAAACTCGCACTTCTCCCATTCACGAAACTTAAGCCCGTCAAGATCGCACCATCTTGAGTAGCATTCGTCGTCGATCGCAAAGCAGTAGGTTACGGTGCTTATTAGAACGTTCATACCCTACACACCACTGTTGCGTCGTACAGCATAAGCCTATTATCTACCATATCACTCACCATTCCCTCTGAATAGTGCCGGTCATCTTCCCAAAAAGTATTGTACCATGTAGGCGCCGTTACTCGGAAATACGAAAGAATCATACTCGCACCACGCACGCACTATCATAATCAAAGTATCTAGTCTCCACAGACGGAAGGTGTCCTATAGTTAAAACCTCACTCCAATAGTACAATAAATAAGACGTTTGCCCAGAAGGATGAAAGAAAAGAGCGCCTGCTCTCATACTCTCACCACCGTAGCACAGCAATAATCAGAAGATAATTTAAACCAAGACACATTTCCATAAAGAACAGAATCCTCTAAAGTACGTGACCATAGAACAGAACTTACTGGATACGCAACTCTATATCTAAAATTATTACAGAATCCAAACACAATGGAAATGTTCATTCCTCGGGCCCTCCACTCGTAGCAAACGCCGATCGAAAGTAAGGCTCCCAAAAGTTGCTTTCAAGTTCAGACAGAGAGTCACTGAAAAGAGAATACATTTCTTCTGCGTTCATATTCTCACCACACAAATTTCATCATACTTTGTACACACCCTTGAGATCTCAAGTTCTCGTTTATATCCTAGTTTCTCCGGCAAGTGTAAAATCTCAAAGAAAGCGCCCAGCATATGCCTAGATACAAAGCCCTTGTACTTTCTAGTGATATTCGCTTCATAGAAGAGATTGAAGTTCATACTCTCACCACGCATGCGCTGTCATAATCCTTCTCAATAAAAAACTCATACTCAGGACGCCCAAAAGGATTACTCGGAAAATCGACGTCATATCTAAACCGATCCACATACTGCCAATCCCAAGCAGTCTGAAAAGACCATTTACCCAAACCACAGGCAGGGAAGAACAGCAGCGTTATAGAACTCATACTCTCACCACGCACGCACAATCATATTCACTATAAACCTCAGTTGAATGCCACCACTTAGTCATAACGGTCTTCGGCCATATCTTACGAAAAGATGTCTCTCCACAAGGCAAAGGAAATACACAAGAATATCCGAACCCAATATAAATCATATTTCTAAGCATTAGACTCTACACCCAACGACATCTCCATTCCCAAAGAATCCGCACGCGGCGCCCACAAACGAAGTCTCATCGGGCATTATATAAGAGCAATAAGCATTACAAGGCATTGCCGCCCAATAGGAATCTCCTTCCCAGGAATATCTCCAAGTGAATTTCTCTTTGGGAAATCTAAAGAATAGCAGTGTCATACGCGCACCACACAAGCCACATCGTAACTCTCACGTAGAAACGCAGTTCCAGGCATTCCGTACAATCCAAAACTAAAACAAACGGAATAGTAAGTCACGTTTCTAAGCATTAATCTACCAGAGCGTTGAAACGGTGCGATCGGTACTCCGAGCGCGCCGCACCTCTTCCTTCATGTATACTTACTCAATATTTCTACACATAGGGCTCGTAAAGGTAGTAGGCGCGTGTCACTCTGCTTCTCCTCGAGATGCTTCGCCCACACCTTTCCATCTTCCTCTATGTAGAGTTCAAAGAGAATGCACTCAAGAGTTTCAAGGTATTCTCTAATACCATATTCTTCGCCAGTTATGAATGTCTCGAGCCGTTCGAGTGTAGTGCAATTCACTTGCGTACTCTCAGGATAGAGTTCTCCCTTGAGCTTACTAACCGCTACACAATAGTACAACGAATAGATCAGCTCTTTTAGAGAGAGAGACTTAATCTTCTTGGAGTATTCTAATGCAAGAGCCACACAAGACGGAAACAAAGGATCCTGTATAGTGTCACACACAGGATGTGAATTCACATAGACGCGCTCCTCTATACTCACATTGACGATGTGCTTGGCGTTTATTACTGCGCCATCAAGTAACACGAAATTTACATTTCCCATACTAAACCTCCAGAGCGTTGAAACGGTGCAATCGGTACTCCGAGCGCGCCGCACCTCTTCCACATAAAATTATTAATAAACGCCACACTCTCCACTATTCAGTGTACTCAATAGAAATATAAAGTCAAGAAAATCTCAGACGCGAACTACACGCAACTCATCGTAGGTGAGGCCCACGATCTCCGGCACTATTCTACTCATAACTCCGAAACGCATGAGATTATTAAACTTGAAATGCGCGTCGCCATATGTCAGAAGAATTGTATCAAAAATACTCAAAGTACTTCTTTCGTGCTCAGCGAACAACATAATGTCACGAGCAAGTCTTCTTGCTTCTGCCATGGAGATTTGGTTCATACGCGCACCACGCACATTTCATTATAATTTACAACCGCGTAGTTGTCGTCCTCATCAAACTCCTCAAACTCCTCACAGTCCCAAATATTATAGAACAAGTAATCGCCGTAGAATCCGGAATAATTATATAGGACTATCATCCCAAACCCGTAGACACTAAACTCTTACTCCCAACACATAATCCCCAAATTCATTCTCACATACTTCTCTGTAAATTTACAGGTAGCTCTCAATTCGTACCACGCACCATATTTTTTTACTAGACGCAGTAAGAGGTCTGTCTCGCTCATACTCGAATCACGCACACAGATGTAAACGCCGAATAAAAGACTGGGTTCTTAGAATATTTTATCAGGCTTTCCCATTGCATAGTATCCAACGTTTCTAGTATAAACATCTCACCAATCGCGTACGCTATTGGCATTGCAACGATCACGGGTGACGGAGAGTAGAAGAGTTTCATACTCGCACCACAGTTGCACTATCATAGTATTTGTAGACAGTATAGAACTCTCCGAACGCAGCGTAAAACCCGATAGGTAGTGGTAATGGCGTCAGAAGATAGCTGTTGATCTTTTTGTTAATTCTTATTGAATATGTATTCATACGCGCACCACGCACATCGCGCCATACTCAAAGAACTTATACGTCTTTTCATTTCTGTAAAGTTTTCGAATACTTCTACAAACTCTTATTGAACTTATGCTAGTTTCATGGCACATCGCCATCGCATAATCCATGTAGTCTCTATACTCGATCATACGCAAAACACATGATAGAAAATAATAACAACGAGAACAACCGCGACAACAATTCCTAGTTGAATCCAATCTGCTTTTTCATTCTCTTTCTCAACTCTACTTCTCATACTCTCGTTACCTGCGTCTCATTATAAAGATCAAGAAAAGAAAAAGGTTGCGCATACCACTCACTAGGTTTGTGTATGTTTGTGTAGAAATCAACGAGGTCATCAACATCGTCACAAGAATACGGCGGATACTCTGGACAGTATCGATAGAAAAGTGTTAAGTCTTTTCCGTGTACGCCAATGCCTATATAAAAAGTAAATGGATATCTTCGTCTGAAATAGTCCATGAAACTCATACTCGAACTACCTCTACCGAATCATATAACGAAGAGACATAAGAAACCTGACATACTCCCAGGGCTAAAGCGCCTGGGCTTTCTCAAAGTTTGTCGTAAAAGCATAATTACATTTGAGATTGCGATGTAGTAGTACCAGGTCATACTAAAACTCATCCTCTACCTTCTCATATTTCGGAAAGATCTCGGGATAATTATCTTGAGCCTTACGCCACATTATTATTTTCTGTGCATCATGAATTGCAGTAGCAAATTCCATTTGATGCGATGGGTGCCTGTAATCGAGTTTTACAAATTCATTCCAAGCCGCGGCCAATAACTCAAGAACTTTTGTTTCGCCTTCACTCATGGAGACCTCCGTTCACACAACTACTAGTATATATAATAAGGAATAGAAGTCAAGAAAATATCCAGTATCACGTTTGCGGCACAAGTTCGGCTAAGTCCCCGTGGCAACTCAGCTCGAAAACGTAGGCGGATGATATTATTACATTATTCCGTAGAGGAGAGACGACCCCACCTTAATCTCTGCCCACGTGTTCGAGCTAAATATTTGAGATCATTATCACTATGCCATTGAGGATCGAGATGTCTAATATAGATGTTGTTGAAATCACAGCGCTTTCAGCTTCCCCGGAGTTGGGTCTGTAGATAAGATGTTGTTTTTGCTTATAGCGAGTCAGAAAAATATTTTGAAGGACTTCTGCCATGCTATAATCGAAAAAGCACCCAGAATTCTCGAGTTTTAAAGCATTGGCTAAAATCCTCAATGATTTCAAGTACTTATAAAAATGATGAATTTTTTGAAAAAATATTTATATATAAATATACTTTTTTTCTTTATAAAGAAAATATAGGAATTAGCCCTCCTGATTTCGAGGACTTACAGAATCCTATAGGCCATTTTAACCCCCTACTCCGTAATAGCTCGAAAGCGTTGATGATTTCACACACTAAAAACCCGAATTAATCCTCACACCGTATCCGAATTAGGGATAAGTACTTGAAATTGCTATAAGCTAGAAAATGTAGAGGAAAATCCCATTTTCCTCTAAGTGCCCGAAATCACATAAATAGGACTTCGTAGTCCGTGATGGAAAAGTGGATACCCGTTGTGGTACTTACGTTAGTTTTACCATTATTATTAACAAAAAACTAAACCAGATACTCAACTCCGAGATCCATATACCACTTTCAAAAAAACCCGAATCAGATAACCCATTAATATCATTCATCCTCAAATATTTCAAAAAACCCAAATTCACATACCCGTAATGGCAGTTGCACCTCTTTTTTAGACTCATGCGTTTTTTCATAGTTGTAACCCCTTGAAATCACGTAGCCAGAAATATTTCAAAAATCGAAAATTCATATACCCGTTGTACTAGTTGCAGGATTTCCCGCGAAAAACGATGTCCTTCATGGGAGGCCGGATTGCCAACGATTCGGAGCGATTTTCCTACAAAAAATTAAAAAAACTTACTCCAACGGCCTAGAGCGTTGAAACGGTGAGGTCGGTACTCCGAGCTCGCCGCACCTCTTTCTGAAAGAATAATAAGAAGTGAATTAAGGTGGTTTTTCTGGTATAAGTAAATGAAAGACTTTTACGGAGGATTTCATGTTTCCAACCGGAAAACCGCTATTCGATGCTTGTTTCGAAGGCGATCACGGAAAATATATAGTAGCGGAGAGACTTCTAGATTTAAGAGACTATTTGGATGTGGTTGTGGGGTGGAGAGTATGAACGTCATGTCTTCAGACGCTTACAGTGCTGACTGGGTTATGTATAAGACGAAATCTCTAACAATCGTTGGGGATTACACTGTGGCTAAGCACAAACACCAAACATCTCATCCTGGGGATTGCCGTATACGTTGCGGCCTAGTAGAGGGTTTCAAGTGCTACGATACTTTCTCTAGATTTAATAGTGTTATTCGCCTTTTCTATATCGGCCCGATGGTGGGGTGGAGAGTCTAATGAGTTACTTTCTCTTTATTTTACGGCCTAATAATATGTACACGACAAGAGTAAAAATATTTCAGTACTACGGTATTATAAGAGGGGAATACTTTATAGTTAACGAAAAAGGGGTGGGCGGTCCACTTTTCTCAAACCTATCTAGGTTGCATACTAAAGATTTAGAACCAAAGGTCATGGGATTAGTGGCGATCGTGGGAGTGAGAGTATGACCAACCTAATCTTTCTCGCCTTTTACAACGGGGTCTCTTACACTTCTGAATTGGATGCAGTATTAGGCGCTTACGGCGGAGATGTAAAGCGATTCAGAAACGACTTCAAACTGGATTTTGAAGATGGATTCACTAGTTTATTGACCCCACAACTCTCGGCGAACGTGTGGCGAATATGACGAAAACTATTTTCTGTCTCTTTGTACTGAATACTAACGGCGATCCCAATTGTATATTTTACGAAGGAATTTCAAGAAGAGGTGTGCCCACTTGGAGATTCTTAGATGAACCATATGGTCCAAACGAAATGGAAGAAAGAATGCTAAACCTTCAGCACTTCTTCAGCAACGTGAGCCCAGAATCGCCGGCGGTGATGGGGTTGACGGCGATGGTGGGGGTGAGAGTATGATCCCGATCGCAATATACTACGAAAGCTTCGACTACCTGCCTCCGAGCGCTGTGTACCTAGACGTAACCAAAAAAGAGTTCTTGGCTTATAGAGCCGACAACGTGTGGAACGGCTGGAGTCTACGTGATAATTTGCCTTTGTTTGGTGTGATGGGGTTGACGGCGATCGTAGGAGTAAGGATATGAAAAAACACTTTTTAATGTGTTACTTTAGCGCCAGAGACTACGCATCAAACTGCCTTTGCTCTGACCATGCACATTGTTATGACGTCTTTGGAGAAGTAAATACAGGTCCATTCTGGTGTTGGAAGGAGACTTATCTTAACAACGACATAGCTGAGAATTATATCACGTATAAAAATTTATACCCAGAAATCGTGGGAGTAAGAGTATGAGGAACCACATCAACAAAAATATGGTGTACCGATCGCACCGTTTCAACGCTCTATGAAATGCCTTTACTGTTTCGTTTCTAGAAGAGAGCATCAGTATAATAACAGAAACTGCCCCGGTCTAGTAAAATCAGAGTGCCATAGACTGTCGGCTAGTGAAGTGGACTGTTACCCCTCTAGTAGATACTCGGGGTTTTGCTTTCGTAGGCTTTATCCTGAAATCGTAGGAGTGAGAGTATGAAATACGTCCTATTCTTCGCCACGCAAAACGGCGAGGACGCGGTGTTTGAGTTGCTTGACTCGAACGCGGATCTGTTTTATATACATTACAATAAAACCACAAGAGAGCCCGATACTGTATATGGAATTTGCGGCTTTGTCGACCACGACTATGAAAGGGCGTGCATTGATATGATGGCGTCGGCGGTGGTGGTAGTGAGAATGTGAACCACATCAACAAAATATTTAGTTTACTTCTTCGAAGAGGTGCGGCGCGCCCAACAGATATTCCAACGAAAGGATGGGGATTAGATTACATTAAAACATACTTGGAACTTCGGCTGGGTTTTGTATTGGTGCAGCAGGATGTGAATATGGTGGGAGTACGCCTTTGAAATACATTCAATTTCTCGCTACTCAAAACGAATTCGCCACGGTCTTCGAAGTACTCGACGACGAAGCAAACCTCTACTTCCACCATATGAAAGACCCATTTGACGAGAACAATAATGATTACTTGGAAAGTATTATCGACTTTGTAGACAGCAGCGACTACGCCCGAGCGTGTGTTACAATGATGGCGCCGGCGGTGGTGGTGGTGAGAGTATGACTTATCGTGGAGGAAAGAAGGGATGTGAGTAACACCATCTATAAAATTTTCTTTATTATCCTTTCTGTAAGAGGTGCGGCGCGCCCGACGAGTCGGTCGCACCGTTTCAACGCTCTATGAAAACGAAGATCGCGTGTTTCTTCAACTTTGATCAGAAGTGCACTCATGGAGTGCGCTGTTCTGAAATAAAGATTGATTGTGTGGGATTATACGAATCCGTCTGCGACCTTATGTCCTCTCATTCGATTTGCCTTTTCTATGTGGGTCCGGTGGTGGGAGTACGACTTTGAAGAAAACCTTTGTGCTTTTCTTTTTCGGCCTGAAGTATCGAAAGATACACAAAGGCACCTTTGAAAATATACTCGCACTGGACTTCATAGAGGCATTTACTAAAGACAAGAAGACATTTGAGACGGCGCTGATATTGGATTACGCGGTGGGGATAAGATTATGAGACTCTTCTACGAAACAAATAAGCTCCGATTCTGCTATGTGATATTCAACAGAGGACACCTGCAGGGTTTTCTGTTGTCGAGTATTAATCACTTTGAAGAAATAGAGCCGGTGGTTATGGGAGTGCGCCTATGAATGAATTCTTTCTGGTATGCTATCACAGCCCGAAAGAGCTCGGGCCTGGGTTAAGGTGTACGAATGCTTGTGGAGGCCTTGACATACTCCACGATTACCTCTGCGTAAACTGCTGGAAAGGCGATTCAGAAACGCCCGGAGAGATCTGCATTTCGTCGGCGAGAAGAGAGGTGCGAATCCTACGTGTTTAGAGTTTTGAATCACTCCGGAGAAAAATCTCTGCCGGGTATATCATTATGGGTCTCTGAAGTTTCTTTTTGCGTATTTTGTGACGATGAGAACTTGGGATCTAAACCAAGAAATGAATCGTATAGATTATTTCGTTACCTTTTTGGAGGCTGTAAAACGGATTTTGACTTGGAAGTAGCGGTGAGAGTATGGAGAGTGTGAAATTCATAGTCTTCTTCACCACAACTATACGTACTGGACCTCGTAATTTGGTATGCCTCTTCTTTTTAACAAAGCAGAGCGACCCAAATGGATGGTGGGTACCTCTAGCGACAATGAAATACGGTCTGCCTGAGTCAGGATGGCCGTTTAAGGCGAACATAGGAGCATGCCATGATGAGTCTAGAGTGATGTTTGATGAGACGGTAGGGGTGAGAATGTGAGGCTTTACTTTATTAGCCCATGCCGAAGAGGTGCGGCGCGCCCGACGAGTCGGTCGCACCGTTTCAACGCTCTATAAAGACATGCGGCAGCACATCTCTTTAACTTCTTGGAGTTAGGGTAGGAGAACGATATTAGCGGCGTTACCAATAAGGGAGGTAGGTGGTACGCGCACAACCTTTCAAATAAAGAGGACAGATGTAATTACTCCTTTGAGGCCTATTCTGATTATTTTAAGGACAATAAAGATCTAATTGGGCTCGGGATTACTATACTTGGGATGGTAGTGGTAAGAGTATGAGCCTAATTTATTTTCTCTTTACCGGAAATGAACGTAGCTCTGTGAAAAATGGTTTTTACAATGGTGATTTAGTCTACCGCGGCAAACAAGAACTTAAAGAGGATACTACAGAAGATGTAATAAATTTTGCGCAACGGCACCGTGTGTATATTCTTCATTCGGTGGTGGGAGTACGAATGTGAGAACAGGCTACATATCTTCGAAGGAAGTCTTGGAGCTGCTGGGTAAGGCATTAATCACAGGGAGGATCAAATGATCACCAGCGACAACAAGATTGTTCCTGACCGCATAAAGTATTATATCCTTGCTCACCTCGACGATACTGGCAAGCGGTATGCTGAAAAGTCGGTCAACAGCAACTTTGCGAAGAGGACATAAACCAGTTTAACGGAGGACACCATGAAGAAGTGCATTGACGAGGCATGTAAAGTCGACTTGGTAGTGTTTGAGAAGATCAAACGCCCGGCGATCACGGTCCCGATGGAGCACGTGTTCCTACCGAAGTCCGGGCTTCTCTGTTGGGACGTTCCCAAGAAGCCCAGGAAGCACCGTAAGGCGAGTTCTACATCGTTCAAGAGGAGGACACCATGAGAGAATTTCTTAACGCGCTGGAGAATTACCAGCAGGCGAGGGTAAACCAGATGGAGTGTCACGAGAAGCATGGAATATGTGATGAATCTCGGCATCACTTCAAACGGGTCGCCGAGACCGACAAGAGGAGAGGTAGGCATCATGCTGGAGAGAGACTATAACAACATTATGACCCGGGCGAAGTAATGTTCTTCCCCTTCATCCCCTACCCCGAGTCGCGGTCACGAAGGCTACCATTAGACGGAACGAAAATTCTACTTAAAGGACGCCGGCATATTCATGCGAGAGATGAAATAGCTATCGTCTCTTACGATAGAGTCCGATGGACCTTTTGTGATTCTATTTCAGGATTCTATAGTGGCTCCGAATGGTTACCATTAAGCGGGGCGGTGAAGCAATATTTAAATGAAACGGTCGTAAACAGAATGTAAGAGGAGGAGATCATGAAGTTGAACTGCTGCGACGGGGCGTATAATTCGATCGACGTGCACTTCACGAGTGCATGCGACAATAAGTGCGCCCACTGTATCGACACCAGATACCACGGTATCGGTGTCACGAAACCCAACGTCTTTGCTATTGCCAAGACGATTACCGAGAACGCTTACAAGTTCGACGACGTGCTCTTCTTGGGTGGTGAGCCGTGTCTCTTCCTCGAAGAACTTCTTGAATGCGTTCGCATTCTCAAACGAGAGACGAAGCTGAAGCTCTTCGTAACGACGGCAGTACCAAAGGTATGCTACGATAAACGAGACCAATTCTGCGAATTGATCTCTCTTCTTGACGGCATCAACCTCAGTGTGCAGCACTACAGAGAGGACGTTGCCGATGCTATTCGCAGAACCAAGTCGGGATTCGACCGCCAGGCATTCTACGCCTCTCTTCCCCGCAAAGAGAAGATCCGTATCAACTTCAACGTGGTGAAGCCATTTCTCTACACCAAAGAGGATATCACGCACTTCCTGGTACACTACGACCGAATGGGCTTCAATGAGACCAAGCTCTCGGAGATTCAGCACGGGGCGGAGCACTTTGTCTCTTTCGAGAAGGTCTTCGGCCTGAAGCTTGGCTCGCCCTTCTACCATGGGTGCCAAACGCACATCGAACTGCCCTTTCTTACGAAGCCTCTGCTTCTGAAGAGGTCTTGCTTCATGTGCGAAGAAACCTTGAGAGCGTCAGTTTACGACGCGGTCAAGGTTGCTTATCGCGTCCTTCATAAACCTCGCAACCACTACGGTGTGGTGTACGAGGATGGAACCCTAACCCAAGGATGGAGATAGTCATGACTAAGATTCTTCGATGCATCATGAAATGGGTGAATACGCGTCGTGGCCACTGCGATGACACTGGCAGCGGCACCGGGCACTGCTCGTGAAAACGATTATGGCAGGCGCTCTGGTAGGTATCACTATTGGTTTGCTGCTGCAAAGCAACTGGAATGCGGCTGGGATGTTGCTGATACCGACGTTATATTACAACTGGCAGTACTTTAAGGGAGAAAAGGGATGAAAAACGAAAAGAAGCACATCGCTCGTAAAGCTACCAAGGCTGATATCGCTGCGGCGGCGGCTAAGGCTAAGGAACTCCTCGGGATGCCGAAGCCCCGCTACAAGGTCGGCGACTTCATATTTATAAAGAACTCAAAGACTGTTGGAAAAGTACTGTATAAGTACGCTCGAAAAAACGTCTACGAGTGCCGATATAAGGATGGATCCTCGTCTGACATCGATGTTAAATACATCACAAGACGAGCAACGAAAGAGGAAATCGAGAAGTTCAAGTCGTTCGAGGCGCCGAATAAAAAGCCCCTGAACGCAAAAGTCATCCCCGATCGCGCCCTTTACAAAGGCAAAGGTTGCCAAGTCCTGTGCGTTTCCGGGCACGATTACTGCGTCATAATGGACGACGTCGACGGCAAGTTCTGGGTGGATGAGAAGGAACTCAACTACGGGACGTCTCAGCCGCGCTATAAGAAAGGCGACCACGTCCGAGTCCGCGACATGCCGAAGTTCAAGGCCGGAGATAGTGTCCGCATGCTGAGCGAGGCAGAGCTGAGAGAAAAGCAGCTCGACTTCCTACCGGAGGAGCTTACAGGGCATCAGATACTGATGTTCGCTAATCGGACATTCACGGTTGAGAAGACCGATAAAGATTCAGTTCTTCTGTCTAACGGCCTGTGGGTTGGGGATTGGATGATCGCCGGGCTTGCCGGACAGGAGAAGATCGAAGTCGGCGATCGGGTGAAGCTCGTTAGAGGCATTACGCACGAATCTCTTGCTGATCTTTACGGCACGATAACCTCTGAGTATGAGGGCACCTATGATGTGCTGTTGGATCAAGGTCGGGTATGGAGAGTGACAGCAGCGGCGGTCACGCTCGTCTCCAAGGCGGCGCCTGAATCGGCAAAGCCGGTTCAGTCTCTCACCGCCCGCATCGAAACCCTCGAGAAGGAGCTCGCGGAGCTCAAGAGAAAGGTTGGGTAAGGTTATTCTGGATTACTTGTATTCGATGGCGCCGGGAAGCGCCTATCTTACCTTTTCCAAAGGGATACACTTCTACGAGTCGTTGATCCTACCCAATGATGTGAAGCTCGCTGGGTTTCATACCCTGGAGGAAAGAGTCGCTAGGGTGGAGTACACCACGATCGTTTCTATGAGGGTATAACCCGAAGCCCTTTCACCACGTTGGTGGGAGGGCTTTTTTTAGCGTCTGGAACACCAGTTCCAGGCGCGCATTCCTACAAACGCACCTGCTCGCCCGCTACCGCGCTGAACACCTCACCTACAAAATACTCCAGAGAATTGTGTTAACAGGACCAGGATAACGCGTCCTTTTCAATTCTTGAAAAGGCCACGTAATTCTGGTATAAGTATATGAAGAAGAATTTTAGGAGGTTTCATTATGTTCTGCTTTGTAGCTAAGAAATTGCCGGGGAGTTGGAGTTCAATATACTGCAGCGGGAGTTGTTTAGTAAACGTAGGACCTCGAGATGAGCGTATTGAGGCTCGCATCATACCACCTGGCAGTTTTGCAATAGATCAGTATGAATTGGTGCCAGAGATCTCTATGCGGATATGGCGAGTCTAGTCTTCTGTTTCACTTTCTACTATACATATCACGGCGAAATAGATTGTTTCTACAGAAATGTAATGGATGGGCATATGATAGGCTGCGGATATAAGTTGAATGATATTCCTACCATGTCTTCCGCCCACCCAGTTTATAAGGGATTCCCTTGGAGAGATTGTCGAAGAATAGTTAGTTATCTGCTGCCGGAGGTAGAGGTGTGGCGTGTTTAAAGTACTCTTCTACGACGTATACTACAAAATTCCGAGCGAACACGTCTATGTAGACATTGGCAAAATAACACAACACGACGTAAGACATGAGCGTTGCTTCCGCCAGGCCACTATAAAAGGAATGAGAATCTTCAAAACGGGAATGGAATTCGTTCCCGAAGTCGCAGTCCGTATTTGGAGGGTCTAAGATGTTTAGCGTCCTAAGAATCGGCGGGAAATGGTTACGAGAGCCGCATAAGAGCAGCATCGTAGCGCACTGTGGTGCTCTCGGGAAATTAGCTACATATACGGAGGTGCCGGAGGTGGTATCTGATAAAACTCTTAGTAGACTCTTTAATATTACGGTGGATTTCATTCCTGA
>ERZ1645192.1626-NODE-1626-length-18709-cov-5.825453_pt1 | contig 18709 bp, 10 predicted proteins | sample MGYA00575354_ERZ1645192 | MGnify/ENA primary metagenome ERZ1645192 (study PRJEB40844, sample SAMN11349763) | freshwater sediment metagenome | isolation source: river sediment | host: Sediment | place: India: Faizupur Khadar , New Delhi | collected 2017-02-21 ... | reverse complement strand
AATAAAAAAGTACAATTAAATAGAATGATACAAGATATCGAAACCGCAAGAAAACATTTTGAAAGAATGTTCTTCGATGACAAGAGATACGATTTAGGAGATGTCGGAAGATACAGGATAAATCAGAAGATGGACCACAGGACAGATGCGCTACTGACTTATTTTAAAAAAATTAATAAGAAAAAAATGATCAGGCTAAAGGTTTCAGGCGACAACTACCAGATGTTCCCCCTTGAAAAAGTAATAAAGTCGCTTGAGAAATCCAAGGATACGGATAAGAAGGATATTCTGGGAATGATTAAGGAAACATATCTTAATACAGTGCTTATCACCGATTTTGATGTGATTTCTATAGTGCAGGAAGTCCTTGAGATAAAGAACGGGAAAAAGATCGTTGACGATATTGACCATCTTGGTAACAGAAGGATCAAAACTGTTGGCGAACAGCTTGCCAATCAGTTCGGTATAGCTCTATCAAGAATGAGCAGGACAATCAAGGAAAGAATGTCGCTGGCTAAACCCGAAGAAGAACTGGCTATTGCAGACCTCATTAATATAAAAACACTTTCAAGCGTTCTGAACGCGTTCTTCGGAACCAATCAGCTTTCTCAGTTCATGGATCAGGTTAACCCTCTGGCCGAGATAACACATAAAAGAAGATTGTCTGCCCTCGGAGCAGGAGGTCTGACAAGGGACAGGGCGGGTTTTGAGGTCAGGGACGTTCACTATACGCATTACGGGCGTCTTTGTCCGATAGAAACTCCAGAGGGACCGAACATCGGGCTGATATCTTCTCTCGCCACTTATGCGAAAGTAAATGATATGGGATTTATCGAAACACCCTACAGAAAAGTCAAGAAGGGAAAGGTTACCAACGAGATCGAATTTCTCACAGCGGATGAAGAAGACAGAAATATCATAGCTCAGGCGAATGCCCCTATCGATGATAAAGGGAGCTTTGTAACGCCGGATACGATCCTTACAAGGTACAGAGGAGATTTTCCAGTCGAAACCAGCGACAAGATAAATTATATGGACTGCTCACCGACCCAGGTAGTTTCCGCAGCGGCTAATCTCATTCCGTTCCTTGAGAATGATGATGCCAACAGAGCCCTTATGGGATCGAACATGCAGAGACAGGCCGTTCCGCTGCTTCAGACAGAAGCGCCTATCGTAGGTACAGGAATGGAGAGCAAGATCGCTCTTGATTCCAAGGCTATGGTCGAATCAACTGTGGAAGGTGTCGTAGCCAGCATAGACGCAAAAGGATGTCTCGTAAAGGTAACTAAAAAGAAAGATCCGAAAGATCCGGATGAAGTTTATTATAAATTCGTAAAATTTTTCCGTACAAACCAGGATACTTGCGTTAACCACGTGCCTATTGTCAATGCCGGAGATAAAGTAAAGCCGGGAGATATACTTGCCGACGGCGCTGCGACGGACAACGGAGAGCTCGCTCTCGGAAAAAATGTTCTTGTAGCATATATGTCATGGAGAGGTTATAATTTTGAAGACGCTATCATTCTAAGTGAGCGTATGGTAAAAGAGGATGTTTTCACTTCTCTTCACATTAAAGAGTACGAAACAAGCGTAAAAGAGACAAAAAGGGGCGAGGAAGAACTTACAAGAGAGATCCCTAATGTCAGCGAAGAAGCAACTAAAAATCTGAATGACGGCGGAATAATAAGGATAGGAGCTGAAGTCTATCCCGGCGATATACTGGTAGGAAAAGTAACTCCGAAGGGAGAAGTGAACCTTACACCCGAAGACAAGCTCCTAAAAGCTATTTTCGGTGAAAAAGCCGGAGAAGTAAAAGACGCTTCTTTAAAAGTTCCCCCGGGAGATAAAGGTATCGTTATCGAAACAAAAGTCTTCTCAAGAAAGAAAAAGGATGCGGCAAGGAAGAGTAAAGAGAAAGACGACATGAAAAAACTTAAAAAGAAATACGATGACGATCTGGCTCTGCTTGAAGAAGAAAGATCAATCGAACTTTTTACTCTTTTGAAAGACAAAACCATTTTGTGCGATGTTGTCTGTCTCCAGAAAGAAAAAGGAACAAGGGTAGTTGTTCTTGGAAAAGGAGATAAAGTAACTCCAAAAACTTTTTTAAAGCTTAATATTGAAGATTCGAACATTTCTACAGAATGGACAGACAATGATGAGATCAACGAAAAAATTACTGAAATAATCACCAATTATTCGATGATCGTGGATCAGCTGAATGTGGATTACCAGAGAGACAGGCAGAGGATGCTTTACGGTGACGAACTTCCGCCTGGGATAATCCAGCTTGTCAAAGTATATATCGCAAAGAAAAGAAAGATACAGATAGGCGACAAGATGGCCGGCAGACACGGGAACAAAGGTATTGTTTCAAGGATAGTGCCGATAGAGGATCTTCCCTATATGGAAGACGGTACTCCCGTAGATATAATTCTGAACCCGCTGGGTGTTCCTTCAAGGATGAATCCCGGACAGATCTTCGAAACCAACCTTGGTTGGGCAGGAAGAACTCTGGGAGAAAAATACGCTACACCTGTATTTGATGGAGCTACACTTGAGGATGTAAAGAAAAAACTTAAGGAAGCAAAACTTCCCTCTTCGGGAAAAACCGTGCTTTACGATGGTCAGACGGGTGAGAAATTCCACCAGGAGATCACTGTCGGTGTAACCTATATGCTGAAACTGTCTCACCTCGTTGAAGACAAACTTCATGCAAGATCGATCGGGCCTTACTCACTAATAACGCAGCAGCCTTTAGGAGGTAAAGCTCAGTTCGGAGGTCAGCGTTTCGGCGAGATGGAAGTATGGGCTCTTGAGGCATACGGAGCGGTACACATCCTGCAGGAAATGTTAACTTACAAATCCGACGATGTGAACGGAAGGACCAAAGTTTATGAAGCCATAGTAAAAGGACTTGAAATTCCTAAACCGGGAATACCGGAAGCTTTCAACGTGCTGATCAAAGAGCTTTACGGTTTAAACCTTGATGTCAAGCTGGAATAGAACCGGCGGATATAAGGAAAACTTAAAAAACTCAATCGGTACAAAAAACAGGAGTTAATAATGCCAAGATTGCGTCAAAGAGATGTTCTTCATAAAGCCTTTTCAAAGTTCTCGATAAAGCTTTTGTCAAGCGACGAAGTATTGAAAACGAGTAAAGGTGAAGTAACAAAAGCCGAAACAGTCAATTATCGTACATATAAGCCCGAAAGGGACGGACTTTTCTGCGAAAGGATATTCGGTCCTCAAAAGGACTGGGAATGTTCATGCGGGAAATACAGAGGTTCGAGATATAAAGGGATCGTATGCGACAAATGCAGCGTTGAAGTAAACAGAAGAAGCGTAAGAAGAGAAAGAATAGGTCATATAAAGCTGGCCGTTCCTGTAGTACATATCTGGTTTTTCAGATCTCTTCCTTCAAAGATAGGAAATCTTCTTGATTATACCGTTAAGACCCTTGAGCAGATTATCTATTACGAAAAATATGTGGTTATCAAACCCGGTAAGATCGTAGCGGATTATCAGGTTCTGATCGAGAAATACATGAAGAGCTATCTGGAGAAATATCACAAATTCATAACAGAGCTCGAGAAACTTCTTTACCTTTCCATAAAAGAGGATTCGAATAAAGAAGCTGTAAATGTGGTCTTGAAAGAATTCTATTCGAATTTTGAAGAGAACGAAAATGTAAAAAAAGTTTACGAAAGACTTAATGAAAGGGTTGTCGAGATACAGGAGATGATTGAAAGGTTCGTAATTGACAAATACAGAGAGAAAGACATCCGGGAAAGAATATATTCGATACTCTACGATGATTACGACTTCATGCAGATACTTGCAAACTTCGTTGATTTTGATAAAGATATCAAAGCGATCCCAGTAAAGGAAAAGAAGGAAGTTCTTATTTTCGATAAGCTGATAAGAGACGCAGTAAACCTTAAATTTGTAAGTACGGTTAAAGATCTCAAATACAAATCACTTATGTCCGAGAGCGATTACAACTCGCTACTTGATAAAGTCGAACTTTACGAAAGCGAATATTCTGCCCACGAACAGTTCAAAGCCGAGATAGGAGCTGAAGCTGTCAGGCTGCTGCTGAAAGACACGGACATAAGGCAGCTTTCAAATGATATGAGAAAGCTTATCGAGGAAGAGAAATCAGAGCAGAACAAACAGGATATCCTTAAAAAGCTCAATGTTGTCGAATCATTCAAGAACAACATGGAGACAAATAAGCCGGAATATATGGTGCTTGATGTCATTCCGGTTATACCTCCGGAACTCCGGCCTCTTGTTCCTCTTGAAGGAGGGAGATTCGCAACTTCAGACTTGAATGATCTATACAGAAGGGTAATAATCAGAAACAACCGTCTGAAGAAAATGCTTGAGATAAAAGCTCCCGAGGTTATTGTCAGAAACGAAAAGAGGATGATCCAGGAAGCAGTTGACTCTCTATTCGACAATGGAAGAAAGAATAATGTTGTAAGAAGCGACGGAAAAAGAGCTTTAAAATCCCTTTCTGATTCACTGAAAGGTAAACAGGGAAGGTTCAGAAGCAACCTGCTCGGTAAAAGGGTTGACTATTCCTGCAGATCCGTGATCGTAGTCGGACCTCAGCTAAAGCTCCATCAGTGCGGTCTTCCAAAAGAAATGGCTCTTGAGTTATACAAGCCTTATCTTATCAGAAAACTTATCGAATACGATCCAAATGTTACAACAATAAAGAATGCGAAGAAAGAGATCGAGAAAGGTACCGATAAGGTATGGGAACTTCTTGAGAATCTTGTTGACGGACATCCCGTTCTATTGAACAGGGCTCCTACACTTCACAGGCTTGGTATTCAGGCATTCCAGCCGGTACTTATAGAAGGTAAAGCGATCCAGCTTCATCCGCTGGTATGTAAAGCGTTCAACGCAGATTTCGACGGTGACCAGATGGCCGTTCACCTGCCGCTTTCTCCAGAAGCTAAGCTCGAAGCCAGACTTCTTATGATGGCCTCCCACAATCTGCTTCACCCGGCAACTGGAAGGCCGATTGCTTATCCTACGCAGGATATGGTGCTCGGTATTTATTACATGACCAAAAGAAAAGCGGAAAGAGAAAAGAATCCGAAAATATTCTCAAGCAACGACGAGATTAAACTTGCTCTTGATTTCGAAGCTTTGGATTATCATACGGATATTAAATACCTCTATAAAGGAGAGTTCGTTGATACTACACCGGGACGAGTGTTATTCAATGAAGTTCTGCCCAAAGAGCTCTCTGATCATAAATTCTATAACGACCTTATGATAAGTTCCAATGTTGAGAAGATAATCGAAGAAGCGATCGAAAAAGTCGGATTCAGCCAGACGGCATTATTTCTTGACAGACTAAAAGACTTCGGGTACTATTATGCGACAAGATCGGGAATTTCGATCGGGCTCGATGACTTCGTTATATCCCCGCTCAAAGATAAAGTCCTTAGAGCGTCTGAGAAAAAAGTAGAACTGATTAAGGAATCATACGAGGAAGGTCAGATAACAGATACTGAAAGATATAATAAAGTCGTTGATGAGTGGACGAAAGCGACTAACAAGATAGAAAACGACATGTACGAGAATCTCAGGCTCGACAAAGGCGGTTTCAATCCTGTATTTATGATGATGGACTCAAAAGCAAGGGGCTCCAGAACCCAGATCAAACAGATCTGCGGTATAAGGGGACTTATGCAGAAGCCTCAAAAGAACATCGAAGTATCATCCGATTCTGTTATCGAAAATCCTATTAAATCCAACTTCATAGACGGGCTTACTATTCTAGACTACTTCATTTCTACTCATGGCGGAAGAAAGGGTCTTGCCGATACAGCTTTAAAAACTGCTGACGCAGGTTATCTTACCAGAAAGCTTGTCGATGTCGCCCATGATGTCGTTGTTACCGAAGAAGATTGCAATACCATAATGGGTATTGATATTGCCGATCTGAAAGAAGGTGATAAGGTTCTTGAGAATTTTGAAGATAGAATTTATGGACGAGTGCTTGCAGAGGATGTGGTCGATTACAGTGAAAATCCGAACGGAGATATAATCTGCGAAGCAGGAACACTCGTGGATAAAGTTATAGCTAAGAAGATCGTTAACCATAATGTTGAGAAAGTAAAAATAAGGTCGGTTCTAACCTGCGAATCGAAAAAAGGAATTTGCGCAAAATGCTATGGCCAGAACCTGACTACAAGAAATCTTGTTTCTGTCGGTGAGGCCGTCGGGATCATGGCTGCGCAGTCGATCGGAGAACCGGGAACTCAGCTTACACTTAGAACTTTCCATGTCGGAGGTTCAGCCGATATCGCAACGATAAAATCCGAAGAGTTCGCTAAGTATGACGGTATTGTTGAGCTTGAAGACGTCGAGACCGTAAATTATGATAAAAGCAATATCGTTATAAGAAGGAACGGTCTGCTCAGACTGATCGATGATTTCGGAAAAGAAGTTATGACCGAAAAACTGCCATATTCAGCGACACTTCTAGTTGAAGAAAAGCAGAAAGTCAAGAAAGGCGAAATTCTGTATAAATGGGATCCTTACAGCTATGTAATTCTTTCCCAGAAAAGCGGAAAAATAAAATTCAAAGATATCGTTGACGGAAGTACTTTCAAGACTTCTTTTGACGAAAAAGTCGGTTTGAAATATAAAGTGATGATCGAGCCGAAAGAAAGGTCATTGAAGCCGACAATATTTATTGTTGACAAAAACGGGAACGAGATCGCGAAATATCTGCCTCCTTCAGGAGGAGCTCTTCAGGTTGATGACGGCGACAAGGTAAAAGCAGGTCAGGTACTGATCAAGATGCAGAGAAGTCAGGGCAAGACTAAGGATATTACCGGAGGTCTTCCCAGGGTAAGCGAGCTGTTCGAAGCGAGAGATCCGAAAGACCCTGCTATTCTTGCTGAGATAGACGGCGTAGTAAAATACGGAGACTTTAAAGGCACTTCGCAGATCCTTATGGTAGAAGATCTGAACGGTAACGAAGTAAGAACATACAATGTTCCTAGAGGTAAGCATATTCTAGTTCACGAAGGCGACATTATTTATGCAGGAGAAAAGCTGACAGAAGGTTCGATCAAACCTGATGACATTCTGCAGATACTTGGAACAACAAGAGTTCAGCACTTTCTGGTAAACCAAATACAAGAGGTCTATAGAGGTTCGGGCGTTAATCCAAACGATAAACACATTGAGGTAATCGTTAGACAAATGCTTCAGAAAGTTCAGATCGTCAATCCGGGAGACACATCTTTCCTTGAGGGCGATAAAGTAAGCAAGTTCGTTCTTTCAAGAAACAATTCTGACATATATGACAAAGTGATCGTGACCGACCCGGGAGATTCAAAATTTGAAATAGGCGAAATGCTGATTACCTACGAGGTTGAGAACAGGAACAAGAAGCTTGCTGACGAAGATAAGAAACCTATTGAATTCAGACCGGCGAGACCGGCGACATATAAGCCGCTTCTGCTCGGTATTACTGAGGCCGCGCTACAGGTTGACTCTTTCATTTCTGCTGCTTCATTCCAGGAAACAACGAAAGTTCTTACAGACGCAGCCATAAAGTCATCGACAGACTACCTTGAAGGCTTGAAGGAGAATGTGATCATGGGTAACCTGCTGCCGTGCGGAACAGGACTGGCAAAATATAACTACATCAAGGTTAAAAATAAATTCGAGCAGGAAGTAGTCGAAGATGTTGCAGAGGACGACGGTTACAGAAATTAACAAAGCAGCCTTGAAATGCGAGGAAAAGTTGCTTGACAAGGTATTGAAATAATTGTATATTTGACCCCGTACCGATTTTTGATGCCTTCTTAGCTCAGTCGGTAGAGCAAAGGACTGAAAATCCTTGTGTCCGTGGTTCAATTCCGCGAGGAGGCACCATAAGATAAAAAGGCTTTGAGAAATCAAAGCCTTTTGTCTTTTAAAATTAACTCAACCGGAGCGATAAATTGAATGTTCATAACCTGGATTGCATATTCAAACCGAAAAGAATAGCTCTGATCGGCGTATCATCCAATCCGAACAGCGTAAGCGGAAAAGTACTGACTAATATTGCAGGCAGCGGTTTTCAGGGTGTAGTTTATCCTATAAGTGCAGAGCACGAATCGGTAATGGCCATGCCGTGCTTTCCGGATCTGGTATGTCTGCCGAAGGTACCGGACCTGGCTGTGATATGCACAGGAGCAAAACAGGTTCCGGACTGGGTTAGAAAATGCGGTGAGTCAGGCATAAACGGAATTATAATTATGTCATCAGGTTTTAAGGAAACAGGTGACGAGGGTAAAAAACTCGAAGATCTTATAAAAGCAGAAAGATTAAAATATAAAAACATGCGTATAATCGGGCCGAATTGTTTAGGAATTATTGTACCTGAACTTAATTTGAATGTTAGTTTTGCCAACGATACCCCTCAAAAGGGAAGTATAGCTTTTATTTCGCAGTCAGGCGCATTGTGCACTTCGGTTCTGGATTGGGCGAAGGATGAAAAGATTGGTTTTTCCAGCTTTGTGTCGATCGGAAATACAATAGATGTGGATTACGGTCATCTGATAGACTATTTCGGCGAAGATGAATCGACAAAGTCAATTATTCTGTACATAGAGTCAGTCACTAATGTAAGAAAATTCATGACGGCCGCCAGAGCCTTCGCAAGGTCTAAGCCTATAATTGTTTACAAAGCAGGAAGGTTTCCGGAATCGGCAGCCGTTGCGGCATCTCATACAGGCGCTCTTGCGTCAGAGGATTATGTATATGACGCTGCTTTCAGAAGGACAGGACTTGCAAGAGTTTATGATATAGGCGAAATATTTGATTGTGCCGAACTTATAGCAAGAAATAAAATTCCGAAAGGATCTCGTCTGGCTATAGTCACTAATGCTGGAGGACCCGGGGTAATGGCAACCGACGCCCTGATTGCTTCAAAAGGTAAACTTGCAAAACTTTCCGAAGGAACTATGGCTGTTCTGAACGAGAATCTGCCTGACCAGTGGTCGCACGGAAATCCTGTTGATGTTCTGGGTGATGCAAGATCGAAAAGAGTCGCAAAAGCAGTAAAAGCCGTAATCGATGATAAAAATGTTGATGCCGTGCTTGTAATACTTACTCCCCAGGCTATGACAAACCCGATAAATACGGCAAAAGCGGTAGGGGAACTTCAGGAAACTACAAAAAAACCTATTCTAGCCTCATGGCTCGGCGGAAAAAATATGAGTGAAGGCGTCAGGATACTTAACGATTCGGGTATAGCTGCTTATAAGACACCCGAACAGGCGGTAAGGGCATTTATGACGCTTGTTGAGTATGCGCGAAATCTTGAAACGCTGTATGAGACTCCGAGAGATATTCCTGTCAGCTTTTCATTCGACAGAAAAAAGATCAGGAACGAATTCAACTCAATAATTCAGAACAATGTAAGAATATTATCCGAAGAAAATTCTAAGAAACTCCTTGCCGCATATGATATCAATGTAACTGTGCCGGTGCGCGCTTCGAATGAAAGTGAGGCAGTGAAGATATCAAATAAAATCGGCTATCCTGTCGTTTTCAAAATTGATTCTCCCGACATAACACATAAATCCGATTCGGGCGGGGTTATCGTGGGAATAGATTCGGATCAGAACGCAAAACTTTCTTTTCATAAAATCATTTCGAATGTAAAAGAAAAGAGACCTGATGCGAAAATTGATGGAATTACTGTTCAGAAAATGATTAAAATGAAGGATTCGGTTGAGCTGATCCTGGGTATCAAGAAAGATGCTGTTTTCGGCACTGTGATTTTGGTCGGAGCCGGAGGTGTTACCGCCGAACTGTTCGGAGACAGATCACTCGGATTTCCCCCTCTGAACGAGAGGCTTGCCCGCAGAATGCTTGAAGACCTGAGGATATGGCCTTTACTAAAGGGATACCGCGGGAAAGCGCCGGTCGATCTTGATAAACTGATCGAGGTGATAATAAGGCTGTCTTATCTTGCCGCAGATTATCCTGAAATAACAGAGCTCGACATCAACCCTCTAATGACTAGCGCAGAAGGAGTATTCGCACTCGATTCAAGGATAGTAGTTGATCTGGAAATGATAGGAAAACCGGCAGAAAAATATTCTCATCTCGCATTAAAACCATATCCTGAGGAGTTCGTCAGCGAAAAATTCAAAGCTGACGGGCATGATATTGTTCTTAGGCCGATCAAGCCGGAAGACGAACCTTTGTGGCTGGAGCTTTTAGGAAGCTGCTCAAAAGAATCTATCTATTCAAGGTTCAGATATTTTTTTCAGTGGTCATCCCATGATGTTGCGACCCGATATTGCTATATAGATTATGACCGGGAAATAGCTATAGTAGCAGAGATAGATGTAGAAGGGAGTAAAAAACTCGTAGGTGTAGGAAGACTTATTTCAGATCCTGAACATTTAACCGCAGAATATGCCATTCTAATAACGGATAAATGGCAGAATAAGGATCTCGGCGGAATCCTGACCGATTATTGTATAGATATAGCTCATAAATGGGGAATAAAGAAAATATATGCTCAGACGACTTCTGACAATCAGAGAATGATCGCGCTGTTCAAAAAACGAGGATTTGATATACTGGAAAGGCAGGAAGATTCTACTGTCGAGGTTGAAAAGGAATTATAAATAGTTTATAAGATCTTTCAGCTCCATTCTTTCGGGAAGTTCTCCGTCGTATGACTTTAAAAATTTTTCGTTAAGCCTCACAAGTTCAATATTCAGCTCATCCATATCGAGAATATTGCTGTCCTTAAAAGCGGGTATTTTTTTTGTGAAATTCAGTTCGCAGAAAGAAACTGACTTGGATAAAGGGTCGTCATCCTGTCCGTAGGCTAGAGGAAGCCCGTGGGTCCTGCATATCAGCGGTCTTATTTCATATATCTGGCATAAAGATTTTTTTAACAGGGAGCAGCTTTCTTTTGTGACCGAGATTTTTATCTTTCTGCTTTTTACAGCTGAAAGTATTGAAAAAAATTCGATTGGAAGCACGGTTGTGTCCATGCAGCAAGAACTGCATTTCTTTTTGCATATAATATTTTTCGCGTGAATTTTTTCAAGCTCGATGATCCTCTCATCAACGAATTTTATAAAATCAAAATATGCATCAAAATAATACTGATTATTTTCCATTGACCTTCTCTATTTCTTTTTCTTCGATCTTCATATTATCAGATGCGGAAGGATTTAGACCATATCGTGCGATCATAGCTATTACTATTATAAGGAGTAAAATGTAAAGCACCAATTTTTTTTTGCCGGATCCTCTTTCATTCGAAGTTAAGCTTGTTATCTTCAGTCTTTCCTGAAGCGGTTTACTTCTGTCTATCCTGAGGCTTTTAGATGTAGCTATAGAAAACTGTCTTTTATTCGGATTGTTGTCGAACATTACGGCCTTATAAGCTATTTCTTTTTATATTCGGCGAGACCAAGTTTAAGTATATGGATCGCTTTTTTCAGATCTTCGGTTTTTAGAACATAGGCTATCCTGATCTGGTTCTTCCCCAAACCTCCGGTTGCATAAAAGCCTGAAGCCGGAGCCACCATTGTAGTCTCGTTCTTGTATCTGAAATCAGAAAGAAGCCATTTTGCAAAATCATCGGCATCTTTTACAGGAAGCCCGACCACCATATAGAATGCTCCCTTCGGGTTCGGAACAACGGCTCCGGGGATCTTGCATAATTCCTCGTATGCAACATCTCTTCTTTTATGATATTCTTTTTTCACAGCTTTAAAATAAGAATCAGGAGTATCAATCGCTGCTTCGGCCGCTACCTGATCAACGCTCGGAGGACATAGTCTTGCCTGTCCGAATTTAAGGATCAGCTTTAAAAGCTCTTTGTTTTTAGTGACGATGCACCCAATTCTTGAACCGCAGGCTGAATATCTTTTTGATGTTGAGTCTATCATGACTGCATTTTCTTCGAAGTCTTCGAACTCGAGAATCGAGGTCGCTTTACCCTCGTATGTAAATTCTCTGTAAACTTCATCAGAAATGACATATAAATTATTTTTTCTTGCAAAATTTACAAGCTCCTGCAGTCTTTCTCTGGAGAAAACAGCGCCTGTGGGATTGCCGGGATTACAGATTACAATAGCTTTTGTCTTTGGTGTAAGTTTAGCTTTAAATTCTTTCATCGGGGGCAGATCGAAACCATTCTCGATTTTTGTCGTGATAGGCACTACGTTTACTCCGGCCATTACCGCGAAGCCGTTGTAGTTCGTATAAAAAGGTTCAGGGATAATAACTTCATCTCCTGGTGACAATGCCGATAACAATGTGAAAATTATTGCCTCACTGCCGCCTGTAGTAATAAAGATGTTGGATTCATCAACAGGGATATTAACTTTTTTATAATAGCTTACAAGTTTTTTTCTGTAAGAATGAAGCCCCTCGCTGGGACCGTATTCAATTACGGGAGGTATGTTATGATAAGCGTCTATCATGATCTGAGGAGTTTTGATGTCTGGTTGACCAATGTTAAGGTGGTAAACATGGACACCCTGGCTTTTAGCTTTTACGGCCAAAGGAGCAAGTTTTCTTATCGGACTTTCCTGCATTATCGCATTTCTAGAAGAGATCGTCAGTTTTCCCATTTTTTACTCCGTTGATTGTTTAATTTTATAAAGCGAAAAAATAACTACGGACTTAAATAAAGTCAAGTAATCAGATTACAAAGAATACAGTGTATAATCATATGTCTTTTCTGTCCCTGAATGCCTGTTTAAGGGTGATCTCGTCAGTATATTCGATCTCGCCACCGATTGGGATACCCGTGGCAAGCCTTGATATTTTGATGTTTTTACCTTTAAGCCTGTCTGCTATATATAGTGCGGTAGTGTCGCCTTCCACAGAGTGATTAAGACCGATGATGACCTCGCTGACGGCATTACTGTCTATTCTTTCGAAAAGTTGAAACAGTTTGAGAGAAGATGGATTTATCCCGTCCAGCGGGTTTATAAGTCCTCCAAGCACATGATAAGAGCCTTTATGTACGCTCAGTTTTTCAAAAAGATACAGATCGCTGAAATTTTCTACAACGCATATAATACCGTTGTCCCTTCTGCTGTCACGGCAGATCTCGCATGTTCCGTGTTCCGTAAGGTTGTAGCAAATGCTGCAAAGGCCGAGTTTGCTTTTTGCTTCAAGAATGGACCGTGCAAAATCTCCGGCTGTGCTGCTGTCTGAATTTATAATAAAATATGCCAGTCTTCTTGCAGTCTTTCTTCCTATACCGGGAAGTTTGGCGAAAGAGTTTATCAGGTTCTCCAGTATTTCCGAGCTCTCATTCATCTAAAATCCGGGGATCTTGAATCCGCTTGGTAATTTAGGTACTATTTTTGTCATTTCGTCATTTGACAGTTTGTCCGCCTCGTCTGCCGCCTGATTGACAGCCGCGGTGATAAGATCTTCAAGCCCATCAGCGTCTTGAGGATCAATGATGGAAGGATCAATTTTTATTGAAAGTATTTTCTTCTTTCCGTTCATACGCACAGAAACCATTCCTCCGCCTGCAGTTCCCAAAACTTCCTGCATAGCCAGCTGCTCCTGTGATTTCTGCATATCCTCCTGCATTTTCTGAGCCTGCTTCAATAATGCGCTCATGTCCATATTCATTCCTGCCATATTCATTTGCTCCCGATATTATTCAACAAATTTACAATTGAAAGGCTCTTCAAACAAAAATTTAAGCTGAGGAGCCTCTTTTAAAAGGTCGGATTTCTTTTCTTCGAATGTTTTGTTTTTTTTCGGTTTGATCACAATTATTCTCTCCGATTCGACAACTTCCGATTGAATAAATTCTATTCTGTAACCGCTTCCTTTATAGAATTCAGCGAATTCCTTTTCGATCTCATTATTTTTTGATACGCACAAATTCATGAACATTTTATCTTTGGAGTCGAATTTTATCTCGACAATATTATCATTTTTGATCCTGACAGGTACGCCGTATTCAAGAAAGTTCAATTTGGAGTTTTTATCGGTCACGAATTTGATAAAATCTTTCCACTTTTCCTTCATATATGCATAATCAAGCTTATCGGTATCGTCTGATTGGGGCAGAATTACTTCATCTTCAGGAGTTTTTTTTTTGTCTTCTTCAGCAGGCAGAATATTGACACGGGATGAAATGTCTTTCACAATATCATCAATGCTGATCTCAAAATCTCCTTCTATTTTTGACAGTTTGTACAGGATAGATTCAATTTCGGTTACGGGATCATGGTGCAGGATCTTTAATAATATAAGTTCGAATTCCATTCTCTGGAAAGGAGATGTCTTTATTTTTGAAACGGACTGGCTTAAAATATCGATGAACATCAGTATGTCTTTTTCTCCGAATCTGCCGGTATATTTTTCTAATTTAATTACATTTTCTCCGGTCATATCCAGTATCCTGGCGTCTTTTACGGTCTTGAGTATCAGAAGATCACGATAAAACTCCATAAGTCCCTTAACAAATGATATCGCATGGAGCCCTTTGCTGAAGATCCGGTCGATAAATGAAAGAAGTTTTCCAGTATTTTTTGAAATAACTATTTCTATAAATTCAAAATAAAGTTCAAGTTCGGGAAGTCCCAAAGCCTCATAAGTAAGTTTTGCAGTTATTTCATTTCCTGCATAAGCGATAACCTGATCGAGAGCGGATTGAGAATCCCTTACAGAGCCGTCACCGGCTTTGGAAAGCATTATCAGCGATTCCTCATCGATCTTCACACCCTCTTTGTCGCAGATGTTTTTCAGTGCTTTGCTCAGTACAGGTATCTCAACTCTTTTAAAGTCGTGTCTTTGACATCTCGAAAGTATGGTCGCAGGTACTTCGTTAGCTTCGGTCGTAGCAAATATGAATACGGCGTGCTCCGGCGGTTCCTCAAGCGTTTTCAACAGCGCATTGAAAGCCTGGTTTGTGAGCATGTGGACTTCGTCTATTATATAGATTTTCTTTCTGCCCGATGCCGGAGAGAATTTTATGTCGTCTCTCAGATCCCTGATCTCATCGATACCTCTGTTAGATGCGCCGTCTATCTCCTTTACATCAAGGCTTATGCCCTGGTCTATCTCGATACAGTTTCTGCATTTGCCGCACGGTTTTGGAGTGATCCCGGTCTCGCAGTTTAAGGATTTTGCAAGAATTCTTGAGATTGTAGTTTTACCTACTCCCCTTGGTCCGGTTAGAAGATAAGCATGGTGAACCTTATTATTCTTTATTGCGTTCGTGATGGTTGTCGTTACATGTTCCTGTCCGATCACATCTTCGAATATAAGGGGTCTGTATTTTCTCGCTATAACAAGATAGCTCATTTTTTTTCACCCGCGGCATTTTTTTGGGAATGAAAAGATACCTAATTAAAGGCATTTTTGCAAGTAATAAAACTAAAAGAAATTATTTAAGATTATGTTTTTTTTTGCCGTTATTTTTGTTATATTAAATTGTCTAAAAAAACGGGGAGGGTATATGAAATTAAGGAAGATTATACCGGTGATGCTGATTTTAGTATCAGGTATGATAGTTTTTGCTCAGGAGCTTCAGGTAGCGCCGCTTAATCCTGAATTCATTAAGTTTATGGAAGCTAAAAAAGAGGGAGTATGGCAATCCAAGACCGCTGATGGTCACGCTTTAGGCTACATTCCACCGCCAGTTACCTACAAACTGAGTGATAAAATAGAAGAGTCACCGAGAAAGCTTCCGACTGTTTTCGATCTCAGGACTTTAAACATGGTTACTCCTGTTAAAAACCAGGCAAATTGCGGGGCATGCTGGACATTTGCGACATACGGCAACATTGAAAGCAGAAGGCTGTTCACAGGAGAAGGCACATGGGATTTCTCAGAAAATAATCTCAAACAGGAACACGGATTCGTGTGGGCACCATGCGACGGCGGCAATGCAGCGATGTCAACGGCGTACTTAACGAGGGGTTCTGGAGTAATACTGGAAGCTGACGACCCTTATTCAGATTATGATGATGACAACTGGAACTTCAATCCTCCGGTCATGTATGTTTATGACGCGGTTTATCTTCAGAAAAATACAGATGTCATAAAACAGGCCTGTTATGATTACGGTGCGATATACACAAACATGTATTACAGCGACACATATTATAACACGACGAACAAAACATATTATTACAACGGATCTGCAGGCACAAACCATGCCGTTACAATTGTCGGCTGGGACGACACAAAAGTAACTGCAGGTGGAACAGGCGCGTGGATAATCAAGAACAGCTGGGGCACATCATGGGGCGAATCGGGTTATTTTTATATTTCCTATAATGATACTAAAGTCAATACTGAAGTAGGGTACTGGCCGAGTAAAATCGATTATAATCCGAATAGGGAGATCAATTATTATGATAAACTCGGAATATGCGGTTATGTCGGCTATTCTACAAAAACCGGTTATGCTCTTGTGAAATTCACACCTGCGACAAATCACACTGTCACAAAGCTGGGATCATTTCTGATTGAGGACGGAGCTACTTTAGGTTTTCAGGTTTACGACACTTATTCCGGCGGGGTTCTATCGAATCTACTTGGCAGTATTCCAAATCAGGTTATTTCTAAGAGGAGTTATACTTCGCTTGATCTTCCGACACCGATAAATGTTACAGCTGGGAATGATATTTATGTAAAAGTTTATTATGCAAATCCTGTTACGAACAACCCTATACCTGTTGAGATGGCTGTAGGAGGTTATGCTGCTCCGGTAATTGAAACAGGAAAGTTCTGGATAAGTTCGAACGGTTCTTCGTGGACTCAGGTTGGCACCGGAACTTCTTATCTTTGGGATCCGTGCGTAAAGACTTACGGTGCGCCTATTGAATTGGGTATTCCTCAAAATGTGGTTACCTCTGTTGCCGGATCCGTTCTGACCGTTTCATGGAGCGCGGTATCAGGAGCGACCTCTTATGTGGTTTATTCGGCCGATACTCCTTACGGGACATATTCGATAGATACGACTGGTACGCTCAACGGAACTCAATGGACTACCTCAACTACAAATACCAGAAAGTTTTATTATGTGGTTGCGACGAACGCTAAAACTCATGTTTTTGACGAGCTTAAGGTAAGTCAGAAGGAATAGAATTTGGCATTATTCAAAACTAAAGACCTGAGATATCAGGTCTTTTTTATTTCGCATGATCTATTAGGAATATCTTATAACGCAGTCCGAAAGCTGATTTTCCGGCTTCCGGTATATTTTCCTAAAAAGCAATATGTCCCAAAAAAATGGGACGATGTCTTTTCTTAACGGAAAATATCACTCGCGCCTATTAGAAAATCACTTTATGTCCTGCTTATATAAGATATTTTGATATGCTGTCGCCACTCTTAATTGTACCGGATTCGAGCACGTTCGCGAACAGGAAATTCTTTGGAAGCGGGCATTCGCATTCAGGCTAGTTCAACGGGCAGAATTCCCAGCAGGTCATTCCTTTCTCAGTAATCTGAATTTTAACCGTATCGCCTATCTTTAAAATATCTCCGATCTTGATCTTTGAAAGATCTAAGCTTTCTGTGGTTAAAGTTTCTTTAAAACTTCCGGGTTTTACGATAAACTCAGGTTCAGTTCCGGTTCTGGGACATTCGGCTTGCTCTCTGATCAATTCAGCAGAAATCAATGAAATCTGCCTTTTAAGTGGTTTATTGTAAGCATCACCTTCAAGCCCTATGTCTTTTATAAGATTTCCTGAGGCAACCTGCTTTTTCTGTTCTTTCTTGTCGGGAGTAAAATTGATGCAAGCAATTTTTCCATTCATATCAAACCTCCAGAAATTGGATCTTATCGCCGTATTTATATTCGGGGTTATCTATATCGGCTATAATAAAGCAATTTGCTTTTGAAAGTGATGAAATATCGGCTGAACCGTGTGAGATCACCGGAGTAACAATGATTTTACCGTCATCATTATTATATGTCGCGGGATAAAAATTCTTTCTGTCGGCCCTATGTTTGAATGGAGCTGCCATGATGCCTTCGCTGTAAGATGGAAATACATCAGTTTCGCCTGTCATCTTCCTGACCGCAGTCTTAACGAAAAGTTCAAATCCTACAAAATTTGAAAGCGGATTTCCGGGAAGACCAAAGACTAGACAATTATCTTTCTTACCAAAAAAAACAGGCTTTCCGGGCTTGATCCTGACTTTGTGGAATATCTGTTCGACACCAAGGCTTACAAGAACTTTTGGAACCAGATCGAACTCTCCCATGGAAACTCCGCCGGATATAAGCAGAATGTCGCTTTTAAGGCCGATCGAAAGCATCGATCTCAAGCTCTTTTCATCGTCATTGGCGATGCCTAAATACTCTGCGTTTATGCCGATATTCTGAGCCATAACTGAGAGCATCGTTCCGTTTGAATTATAGATATGACCATAATTCAGGGGCTCTCCCGGTTCGACAATTTCCGAGCCTGTATTCAGAATTGCGATCTCAGGGAGTTCATAAACCTTGACATGAGGATATCCTGCTGCCACGATCAGAGCTATGTCCTGAGTTCTTATCTTTTTACCTTTAGGAAAAATCAGTGTATCCTTTTTTATATCCTCGGCTTTATAGCTTACATTGGCACATTTTCTCGGGATCGAAGTGAACCTGATCTTATCACCGGTATTTTCTGTCATCGTGACCAGACATTTAAAGGAATCATTCACCAGG
>ERZ1645192.1625-NODE-1625-length-18712-cov-6.056386_pt1 | contig 18712 bp, 17 predicted proteins | sample MGYA00575354_ERZ1645192 | MGnify/ENA primary metagenome ERZ1645192 (study PRJEB40844, sample SAMN11349763) | freshwater sediment metagenome | isolation source: river sediment | host: Sediment | place: India: Faizupur Khadar , New Delhi | collected 2017-02-21 ... | reverse complement strand
TCATGGCGACCCCAACGGGATTCGAACCCGTGTTTGTAGGATGAAAACCTACTATCCTAGGCCTCTAGATGATGGGGTCATCTTGAGAACGGGGACGTAAGATAGCAGAACACGATCCCTGCGCAATCTCAAATTCCGGCGGCTTTCCGGCTTTTACTTCCTCTTGGTGCGGCAGTAAGATGCGCATGTTGACCGAGCAACGGTCTTCGCCGGAATGAACGACATGACGATGCTTCAGCGTGTCGATACAACCCTGACACACCTGCCGAAAACCGCGATCCTTCTGCTGATTGCCATGGCAGTCTTCGCGGTCTGGGGTTACAGCATCACGTTCAGTTTCGTATGGGACGACAATTACTACATCGTGATGAACGAGGCGTTGCGCACGCCCTCGGAGTGGCCCCGGTATTTCACCGACTGCCAGACTCAGAAGGTCATGGCCCCGTATCCCTACCGCGCCCTGCGAACCCTGCACTTCGGGATTCTGACATGGCCGTTCGGCCAGCCGGTGCCATGGGTCTTTCACCTGGCCAACCTCCTGTGGCATACCGCCGTTTCCTTTCTCCTTTTCCTTCTGGGACTCCGGCTGTTCGAACACGTCTTCGGGCGCGAACCCGGCGGCGGCGCGCGATCCTTCGCTTTCTTCAGCGCCCTCGCCTTCGCCGTGCACCCCGTGACCTCGGAAGTGGTTTGCTGGGCAAAGTGCCTTGACGACCTGATGGGAACCTTCTTCCTGATCGGTTCGCTGATCGCCGCGTGGGACGCGTGGTCGGACGCCGGTCGTATCCGATGGAAACCCGCGCTGGCCAGCCTGCTGTTGTTTGGCCTGGCGCTGTGGTCCAAGGAATCCGTCATCGGGTTCGTCTTCTTCTTCCTTTTTCCGATCGCCGTCTTCCGCCCCCTGCCACGCCGGGCTTTTGCAGCCTGGTTCCTGGCCCAGGGCTTCGTGTTCGCGGTCTTTGTCGTGCTTCGCCACTTCATCCTTCGATACGTCTCCCTGGCCGAAACGCCCATGTCGGGCTCCTACGGACAAACGTTGATCGACATGCTTCCGGTCATCCTCCTGTACGGTAAATCCATGCTGGGCATTCCACCCTTCCACCCCGACTACAGCTTTATGCGCGGCGGCCATGCCATCACATCGGCCCCCGTCCTGGCCGGCGTGGCTGTGATGCTGATCAGCTTCACAGCCGCCGTGTGGGCATTGCGAACTGCGGGCAAGCGGCTTCCCGTCTGGTTCGGTGTTCTGTGGATCGCCCTGTCTCTGATTCCCGTATCCAACGTGGTTCCCATGATCCAGTATTTCGCGGAACGCTTTGTGTACCTGCCTCTCGCGGGCTTCATTCTCATAACGGGCTATGGCGCCGGCTGCGCGGTCCGACGATTTCCCCCGATCCTGTTCGCCCTGCCGGCATTGGTCCTCGTGTGGGGCTCCGTGGCTGTTCACGAATCGTTCAAGTGGAAATCCCCCCTGGTCCTCTGGCGCTACTCCTACCTGCATGCGCCGGCGCCGTCCGACCGGATCGCCGTAAACTACGCCGTAACTCTCTATGGATTGGGAAGACCGGAGGAAGCCGATGCCGTCATCGCCCGGCACACCGACTCTATGAATCGAGTGCCCAAGGGGCGCTGGCTCATGGCGCAGAGGATGTGGGACCGGGGAGACCGTGAAGAAAGCCTGCGCAAGATGGTCGAATTGGAAAAAGACTGGGAGTTGAGAGACAACCCGGCGTTCGCGATCAACCTCGGTGTCTTCTTTGCCGAGCAGGGAGATCTGCTTCAGGCGAGGAGCCGCCTTGAATCGGCCACCTGCCGCTGGCCGTCCCAGGTTGAGGCGTGGAGGAATCTCGGTCTCTGCCTCCATAACCTGCAGCGCCACGACGAGGCCGTCGCCGTTTTTGAGAGGGCGCTGAAACTGGATTCGAACCATCTTCAGGCGTGGCGGGGGCTGTCCTCCGCGGCATGGTCGGCGCAGGATTGGCCCGCCGCGGAGAGGGCATTCGCCCGCCTTCAACAACTCGAGCCGCAGAACCCGGAGCACGCCCACTGGCTGGAGCAGGTCCGGAAGAGAAGATCGCCGCAATCGCCCTGACTCCGCGAACAGCGCGGGCCGGCGGGCGTGTTGTGTCTTGCGTGGGCATTGAATATCGGATAGACATGGGGCGTCAAAAGAGGTGAAAGGAGAACAATCATGAAGACTACCGTGACCAGGACCGGGTTGGTGTTTTTGATGTGCTCGATTTCCGCTTTCCTGACGGGGTGCGCGGCGTTCCGCGCTTCCACAACCGATCTGGACGTGAACAAGACGCAGCACGTCAGATCGACGTATGACTTCAGCGATCTGCGCACCCTCTCCCAGGCCGTGGCGGATGAACTGCTGGCCAGCCCATTCCTGGGCGACAAGTCGCCGGCGCCCATCATGATGATCGCGGGCGTTCAGAACCGGACCGGCCGCTACGTGGATACGAAGGGCCTGACGGACAAGATGCGCACCCTGCTCTTCCAGTCCGGCAAAGTCCAGTTCGTCAACGAAGCGCGGCGCGAAGACCTGCTCAAGGAGCAAGGCTATCAGGCCGCCAACGCCACACCCGAAACGCAAACCGCCGTCGGCAAGCAGCTCGGCGCGAAGTACATGTTGAGCGGCTCGCTGATCGAAATGCAGGAAACTTCCCCTCGCCAGGTCCGCGTATCCAAGCAGGAGTACACCTACTACAAGCTCACGATGGAGGTCACGGACCTCGAGACGGGACTCCTGGCCTGGACCACGGAGAAGGAATTCGCCCGCCAGAGCAGCCAGCCGCTCATCGGATGGTAAACCATCATGGACCTGCGGCGCGTCATCGCCTGCCTGCGCCCGGTCGGACTGGTCGTCCTTACCGCGCTGATCCAGTGCGGGTGTGCAACACCTGCGCTGGATTCGGCGCGTCATAACTTCTACGCAGGACAATTCGACAAGGCGAACGAGACGCTCGACTCGGCCAAAGTTCCGGACAACAACAAAGTCCTCTTCAACATGGAGCGGGGAACCGTCCGGCTCTTTGCCGGCCGCTACGAAACCAGCGCCAGGGACTACATTGCGGCGTCGGATGAACTGGATAGGCTGGAGACCTACAGCGTCTCGAAGGGAACCGCCAGCTGGGTGGTGAATGACACCGTCCAGAGCTTCCGCGGCACGCCGTACGAACGCACTTTGCTCCACGCGTTCACCGCGAAGGATCACCTGGCCATGGCCAACTGGGACAACGCGGCCGTCGAGGCGCGGCGCATTATCAAATCGCTCGATCCTGCCGTGCGCGGAGATTACCCGGAAGACGCGTACTCGCGATACATGGCCGGCTTCTGCCTGGAAATGATCGACGACGATTCGAACGCGCGCATCCAGTATCAACGGGCTTCCTCGCTCCTCTCCGGCATCAAGGTGGACGAGGACACGGGGCATATTCTTCCCGCGCCGGAGAGCGCGGCCGGCACGAACAACACCGGCGCCGTGGCCTCTCCGATTGTCGCCGATGATAAACGATGGCCCCACGAACTGGTCTGTTTTGTTCTGCTGGGACATTCCGCCAGGGGATCGGACGTTTGGCAGCAGAACTGGACACCCGGCCAACCGATGTATGCCGAGATCCACCGCAACGGCCAGTACCTGGGCCGCAGCTACAATCTCGCCGACACCGTTGAACTGGCGTACACAACGGACCAGATCGAAGCCGTCCGGAAAATGATCAAAACGGTCGGCCGCGTGGTCGTCAAGGAGGCCATCGCGAGTTCGCTGGAGGCAAACGACAACGAGCTGCTCGGCGAGTTGGTGCGCTTTGTGTTGATCGGGTTGCTGGAGCGTCCCGATATCCGCCGATGGGAAACTCTCCCCCGCTGGCTCCAGGTCGCCAGGGTCCCCTGCCCGCCGGACCTGACAAACTACGACGTGGTCCTGAAGACGTTCAACGGGGTTACCATCCGGACTCTTCACGTGGAAAATCCGATCACCCGGCGTCGCAACACGTTCGTTTCCTTCTGCCGGGACATTGTTCCCGCGTCAGGCAGCGTGAGTATCCCCCCCCGCAACGGAAAAGAACCCCGCCCGGGCGCGTTACAGTCCGCCGTGACGGATCCGGAGTGAAGGCCGATCGGGGAAAGGCTCACGGCCCTCAACGGCCTCGCTTCCTCTGATCAGAGGCAGGCTTGTTCCCGACAAGCGCGGGAAGCGGCCCGGTTGACGGACGAGTACGACGGCCAGGGGGTCCGCGTACGCCGCTTGCCACCCCAAGTCCTCCACCAGCATCTTCACGCCCGCGAGATTACGCGGGAGAAGCGCGATGTCCGCATCGGACAGAGGAAGAACCCGCGAATCCACCGACTCGCCGTTGTAGAGATTCCAGTTCGCGGAGATCACATCGCGGGAGTAACACGTGTCGAGGCGGCCATCGATCGATGGCGGGCAGTCCGGCAATTCCCACAGGCACAGTTCTCCCCAATCGAAGAAAACGAGCAGGTTCCCCGAAAGCCCATGGTCCTGAATGAAGCGGACAGCGGCAAGAGGGTACAACTGTTTCGGCACCTCCATCGTCAGTCCGTTGTCCTTGTGAAGCGTCATCGCCGCCCGCAGCATCACTCCGGACAACACCAGGAACGCACCGACCGCGAACCACCGGAGGGACGGCTGCAGCAGGAGCGCAGTCGTGCCCTTCAAGAGAGCCCCAACGCGACGGGCCCCATCCACGAGCTACGGCGGCACAAGGGCCAGCACGGCCACGGCAAACAAGGGCGTGTTCCTCACGTATCGCAAGGCGGCAAATCCCAGGAAGGCAAGAACGGCGATTTCCCAGAAGGCACGCCGCCGCTTTGTGGTGATGAACGCCAGCACGCTGATCGCCATCAGGATGAACATCGGGCCGTGGTCCCATCCCAATCGGACCGGGTTCCATTCCTCAATTTCCGGGCGGGGCCAAAGAACACTGGAAACCAGCCATCGGAGAAGATCACCACCCCATGGATTCAGCCACAACGCATACACCGACACGCACGTACCCAGCCACAATCCAAGGAGAACGGTTCCTGACACCGCAGGTGATCGGACGGCGTGACGTACCCTATCCCACACAACCTCCGCCGTCGTCCCGGCGGCTGCCAGAGCCAAAACGCAGAAACCAGCGACAACGCCGCCGTGCGTGTTGATCCACACAACAAACAGGGCCGGCAATGCCAACGCCCATTGAACCCGGCCTTCGTGAATCCGGATCAGAATCCACAATTCGCACGCCAACCCCAGCGCCGTGAAGATCTGAGGCCTGGCCGCAAATCCAAACGAGATCTCGACAACCGCCACCAACGCAACGCACCACGACAGCACCCGCCACGGCCATTCCAAACCGCGACCGCCCAGCGACAAGGCGATCCCGAACGTCACCATTCCAACCAGGAGCTTGAGCCACAGCAGTCCCGCCCCACCCAGGATGAGATGCGCCGTCCCCAGAGCGATTTCGGAAAGGACTTCATGATTGATCCATGGTTGTCCCGCCGCGGTCCAGGAGAACGGTTCGAACTTGTGAACGGAGTGCTGGTGGAGAATCTGCTGCCCGAAAAGCACGTGCCCCCACAGATCCGGATCAGCCGTGTTCTCGGCAAAGTGAAAGACCGCAAACAGCACGACCGTCAGACAGAAAGCCAGTTTCAACACCCGGTTTGTCACGTTCAGCGCTCGTTTCCGATTCGCACAACGGCAAGGAGGCAATCAGCCGGTTCAAAAAGTAGGACAATGATCGAGCCACGAGAAGCCTTTTCTGACCTTAGAAACCGGGGGAAGGAAATCGTCAACCGCTTAGTTCTTCAGTGCGTGTTCACCGGCGATCGAACAAACCACGTTGGAACCTACAGGATTGACGGTGTATGCTCCGTTGGCTGGGCAAACCGGGAAGCCCCCTTTCAGGTAGGGAGCGACATCCGCGGAGCTGCAGGGACTACCGACATCGCCAAACGTTTCCATCGCCCACTGCTCCTTGGACGACTCGATTTGTCTCATGTTGTTCACACACCGGCCGGCCTGTGTGGCTCGGCGCGACTTCATAAGAGCCGGAATGGCCAAGCCCGCCAGGAACCCAATGATAGTTACAGCAATCATGATTTCCACCAGCGTGAAACCTGATCTATGGGCTGTTTTCATTGCCATTCCCCATGGCTGATCCTCTCTGATATTTCTGTAGAGCATACGCTATGCCACTCAGACCGTCCAGCCTGCCCTTCTCGACCGGCAACACAGTGAAAACAGCCTTTTTCGACGAATAGAGCCAAAAAAGCGGCCCTTGGGTTTCCCCAAGGGCCGCTTTGGATAATCTGGTCAGATCACATTACAGCAAGTGACCGGCACCGACAGAGCATGTCGGATCGTCGGAAACCACGGTCAAGCCATACGCACCGGCCGCCGGGCAAACTGGCCAACCGCCCTTGATGTAGGGGGAAACATCGCCAGAAGCCACTGTGTCCGAATCAACCTTGTTGTTCTCAATAGCCCACTGATCCTTGCCGCCATCAATCTGGCGCAGGTTGTTAATGCACGCATTCTGACGAGAGGTCGTACGAGCTCTCGCGAATGACGGAATCGCGATTGCGGCCAACAGACCGATGATCGCGACCACGATCATAATCTCTACCAGTGTGAAACCTTTCTTCATTTTCGTGCTCCTTATGGCTTTCGCAGCGTCCACAATGGAAACCGCTTGGCCGATATAATGATCAGCAGGTATCGTGCCGACTCACATTTTCACATTGAAAAAGCGCTAAACACCAATAAAACAGGCAATTCAAACCATTACGCCATCAACTCACTATTAAGAAGTTGATAAAATAATAATTCATTATTGCAATTTCGACAAGGCAATGCGCAAGTCACTTATATAAAGAGGGTTACAAATTCAAATGAATTCGTGCTATTCATTCGGTTCCGGCAGTTTCCTGTAGAGCGTAGCAAGGCTAATTTTCAGAGCTTTTGCTGCCTTTTCCTTGTCCCCTTCCACGTACTGCAGAACTTGCGACAAATACTCCTTCTCCTTGCTCTTCAGGAACGCCTTGAGTGACTTCCCTCGATAGGCGTCCGCTTTGAGGCCGCCTGTATTCACGGACACAGCGCCTTCGGACGATACAGAGCTGACGATCTTGGCAGGCAGAACATCCTTGGTGACCTTGCCGTCTTTGGCAAAGGTCAGGGCATGCCGGATGGCATTTTCAAGCTCTCTGACATTGCCTGGCCAGGGATACTGTTCCAGGACCAGCTGCGCTTCCGGATCTATATTCGGAAGATCCTTGTTCGGGCCGACTTCCTGCCGCATGGTGTGATAAACAAGCGGAAGGATATCCTCGGGCCGCTCACGCAGCGGCTTGATTTCAATAGGAATTACGCTGAGCCGGTAGAAAAGGTCTTCCCGGAACGTCCCTTCCTCGATCAGGGCTTCCAATCGGTCATTGGTCGCCGCCAGAACCCGCACATCCACCGGGATATTCTCGTTCCCCCCCACCCTGCGGACCTCTTTCTCCTGGAGAACGCGCAACAGCTTGCTCTGAATACTCAAGGGCATGGCGCCGATTTCGTCCAGGAATATCGTTCCGCCGCTCGCCGTCTCGAACAGGCCCTCCTTGTTCGCCGTGGCGCCGGTAAAAGCGCCTTTCATGTGGCCAAACATCTCTGATTCGAGAAGGGGCTCCGGCATGGCTGCACAATTAATGGGAAGAAAGCACTTTGTCTTGCGCCGGCTGTGCGCATGCAGCGCCTTGGCAACCAGTTCCTTGCCCGTACCGCTTTCGCCAAGAATCAACACCGTGGTGTCGGTAGGCGCCACGCGCTCAATCATTTCGCAGACCTTCCGCATGGCAGGGCTCTCGGCGATGATGTTTTCGAACTGGTACTTGGACTCAAGCTGTGCCTTCAAGGTCACATTCTCCGCCATGGCATCCCGGTACTCCAAGGCCCGCGTGACCGTGATCAACAACTCGTCCACCTTGAACGGCTTTGTAACGTAATCGAAAGCCCCTTCCTTCATGGCCTCGACAGCCGTTTCCACGGAACCATACGCCGTGATCATGATGGCGGCCGTGTCCGGCTTTTCCTTGCGGATCATCCGCAGGAGCTGCATGCCGTCGACAGGACTCATGCGGATGTCAGAAATCATCAGATCGAACTTCTGGCTTTTGATTACTTCCTGGGCCTTCTCGGCACCAAGAACAGGCACAACTTCGTGCCCTTCAGCCTTGAGCAACGTACTCAGCACGCTCAAGATGCTGGCCTCATCATCAACCAAGAGTATTCGCGCCATATATCCAACCTTCCCGAATCAAACGTTGAGTTTCTGCGTTTATCATATTCTAAACTTCAGGACCTGTTAACGGCATTTTTCTCATTTTATCAAATCGTCCAAGATTTTTCTGCCATTAACCTTCTCAGGCGCTACCGGATGAGAATTTGCACACCCCATTCTTTCTCCGTCTTTCAAAATCGAGCCACCCCATCCGCTCGCTTCGCTTGAATTGGCCACACTGATTCGGCGTTTCTGACAAATCCGAAATCGGAGAAGCGCAGGAAGCATCTCTCGACAGTATTCCGCGCTCCAAAGGGAGCGGGCCTTGCCGACGGCGGCAAGGCCCGCTGAGATTTTTCCGCAACGCGTTTGATCGCGTTCGTCTACATGTTGACGATTTCCGACATCTTGAAAATCGGCAAGAACATGGCGATGACAATACCGCCGATGACGACACCGAGGAAGACCATGAGCAGCGGTTCAATCAACTGGGTCAGGCCGCCGATCATGGTTTCAGCCTCATCGGCGTAGAATTCGGAAATCTTCTGAAGCATCTCATCCACTTTGCCCGTCTTCTCGCCGGCGGACAGCATGTGGATCATCAACCGTGGATACTGTTTGCTTCTTTCCAGCGCCGTCGAGAGCGTTTCGCCGCGCTCCACGTCAGCCCGCGCGTCCAGGATGATCTTGCCGAGGACCTTGTTGCCCGTGGCGGCAGCGACGATTTCCATGGTCTGCAGGATCGGCACTCCGCTGCGTGTCAGCTGGGCGAACGTCGAGGCGAAGCGGCTGAGGGCCACCTTGCGGCCCAGATCGCCGAAGACAGGAAGCTTCAGCTTGAACGCATCCCACAAGTACGCTCCCCTTTCCGTCTTCTTCCACTTACCAAACGCGATGAAACCCGCCACGGCGCCGATCACCACGTACAGGGCGTAGCGCCGCATGCCGTTGCTGAGATCGACCAGGAACTGCGTCGGGGCCGGAAGCTTGGCGCCGAAGTCCGTGTAGATGCTGGCAAACACCGGCACGATCCAGATGATCATGGACACCGCCATGGTGATGGCCACCGTCATGACGATGGACGGATACATCATGGCCGATTTGACCTTGCGATTCAGACGGATCGTGGCTTCCAGGAAGGAGGCGATTCGCTGGGTCGTTTCGGCCAGCAGACCGCCGCTCTCGCCCGCTCGAAGCATGCCGATATACAGGTCGTCGAAGAGATCCGGGTACTGCGACAAAGCCTCGGAGAAGGACGCGCCGCCTTCAATCTGCGTTCGGATACCCTTGATCACTCCCTTGAAGACCTGGTTCACGGTCTGGTCTTCCAGCGCTTCCAGCGTCTGCACGACCGGCAGGCCGGCAGACAACATGGCGCCAAGCTGGCGGGTAAAACCCGGCAAGTCCTTCGTCCTGATCTTGCTGGCGCCGGGGATCTTCTTTTTTTTCACAGCGGCACCCGGGCCCGAACCGCTTGGTTTTGCCGTGGGTTTAACAGAAGTCGTGGCCATTGATCATTCCTCCATATTTCCAAACATGAGCCGCCGCGGGATGTTACTCGCCGCTGGTCGTCATCAGAATTTCCTCGATGCTGGTCAGCCCGTCCTTGACCTTCTGCAGGCCGACGGCCCGCAACGTCATCATTCCGTTCTCCACGGCCTGATCCCGGATCGCGGAAGCGCTGCAATCCTTCAGCATCAACGCGCGAACCTTCTCATCCACAAGCAGAATTTCCATCAGGGCGCCGCGCCCCTTGTACCCCGTGTTGAAACACTTCGGACATCCGCGGGCTTCGTACAGCGTGACCCCTTCAAAGATGGCGGGATCGACGTGATTGAGCTTGAGGATCTCCATCGGGACATCACGCTCCCGCCGGCACGCGGGACATACCTTTCGATACAATCGCTGGGCCTGCGTCATGATCAGCGACGAGGCCAGGAGGAACGCCTCAATCCCCATGTAGAGCAGACGGGCCACCGCGCCGGCCGCGTCGTTCGTATGCAGAGTGCTCAGCACCAAGTGACCCGTCAACGCCGCCTGCACGGCGATGGCGGCGGTCTCGCCGTCGCGAATTTCGCCGACCATCACGATGTCGGGGTCCTGGCGCAGGATGGACCGCAGACCGGCCGCGAAGGTAAGGCCCACCTCGGCATGGGTCTGCACCTGGTTGATGCCATGAAGCTGGTACTCAACAGGGTCCTCGACCGTGATGATGTTCACATCGGTCTTGTTCAACTCCTGCAGGGCGGAGTACAGCGTCGTGGTCTTGCCGCTGCCGGTAGGCCCCGTAACCAGCAGCATGCCGTGCGGCTGATCGATCGCGTATTTCAGGTTCTCATAGGACTTCTGGTCAAGGCCAAGGGCGCCCAGACTGGGAGCCAGCGAGGTCTTATCGAGAATACGCATGACGATCTTCTCGCCGTGGACCGTGGGCAGAATGCTCACGCGAACGTCGGCCTCCTTGCCGACCGCGCGGATTTTGAAGCGGCCATCCTGGGGGATTCGCCGCTCCGCGATGTTCATGTTGGACATGATCTTGATGCGGGAGATGATCGCGGACTGGCGCGACTTCGGCGGGCTCGGGCTCTCGTAGAGAAGGCCGTCGATCCGGTAGCGCAGGCGGATGATCTTCTCCATCGGCTCGATGTGAATATCGCTCGCCTTCTTGCGGATCGCCTCGATCATGATCGAGTTCACAATCCGGATGACCGGCGCATCGCCGGCGCTCTCGAGCATCTCCTCGAGGCTGGCCTCCTCCTTCTGCTCCAGGCCCACTTCCACATCGCCTTCGGACGCGTCGCGGATGACCTCCTCCAGCCCTGCTCCCGTATCCTTGAGAAAACGAGCCAGGAGATCGGTGACCTCCTTTTCGGGCGCCACCACGGGCACGATATCCATGCTGGTCAGGGAGTGAATTTCCTCGAGGCCGATGACGTCGAACGGATCGCCCAGCGCCACCGTCAGCATGCGGCCGGAGCGGGTCACGGGAACCATGAGATGCTTCTGCAGATTCTCCCGGGGGATCAGGTCAAGCAAGTCGCTGCTGGGCGTGAAATGAGCCAGGGTCAGCGGCGGCATCTTGAGATACTCCGCCAGGGCCAGCGTCATTTCGGCGCCCGAGACCAGGTTCTTCTCGACGAGAAACTTCTCGAGCCGCGTGCCCGCCGCAGCGGCGTCCGCGCGCGCGCCCTCAAGGACGCTCTCCTTGAGAGCCTCGCGCTTCAGGAGGATTTCTACAACCCGCTCACCCAGCGATGTGGTTTCCATAGTCGCGTCCAGTCATTGACGTCAACCCGCCATCCCTGACAAGCATAACAATTGCCAAGACCATCCTGCAGGGCCGGAAAACCCAAACACTGTACTAGAGTACCCAGAAAACGATCCGCGTATATCGAAATTGAGAATGCGCGATCCTCCACACACCACCGTGGACGGCTCAACATCATGCGCATCTCCTCCACCGGTCATCGCAGCCGGATATGCGGCTTTCACTTTATCACGGAGACTCGTATAATAGCAATCAAGACGGAAGGGCAACAGGCCGAAGAAGCCTGTGGCAGATGGACCGGCGACTGCTATAATGAGAGCCAGCCGAACAATCAACGCGGGCAGGAATCCATGGAAAACAACCAGCTGAAGAAAAATGCCAGCGAGAAGGAAGTCCGTGACGCCATCGACGCTTTCGAACAGATTCTCGAGTCCATACCCAACGACCGGATGGCTCTCGAAACCCTGATCAACGCCTACGAGCAGATCAACGAGAATAAGAAGGCCCTGGAATACGTCATACGGCTTGCGGAAGTGATCGATGAGGATCACGACACGGAAGCGGCGCCCCAGCTCATCGAGAAGCTCCGCGCCCTGGGAGCCACCGACCCGGCGGCCAAGCAGATGGTGGACAAACTGCAGCTGCTGGTCGTCCCCGTCCGCAAACCCTCGGCCGCGACCGCCCAGAAGAAGACCCCGACCATCAAGAGAAAACTGATCGACGTTACCGCGGAAATGGCGCTCGCCTGGAATCTCGTTCAAGCCGGAGAACTGACCCAGGAGGACTACTCCAACGTCGTGCACGACCTGACGGAGAGTTCCTCCAAGAACGTCGAGGTGCCCATCTCGGTCCTCCATGTTCTGCACGACCGGACCTTCAAGAACCTCGACAAAGTGCTCACTTTCCTGTCATCGCAGAGCGGCATGCCCATCGTGTCGTTGTCGAACTTCGAGGTGCCGAAGGACACGTTCAAACTGCTTCCTGAAGACTTTATGATGCACCGCGGCGCCATCGTTTTCGAGACCATGGGCCGCGACGCCCTGGTGGCCATCCTGAATCCGTACGACACGGAACTTCGCAAGGAGGTCGAGAGCATCACAGGGAAGGCCTGCCACTTCTACATGGTTTCCGCGGAGAGCTACGACGTCTGCCTCAACACGATTCGCGCGGCACTGAGGCAGGAAGAAAAAGACCGGGAAAAGGAAGCCACCCCGTAGCTAGAGAGTGGTCTGCCCCACCCGCACGAATTGCGTCTGCTTGTTGAACTCGAACCAGACGCCCAGTTTGTCCACCGCGTGAACCCTGACCCCGCGGATTTCGTCGCCGCATTCCACCAGGTTGCCGTCAATGATGGCCGCCCCCACCTGATTCGCCGAGCCAGGTGTCATCACGCCAACGACCTTCAGGGTGGGCCACGACGATTGGGAGGACATCGGTTTTGACACGGGCACCACGCTGACCTCGGACAGAGCCGCCTTCTTCGGGACAGCCGCTTCCTTGACGCCTGCGGCGGAAACAACCGCCAGAGCCGGCACCGCCGCGGTGGACGCGGGCACTGCCGCAACAGGCACCGGCGGCACGGCCGGCTTCACCGGCTTCTGAACCGGGGCTGCCGGCTCGACGGTTGCCTGAACAGGTTTTGCGGAAGAAGGCGCGGGAGTCACTTCAACAGTAGCTGCCGGCGGAGTCGATGCCTCGACGGCAGACGCCGGCTTCTGCACCGGCGTTCCGCCTCCCGCGAGCAGACGGAACGAATACACGAGAAGGGCAATCGCAGCCAACGCCACAACGGAAACCACCAGCAGCGAAACAACCAGCAACGGCCAGCCCCCGCGCCGGGAAGATGCCTCGGGGGACGCGAGGGACGTTCTGTCCTGAACTTCAGGCCGGCGGGCTGCCGGTTCCCGGGTCATCGGAGGAACAATCGGAATCGCCTTCGGCGGGATGTTCGAGTTTTCGTCGTCCCTTCGCTTGAGAGCCTCTTGTATCAGACTCATTCAACGGCCTCCATGTCAGCCAACGCCTTCCGAACCTCAGGCCCGCTGATCAGATGCTTGCCGGCCACATACCCCGCCATCAACACCCGGTCACAGAGACCATTAATAACACGGGGAGTTCCTTTAGCATAGTTGTATATCAGTTTGACCGCCTCCTGGTCAAAACTGACCTTCACCGTTGAGCTCGCCACCCTGACCCGATGCTCGATGTACTGGCCCGTTTCCTCCTCGGTCAACGGCAGCAGATTGCAGCGCACCATGATCCTTTGCTTGAGTTGTCGCAACTCCGGCTGGGCCAATCGGTTACGAAGCTCCGGCTGCCCCGCCAGAACGATCTGCAGAAGCTTGTGCTGATCCGTCTCGAGGTTTGAGAGCAGGCGCACCTGCTCCATGACTTCCGGAGTCAGATCCTGAGCCTCGTCGATGATGACCGCCACGTTGTTGCCGTCATGCATCTGGCGGAGCAGGAAGGCATTGAGCTGTTCAATGTGCGACAGGCGGTCGCGGCCGACCACATGCAATCCGAAGTCATTCAGGATCGCCCGCAGAAGCTGTGTTCCCGACAGCGTTGGATTGAGAACCAGCGCGGTGTGAATTCTCTTGGAGAGATTGGCCAGCACGGCGCGGCACAACGTCGTCTTCCCCGAACCCACTTCGCCGGTCAGTTCGATGAATCCTTTTCGATTTTCGATCCCGTACAGGAGGTGATCGAACGCCTCCCGATGCTGGGCGGAGAAGAAAAGGAAACGCGGATCCGGCGTAATATTGAACGGATGTTCCTTCAGTCCGTAAAATTCAAGATACATAACGACTCCTGACCCAACCGGCGACATCCGGAGCGATTGTCGTGTCTCCTCGAAGACTCGACGCTAGTGATGCTCCTCGTGATCTTCATCGTGGTGATCGTGTTCATCACCTTCTCTCGCGCACACATGATGCCGCGCAAAAATGGCCTGCCACGCCTCCCGGTCTTTCCGGCTGAAATCCTCGCCCCGCTCCAGCGCGGACACCCGTTCCTCCAACGCCTTGTTGCCGGGTATCGCCAGCAAGGCCTTGCGGAACAAGTCGAGGGCGTGTTCCCGTTCGCCGTCCATTTCGTACAGGAACGCACGATAGCTGAGCATCTGGGCCAAGTCGAGCCGCGCCTGTTCGTCCTCCGGGTTCTGACGGCTGGGCCAGAACCTGAGCGCCGTATCGAGAAGCATCGCCGCCTTCCGGTCCTCGCCCGTCCCGAAGAGCATCCGGGCCCGCGCGTTGATGACACGGTAATCCTTCGGGTTGTTCGACTGCGCTTCGCGCAGGATGGCCTCCGCAACGTCCGGCCTGCGGATCGTGTCTTCCAGCCAGAAAGCCGTCGTGAGATACGCCTCGACATTGTTCGGGTCCATCCGGGTCGCAACCCTCAACCACGGCATGATTTCCGACACCTCCACCCCGTCCGGATGCACATGGCCCGACGGCACGATCTGCTCGCTCAACGATTGGAAGTAGTCGTTGGTGAAAGCCTTCCGGTGAACGTGCGTGACGCCCTTGTGAAAGTAGTTGTCGGCCTCCAGGAAAAACCGCTCGCCGAACGCCACGCGGCTGGCGCCCAACAGTCGTTCCGCCACGGAGGTGTCAGTCGAGATGACGTTCAACGGCACCAGGGTCAGCTGGGCCGCGAGGGAAAAAGCCACGCCCCACAGGAGAGCGAGCGCGGCGAGAGGAACAAGCCATGAAGTAAAGCCGGCCCTGCTCATCCGACATTACCCCTTTGGAATCGTTTCCGGCGATAGCCGAACCACGACAGGAGGATCAGGATCGCGGTCCAGACGACGCCATACAGGAACACCTGGAGCACGGCGCCCCACGGCGCAGCACCCCATTCATGGACAAGCCTCTGACGCAGGTCAAAGAGTTCGAAGTGGGGAAGGCCGTAGTACAGCACCAGCAACGCGTTGACCGTGAACCCCTTCTCCTGCACCACCAGCTCCGGAACCTGCGGCGTAATCGTGAACGCCGCCCCGATGAAAACATACGCCATCGTCGCCGCCGCCCCATACGTCAGTCGCGTCGAAAACGCCAGAGAGATTGCGCTCACGCATCCCAGCAGCGAAAGATGCAGAAGCAAGGCCTGCGCAAGGCATCCCCGATCGAACACGCCCCCGCGCAGCACGACCATGGAGAAGATCACGGCGTAGAAGAGCAGCGTCGCGGCGGCCGGCGCCGTCCACGTGCCCAGCCACTTGCCCAGGATCAACTCGGCCCGCGTGATCGGCTTCGCCAGCAGCGGGTAGATCGTCCCCCTGCCCTCCTCCTGGGGCAGCTGGCGCGCCGCCATGCTGACCGAAAGCACGATCGAGAATATCCACGCAAAGAGCAGGCCCACGTCCGCAACATACCGGACCACCCCACCCAGCCCGAACACGTTCAGCGACATCAGCACAAACAACAGGGCCAGAAGCAGGATCAACAGAACATACAGGTCCTTGCGCCGGATCATTTCCAGCCAGACCGCCCATGCCATGGAGAGAATGCGGATCATGGTCGCGCTCCTCCCTGCCCCGCCCCGCCCTGGACAACCCGAAGGAAGTACTGCTCCAGGCTTTCGCCGGGCCGCACCAAGTCGCCAGCCTTCCCTTCCGCGACCACGCGCCCGCTGACCATCAGCGCCATGTGATCGCACACCAGTTCGACCTCCGACAATTCGTGCGACGAGAAAAACACCGTCTTTCCTCGGGCGCGCAGGCCGGCAATGATCTTCCGCACCTCCATGCGGCCCAGCGGATCAAGCCCGCCTGTCGGCTCGTCGAGGATCACGAGGTCGGGATCATTGATCAACGCCTGCGCGAGCCCGATCCGCTGCAGCATGCCGCGCGAGTAGGTGCCGATCCGCCGGTCCGCCGCCTCCACGAGATCCACCTGTTGAAGCAATTCCTCCACGCGGTTTCGAAGCGCGGCCCCGCGCATCTCGAACAGCCGGCCCGCCATGTGAAGGAGTTCACGGCCCGTCAGGAAAACGTACGTTTCCGCGCGCTCCGGCAGGTAGCCGATCCGGCGCCGCGCGATGGAGTGCCGGACATCCTCGCCGAAGATCCGCGCGCTCCCGTGGGCGGGCTCTACGAATCCGAGCAGGACGTGCATCGTCGTCGTCTTGCCGGCGCCGTTCGGACCGAGGAACCCGAACACGGTCCCCGACTCCACGGTCAGGTTGAGCTGCCGGAGCGCTTCCACGGGGCCGCGCCGCGACCGGAACACCACCGAAAGGTCGTTGATCTCAATAGCCGTTGCCATTCGCTGCTCCAATTTTCCAATCCTTGGAAAAAAACCGTCGCGATTTTCCAACCCTTGGAAAATCCGGAATCAAACGCCGCCCATCAGCCGGGAAACGGCCTTGCCGAATGCCCGCCGCTCTTCTTCCGCGAACTTCATGGCCTCCGCCGCCCGCGCACCCATGCCCGGGAAATCGAGGCCGGCTGTCGCGCCGAGATGCGTCTTCCGGGCAATCGCCTGATACGGATTCATCTGCTTCAGTTCGTCCAGATGCTGTTTGACGTGGTGATACGCGTCCCGGAACGGCATCCCGCCGGCCACCAGTTCCAGCGCCCGATCGGTCGCGAAGACGTCGGGCGAGAAACCGGCCAGCACAGCCTTCCGGTTGACTCCGGTTCCGGCCATCAGCCGCTTCATGACCCGCAGGCTCGCCCGGGTCATGTGAATCCCCTTCATGAACGGCCCCTTGGCTTCCTGCAGATCCCGGTTATAGCCGGACGGCGCGCCCCGGATCAGCTCGGCGACGCACGACACCGAGGACATAACCTTCGCGGCCTTCCCTCGCACCAGCTCGAGGACATCGGGGTTCCGCTTCTGCGGCATGATGCTGCTGCCGGTGCAGAACGCCGCGGGCAGTGTGAAATAGCCGAACTCGGGCATCGTGAAGAGCATGAGGTCCTGCGCGAGCCGCGAAAGCGTGAGCATGACCTGGCTCATCGCCATCAGGATCACGGACTCCAGCTTGCCCCGCGCGTTGTTGGCGTAGAGGACGTTGTGGACCGGCCGGCTGAACCCGAGCAGGTCCGAAACCAACTGCCGGTCGAGCGGCAGCGGCGCGCCGTAGCTGGCCGCCGAACCGAGCGGACACTGGTCGTTGAGTTCATAGGCCGTCATCAACAACGCGACATCGTCCAGAAGGCTCTCCGCATGGGCCGACGCCCACAACCCGACGGAACTGGGCATCGCCGGCTGCATGTGCGTCCGGCCGACCATCGGATCGGCGGCGTGCTTGCCGGCAAACGCAATCAGGACGGCGGCGAGCGAGGCGGCCTCGTCGATCGCGCCGAGAAGTTCTTCCTTGGCATACAGCCGGAGGTCGACGGCAACCTGGTCGTTCCGGCTCCGGCCGGTGTGGACCTTCTTGCCCAGGTCGCCCAGCTTCGAGGTCAGCATCCGCTCCACCGCCAGGTGCACATCCTGGTCGGTCAGCGTGATCTTGAACGCCCCTTTTTTGGACTGCGCGACGATCCCCCGGAGCGCCACGATCACTTTCCTGCAATCGGCCGGCGAAATGACCGGCGGCTTGACGGGCATCCGGGAAAGCATCGTGACGTGCGCCGCCGTGCCGAGGCAGTCGGCCTTGACCAGCGCCAGGTCCAGCTGGATATCCTGGCCCGCCGTAAAATCCAGGACTTCGCTGTCGATCTCGCCGACGGTGGTTTTGCCTTTTTTCACAGTGGATTCCCCTTTGAAAGAACCAGCGTATCGGCCCGAAGGCCATAGTCAATGTTTCATTGAGCGGCGGAGGGAAGGAACCGGTCCATATCGGCAACGGTGTTGGAGACGGACGCCGGCACGACGATCCCGCCGCTTACCGCCGCTTCCATGCCGGTCACGTAGTGGGTCTTCCGGTCCTGCGACGACTCGAGGTCCGTCCGCGCCTTGTCCGCGGCCTCGAGCATGGCGTTCAAGCGGGCGGGCGAGGCGCGGAACAGCGGCAGGGGGCCCAACTTCCTTCGCGGGCGCGTCAGTTCCTCGAGGAAGTCACCGTAGAGGTCGAGCACGTCCCGGAATTCCTGCGCCTCGCCGATCCCGAGGCCGCGGATGTGGAGGTTCAGGCGCATCGCGTACAGCGGCAGCCAGGGCGCGTCACGATACCGGGTCAGGTCGTTGAGGGTCAGCGCAGCAGGGAC
>ERZ1645192.1624-NODE-1624-length-18712-cov-6.997802_pt1 | contig 18712 bp, 12 predicted proteins | sample MGYA00575354_ERZ1645192 | MGnify/ENA primary metagenome ERZ1645192 (study PRJEB40844, sample SAMN11349763) | freshwater sediment metagenome | isolation source: river sediment | host: Sediment | place: India: Faizupur Khadar , New Delhi | collected 2017-02-21 ... | reverse complement strand
CCAGCGCAAAACCTGCCTCTGCCATTGTAAAGCTATTGCGGTTACACAACACTAGTTCATCTGGATTTCGGGATAGAGATCATGAACGAAGGAAACCATCTCTTCCTGATAGTCATCCGAATCCGGATCCCGGCTTCCCGCGATCGCGATGTAGGCCCATCGGTGGGACACGTTATGAAGAATGCGGTCCGTGGCCATCCAGACCATTCGCCGGACGTGCGAAGGGGTCTCCCGCCCCTTGCCGACAAACCAGTACGCGTAGTAGGAGGAGTATTCCCGAGACTGCCCCTCGGCAACTTTGTAGCGACGCAGGAGATCCAGCACCATCACGTCGAGGGGCTTCCGGCCGTCCAGGGGCACGGGAACCGTCAGGCTCCGGACAATTTCCTGCCCCTGGCCGACAAGGCCCATCTGCGGCCTGTGAATACTGCTCCGTTCCTTGCCGCTGAGGACGATGGAAACGAAAATCACCCGGCCGTCAGGAGAGACATATTTCTTTCGGACCAGTCCCGTGTCCACGGGAAGAATGTCCTTCTCCGCCTTGCTCATCCTGTCCAATTCCCCGCCGCAGTCGGGACATACCCGGGCCCCCTTGAGTTGGCCTTCCATGAACTCCTTCTGGCAGGCGGGATTCAGGCAGTAAAGGATTTCCTCGCCATGCCACTTGCCGACTTGCGCCGGCAGAAGCATCCTGATTCCGGCTTCGTCGGTCACCTTGACGTCCACCGAAAAGGCCAGCAGCAAAGACGTTGCCGCCATCAGGCCGATAACGACGAAGTAGGGCTTAAGAGGTTTTGTTTCCATTGATTCCACGCTTGCCGATAATTCACGTTCAAAAGGCTCCCGATTCCCACCATCAAACCAATAGCCACAGGGAAGAAGATGTACCCCGAATAGTCATGGTAGAGACCCGTCGCCACTTTCTGCCCGAAGGCCTCGGCCACCAGGGCGATGGTCACGATTCGCGCAATATTGCCGATGATCGCCAGGGGGATTGAAGACAGGAAGAGCACCCATTTCTTGATAACCGTCTTCTGCGTGGCATATGCATACACCGCGGTCAAAGCGGTCATGGCCAGCAGGGAACGTATGCCGCTGCACGGATCCGCCACGTCGAAGTTGAATCCGCCCGCGGCGGTCGAGTAAATCGCCGAGCCGGACCGCGCCGCTTCAATCCCCAGCCCGTTCAGCACGGATGCGGAAACAATGGTCGAGAAGATGCGCAGCGGAAACGTCAGGCTGTCGAGGAAGTTCAAGGGGATGCAGAAGATCAGGTAGGCACAGGGAAACATCAGTAGTTTCGCCAGCTCCCAGCCGTAAAAGTAGAACGGCACGCCCCAAAACAGCATGAGAAGGCTGAATAGGGATACGCGGGGCTGCTGGCTTTTCACCCCCATCCAGTGCAGCATCAGCGCGATCACAACAACGGCCAGCCCAATCCGGCTCACGGCTTTCGGCATCTCCGCGATTTCCTTCCGCTTCCACCACAGGACACCGATCGACACGATGGGAATCAGGAAGCCGTGGGAGTAATCCAGTCCGCCAAACGCCGCCGGATCTCGCCAGCGCGACAACATCCACTCGACGACCGAACGCCCATAGATGTTGATGTCGTTTGTGTTGCCCTGGAGGTGAAAAAGAATAAACGCCAACCCCGCCATGACAGAGACCAGGCCGATCCGGATCAGATCCTGGCTCTCCAGCGCGGCAAGTCGCCAGCGTTCACTCCATATTTGACTGTCTACAGAATCCACAGGTTAAAACCTAACACAGGGAGGGGGGCTGGTCAAACGAGGGGCTGCTCTACAAATGCTCGCGCAGGAAGGCGGGCAGCTCGCGCATTGAAGCCAGCTCGTAGTCCGCTCCGGACGAGCCGCTCTCTGATCCCACAAAGACCGTTTTGCAGCCCGCGCGACGGCCGGCTTCGACATCTTTTCTGTTATCGCCGATCATCCAGGAGCGTTTCAGGTCCAGAGCGTGCTTCCGGGCCGCTTCCAGCAGCATCCCCGGATTCGGTTTGCGGCGGGGCGAATTCTCGTCCGTGTCCGTGCAGACGAAGATGTCCCGCACACCCAGCTGCTGTCGGCCCAACTCCTTCACCAGATTGTCATGGATTTCCGTCAGATCGGCCTGCGTCATACGGCCGGTCCCCACCCCTTTCTGGTTCGTCACAATGACAGCCTCGAAGCCCTTCTCGCTCACCACCCGAAGCGCCTCGACAAATTCCGGCTGAAGGTGGAAATCGGACCAGCGCTCCACGTAGCGAGTCTGGACGGGGGCCCGGTTCACAATTCCATCACGGTCGAAGAACACGCAAGGGGTAGACATGGGAACTCCTTTTCGTCGTCAGGGGCGATGAGCCCGCACGCGGTAGAACCGCTGGTCATTCGTCGGGACCGGCATCAACGAGCCATCATCCATTTGGGTAGTGACGCCCGTCCCGCCCCACAACCAGTTGGAACTCTCGAGCCACAGACCATTCATCAGCGCATCGTCATTGTAGTGAATGCGGTACTGTCGCGCAGTACTGGAGGTGAACTCCAGCCGGATGACACCCTCCACCCCATCCACGCGGCTCACGGCGAAGTAGCTGGCGTCGTTGGTCGGCTGCGTATCCGCCGTGTATTCGTTGCGATTGGAGGCCTGATCGGCGTCCGGATCATCGGCCCCGGTGTAGTTGGTAATGCTCCCGAAGTTCCGGACCTCCCATTCGTCGTCAAGCCCGTCGAAGTCGTAGTCCGGAAGGATGGTCACAGCCACAATCGAACTCAGAACCGCCTCGCCATTGGTCGCCGCAGCCCCGGCTTGAAGGTCAAGACGGCCCACGCCGTAGTTCGTGGTCTCCAGGGAGAACACGAACGGCGCGGATCCCGTTACGGCCGCCAGCTTGCCCTCCGCGTAAAACGACACGGAAGTCACCGTCCCCCCGGCCACGGCAAACACCTGGGCCGTAATCGTTTCGCCCAGCAGGAATGTGGACGCGGAGGGCGGGCTGGTGATGGCGCAGGCGGCGGCGTGATTGTCGACGACAAAGGGAAGGGTCATCCGCCCCTGGGTCCGGACAGCCGACCCTTCGTAACCCACAGCCGTCAGCTCGTGCGGCCCGTCGGCCAGCGTGGTCGTGTCGAGAGAGTACGAGGCAACGAGGTTTGTGAATCCCTCCGCCAGGAAGAGGGTTGCCCTCGCCGAAAGGACATCGCCGTTGTCGTTGAAGCTGTCGGAGAAACCGGGTCCCTGCAGACTGCTGGTCAGTTGTGTAATGACACTGTATGTCACATACAGATTATGTCCCTGCCACGTGTTCGTCCGGGCGACAAAGCAAGCCTTGACCGGATCGCCCCAGGTCGGACCGTTGTACAGCCATGTCAGCTCACACCCCGTGGAAGACTGCAGGAGAATGTTGGACCCGACAACCGCGGCCAGCTGATTCATAAGCGTCCACGCCGTGTCGTTTGTGCCGGCAACCACTTCGTTGGTCACTGTCACGCTGTTCAGATCGGTCACCACGGCGCGCACGACATCCCCGGACGCCGGCGTCCCGCTCAAGGAAATTTCCTCGTGTGCCCTGAAAGGCGTTTCCATGAAGTTGGTTTCGACGCTCCAGGCGAAGACGGTGAGACGACTCGCGATGCTTGTGTCGCTGGACGCGGAGACGTTCATCCATGCGCCGGTGGTTCCGAGGGCGCTCTGAACGACCTCCACGCGATCGCCGCTTGCCCGCGCGGTCACGCCCAGCGGCGCCTGATTGATTGCCGCCGCAAGCCCGGCCGCCACGGTGAAGAGCGTGTCCCCGCTTTGTACCGTGTATGTCTGTTCCGATCCCTTGACAGTCGCCTTGACGACATTGAAACGCGTTGGCGCAACATTCGTGAGAGTGGCTGTCAGCATGCCGTCCAGGAAGACATCGAGCCGGTCGACGGTTCCGCGGGCTTTCACCGCCACGCCCGTCACGACCAGGCTCAACACCCCGGAAACCGACTGATTTGAAACCAGGCCGCCCACCGAAACGAGCGGAGGCACTGCATACGGTTCGCACAAGGGATCCCCCACCACAACGCCCTGATACGGATTCTGAACCGCCATCCAGTAGCTTTCCCCCATGTTGAATCCACGCGCGTACCAGTAATGCAGGCGCGGCTCGGGGAACTTGTTGGTGTAGGCGCACGGCTCCACCACCGTGCCGTAGGACCCGACACATCCCACGCGGATCCACTCCAGGAGCGACATTTGACCCGAGTCTCCGTACGCCTCCTGGGTATCGTAGAGACATCCTCCGTAGGAGGTTAAGTGATCGCCCAAGGCTCCCTCCAGGTAGTAGTTGTCAGCAACATAGTCGACCACCCGCCGGCCCAGCATGTAGCCGATGATGTTCGTTTCCCCGATCAGTTGTTCCGCGAATGGAATTTGCCGAATCTGGGGAACGTTCAGAAACCGGGCCATGAAATCGGCGTTCTCGAACTGGGGCCACTGCGCGTTTCGCGGATCATACGTATGCACCAGGAACACGGTGCCGCTGGGCATTGAATGGTCAGCCTCAACGCTTCGATCGACGAGCCTCTTCGATTGGATCAGGTTGGACGCCGTCAGAATCGCGCTCGCGTAGTAGCGGTTGCTGCTCGGGGAGCCGGCATGTGTGAACGCCCGTTCCGACACGTAGTACGCACTCTCGCTTCCGGCCGCCAGTTCGCACCCGGCAGGCGAACTCTTGAAGCCGTAGAACATCGCCGCCGTGAGACCGCCATGCCGCCGATTCGTGTAAGGCTCGCTATAGATGCGGCAGGGAATTCCCCGGGAGAAGACCACGTAGTCGATCTGGTTGCTCAGGCCCGACGACGCAATGTAGTCCAGAATCGGCTTGCGAATTTCGTTGGTGAACCCGGCTGTGTCGAGGCTGTAGTTGGTCGATGTCCTGATATGAAAAACATTCGCCGCAGGAATCGCGCGCCGTTCCCGGTAATACTGTCCGAGCTCCAGGGATTCCAGGCTGTTGTCGTTCACCACCACGAGCGTGTTCTGCGGGCCACCGCCCGCAAACGCCGACGTTGCCGCAAGGCTGAACAACAGGAAATCACGAATTCGAAACGTCATACGGAGAACAATACCCACTCGAAGGACCCAGGGAGAGGGATCACGGAGCTGTCGTCTCGGGCGATTCGTCCGGGACAACTGAAATCCAGCGACTGCTGTGGTCATCCGCCGCTCTCAGGAGAAACCGGGCCGCCGCGCTTCCGGGACCATTCAGAAGCAACCGGCTTCCCTGCGGCGTGGCGGTGTTTGGCAAAGGCGGGCAGATACAGAGATCATCGAACCGGGCTGGCGCGCCGCCCGCCAGAAGACCAAGAGGTCCCGCGCCCAGCGTGCCTTGCGCGCTGAGAACACGTTCCTCGTTCACCCAAAGTTCAAGCAGACCGCCCTCGGCCGCACGCAGGGAAACCGCGTATTCCCTGTCAGGCTTGATGGGCCATCCCCGTGTGAACTCGTACTTCATGACCCCGCCCGCGCACTCGCCGATGGCCCAAGCGCTCCGATGTCCCCAAATCCCTGCGTAGCGGAAATTCTGCTCATCCTTGTAGTCAAATATGAAACCAGCCTTCTGTTCCTTCAGCGCGGGAATCTGGGCGGAAATCGTTATGCGGGCAAACACCTCCGTCGTGCCGCTACATGCAAATTCCGGCAGGGTTGCGACATGAAACTCATCGCTCTTCGGCTTGAACAGAAGGCCCTTCAACGTCCACTCGATCTCCGCGCCGGCGCCCGGCACGCAGCGCGGCTCCGCTCCCTCGCCCCCAATGGCCTGGAACCAGTCCAGTCGCACGGGATCGCCTTCGGCATCCGTGGTTTCGGCGGAAAGAACAACAATATCCTTGTCGTTCACCTGTCGCGCAACGCGCTTCACTTCCGGCGCTTTGTTCAGGCGTGCGACATCCACCTCCACGGGCTCTCCCCTTACACGCATGCCGTTTGAGTAAACGGCAACGGCCTGCAGCAGAGCGGGCCCCGGCCCCAGGTTGACCGGATCAACCTCAAGCGACGCGGACTCTCCTGAACTGGCCTGCGCCACGACGCGACCGCCCTGCAGAACGGCCAGCTTGGCCGGCGAGCCTGTCGCGGAAACGGTCACCCTCAGAGGATGGCACAAATCGACTCTCGCCTTTTCCTTCAATCCCTCCATGCGGACCTCGTGGCCCATCCGATTCACCGTGAATCCCGCTCTCGCAAAAACCTGCCCCCGAACCGTGCCCCCCTGGAGATAAGCGACAGCGCGAAGCTCGTGATAGCCGTCCTCGAGCGCGGCCGTGCGTATCTTAATGTCGGGGCTGGACGGCTGGTTCACAACCCGCCCATCCAGCAAATACATATAGGCGGGAGGCGGAACAGGACTCGATGGGAACAGGCTCGTTGTGAAAACGGCTTCGTCCGGATTCGTCCCGTCATCCACCTGCACGAGCACCATGGACAACTTCGGAGCCCACGGACATGCGAGCGGATCCCCGACCATCAGCAGTTGAAGAGGACAACGAACCGACTGGTAGAAGCTCTCGATGGCCGTGCATCCGGACGAGTAGTGGGAGAAAAAACGAGCATTGGGAAATTTCGCCCAATTGGCATACGGCTCGGTCACGGGACCGGCCGACATCGTGGCACCCGCTTCCAGCCAATCCGTGAGCTTTGACTGTATGAACGTGTCGAGAATGCCCGAGTAGCTCGTGAGGTGATCGGCCATGGCTCCCGGCAGGAAAGAGCCCACGCTCACCGCATCAACCCATTCCGCCCCTGTCATCACGCCCAGTATCCCGCTTCGTCCGGCCGGCATGTTCGACGTGATGACCGCCGCAACATGACGGGCGGCAAGTTCCTGTTGAGCGGCGGGGTACTGCCACTCGCGGCATCCCGAGCGCACGTCCGGGTTCACCACGAAAAACACGGTGCCCTTCGGCGATGTCCGATCCGCGAGCGCCCCGCGAGAGAGGCTTTTCAGCACGCCCTCGATATCCATTCCGCGCGCGCCCGTCAGCCCCAGCATCATGCTGGGCAACGGCATGTTCTCGAGCAAAGCGCCCTTGAACGCATCGAACGAGTGCGCCGGCGCCTGGAACGCCCCCGCTTTGTCGGGCCCGGCAAACAACGGGGAGACGTATTGCCCCTTGTCGATCACGTTCGCTTCAGGAAGCGAATTCCTCGCAAAGGTAATCCCTTGGACGGAAATTTTCGGCGAGCCGTCAATTCTCGTCGGGAAATCCGCCGAGTAGGCCCAGGCAAGTATGTGGTCGGCGATTCCCCGTTCCTGCATGGCCTTGTTCGCGGGTTCCCAGATGAGGCGGGCGAAGTCGGCGGGAGGTATTTCCGCGTACGCCGACAGGACGGAATCCGGCAGATCGAGCAGAACGACATTTTGCGGCGGAATCTGTCGGAGTCTTGCGTAATGGTTGGCGACCTGTTTCGAGCGAAGCGAGTTGCCGTTGACCAGAAGCAACACTTCATGCGGACCCAAGGCCGCCACTCCATTCGTCAGAAACAAAATCGAAGTGAAATAAAAGAACCGAATGAGGCGTTTTGTCATGACTTCAAACCGCGGCTTCGCGGCACCCGGAAAATCATGGAACCTAGAACGCGCCCTGCCCGCTGACGACCGCGCGCACCGTCCTGACCAGCACAACCACATCCAGCCAGATCGACCAGTTCCGGACGTAGTAACTGTCCCATCGTTCCATGCCTTCAATCCCGCCGGCATCGCTCCGACCGGATACCTGCCAAAGGCCGGTGATGCCGGGGCGAACACGCTCGCGAAGGTTGCGTACGCGCGCCGGCAGTTTTTCCGCGTGATAGGGAGGAAGCGGGCGCGGGCCTACCAGCGACATATCGCCCTTGACCACGTTGATCAGCTGGGGAAGTTCATCCAGGGATGTCTTCCGGAGAAGAGCTCCGACCCGCGTCACGCGGGGATCATTCCGCAGTTTGAAACCGCGTCCCCACTCCTGGGCCAGCATCGGATCATCCTGGATAACGCGCTGCAGTTCCTCCTCGGCATTGGGTCGCATTGTGCGGAACTTGATCGTCCGGAAAAGCCGGCCCAATCGTCCCACGCGCTCCTGGAGGAAAAACGGCGACTTCCGGTCCTGCGCCCAAACAAGCAGGGAGATCAAGCCAATCAGGGGAAGCCAAAGCGGCAGAGCGAGAATCACCACGGCAAATTCAGAAACCCATTTAAACCCGCGCGCCAACGGGCTCAGCAGGTTGCTGCTCAACTCCAGCCCAAGAACGCCCAGAAAATCCCGCGGGGTGACCCAGAGCGACGGCGCCTCCAGCAGGTCCGGAATCACAACGACGCGCCGGTACTTCGATAAGGGGCCCTCGATGAGCCGCAGTTCCTTTTGAGCGGCCCCTTCGATGGTCGTCACGATGGCAACCACAGCCTGATCGGTCGTTTCCGAGAGATTGCCCAGCACCTTCAATCCATCAACGGTCTCGCCTTCAACCCCTCCCTCGCGGAAGTTGCCGATCGGATAGTACCCCAAGCCCGATTCGGCCTTCAGAGAATCTGCGATATGCTTGACCGCCGGATGATTCCCGTAGATGACCGTCGGAACGCCCCAGAGCCCGGCGTGCAGCAGCTCATCCTTGATCCAGATGCGAACCAGCGGGATCAGGACCATGCTGAACACAAAAATGCCCATGTACGTCAGGCGGCTGGCCGTTGTTCCAATTTTGCCCAGGAACAGGATCGCCGCCACAACCCCAAAAATCATCGCCAGCAGGGTGATGATTCGACGCAAATGCTCAACGGGCCCAATGCCCCAGTCCGGAAGCATGCGCATGGCACCCGCCCCAAGCCACCACACCGGAATAATCCCCCACGCCCAACCGAAGGCCATCACCTCGCCGCGAAACCACGCGCGGAACCATTCTCCCAACCCGATGGCACACGCCAGGGCGATCACATCCGCCAAGGCCAGAGCCAGGATATTGATCCAGAGCCTGCGGTAATACGCAAATGCAGCGGGGGGGCTGGCGTCTTCCTTCAAATCGGATTCGGTACTCATGCGGAAATCGGCCTTATTCGCGACAGTCTGTTCCACCCGGCCGAATATCATAGGCTGGGCGCGCGCGGGGTTCAATCCGCCAGAAGCCGGGCGTAGGCCTCCAGGAGGCGCGGCGCCTGATGGCGCCATTCCAGCGCGTCTTCCATGCGGGCACGCCCTTCCCGTCCCAGCCGGTCCCGCATCGCTGGATCATTGATCAACTCCAGCACCTTGTCAGCAAAATCCGCCGCGTCGTTGCCGCGCGCGTAAAGCGAAGCCCCTTCCGCGGAGAATCGCCCCTCCACCAGATCGTACTGCACAATCGGCTTTCCGAGCGCCATGTACTCGAGAATCTTGTTCATGGTGCAGAGGTCGTTGTACGGGGTCTTGCGGTCCGGGTTCACGCACACGTCGCATGTGGACAGCACCCGGATCATCTCTGCATCGGGGATGCGTCCCGTGAACTCGACAAACTCGCTCAGCTTCAAATCGGCCGCCAGCTTCTTCATGTCTTCGGCCAGTGGCCCGCTTCCCACCAGCACAAAGTGAATATCCCGGCGTCCCTTGTCGAACACGATGCGGCGGATCGATTCCAGCAGCAGGTCGATGCCCTCCGGCTCCCCCATCACGCCCATGTAGCCGACGAGATGCTTCTTGCCGCGCTTGAGTTCCGCCACGGGCTCCTGCGGAACGAATTTCGACAGGTCCGGACCGCTGCGGATCACGAATACGCGGTCCGGCTTCTTCTTCCCGCGCGAGAGCGCAATCCGGCGGTGCGATTCGTTCGTTTCAATGACCATGTCCGCGGCCAGGTACGTCAGCCTCTCGGCTATTCTCAAAAGCCAGTAGAAGAATCCCCGCCGGCCGAATTTCGCCTCGTACATCTCGGGAACGACGTCGTGGTGGTCATACACCAGTTTCACGCCGTGAATGAACTTGAACCAGAGCGCCACGAGGAACAGCAGGTCGGGCGGATTGCAGACATGAACGACGTCGAATCCTGTCTCTTTCCACGCCCGCCGGGCCAGCCGGAATTCACCCAGCAGGGCCGCCGCATATTCCCGCAGGTATCCGCCGGACGAACTCACCTCCGGAGGGAGGCGGTGCCGGTAAATGTGAATCCCCTGAAGAACTTCCTTTTCCTGTTCGCAACCCTTTCCCGTGGGACAAATCACGGACACCGGGTGGTCCGCGGCGGCAAGCGTGGTCGACTCCATCCAGACCCGGCGGTCGAATGGGACGGGCAGGTTCTCGACGATAATCAGGATCTTACCAGGCGATGCCATGATACTCGACACCTTCAGGCGGTTCGGAAAACAATCCCGCGAGATCGAACACGCGCTTCACGGCCGGCTTGTGCTCCGTGATGATCTTCCTGAAGTCCCCGTGGTTCTGGGTGACGATGAGCAACTCGACCCCCTTGAGCGCATCGACCGGATCGTCTTTCATCAGGCTCTCCAAATGAGGAAGGTTCTCGCGAATGTAGTTCAGGTTCGTCCCCATCAGCTTCGCCTGGTTCACCGCGGGGTCGAAAATCCGGATCTCGCGCCCCTCTCCGATCAGGCGCTTCACAAGCAGCACAACCGGGCTTTCGCGCAGGTCGTCGGTGTTCGCCTTGAACGCGAGTCCGAATACGGCGATCTTCCGGACGCGCATCTGAAGAATCCTTGCCACCGTGGAATCGATCTGCGCCTGGTTGCTCTGCGGCAGCGCGCTGACCACCGGCATCTGGACGCCCTTGTCCTGCGCCATGTGAATCAGGGCCGACACGTCCTTCGGCAGACACGAGCCGCCATAGGCAAAGCCCGGACGCATATACACCGGGGAAACATTCAGCTTGGTGTCGCTGAGGAAAACGTCCATCACCCGCCGGGCGTCGATTCCGAGCTGGCAGCCGAGACGGCCCACCTCGTTGGCGAAAGAGACTTTCACCGCGTGCCACGTATTGCAGAGATACTTGATCAGTTCCGATTCCCGCGGCTGGACCACAAAGACCGGCGCGCGGATCGTCTTGTAGATTTCGCGCACGGCCTTCTCCGCCGCCGGCTCGTTTGTGCCGATGATCGTAAACGGCGGCGCGTCGTAATCGCGGACCGCCGAACCTTCACGCAGAAACTCCGGGTTAAACGCGACATGAAATCTCGCCCGGTCCGCATGCCTGGCGAGCACCGCCTCACAGGCCTCGAGCGTGCCGGGGGGAACCGTGCTGCGAAGGACCAGCACATGGGGCGTACTCTTGCCCGAGAGACCGCGCGCGATCTGCTCGCAGACATGGAAGACGTGGTCGAGGTTCGGAGTGCCCTTCTCCTTCGCCGGCGTGCCCACACAGACCAGCGAAATGTCGGTGGCCGCAACGGCGGCCGCGGCATCCGTGGTCGCCGTCAAACGACTCTTCGCGACCGCGTCCGGCAGGAGTTTCTCAATCCCCGGTTCGACGACCGGCGATTCGCCTTTCTGAATCATCCGGACCTTGTCCGGGTTCACATCAACGCCCACCACCTCGTGGCCATCCCGCGTCAGGCAGGCCGCCGTTACGGTCCCCACATATCCCAAACCGAAGATGCTGATTTTCATGCGATCTCGATCCTGTTGACCCCCCGCGCCGGCAAGGGCCTGTTCATGGTGCCACACAGCGTAAACGACGGAACGCGCACGCCAAAACCGGGGGAAAACCACCCCGCATCGTCACCCCCCTTGACCAACGCCCAACGGGCCCCTTCGTCCAGCCGCAAGACAAGACCGCCTCCGGACCCACTCACGCGGCAGACTCCGGACTCAAGCTCCACCCGGCAATCGGGCGAGAAATGGAAGCGCCATTCTAGCAAATGCTCGCCGGTCCCGGAAAGATCGTCTTCGATCACCAACGTCCGCCCGTCCAGTTCAAGCTTCCTGCGATGAACGACACGGCCGGCTAATCGCTCGTACCCGCGATGCTCCGCAGTCACCCACTGCCTTCCGCCTTCCCGCCGCGCTTCAATCACCCGGGCATCCGCCTTCTTCAGCCAGAGAAAAGTCCCTCCGGCAACAGCCTGATCCACGCCGTCCACGGTGACGGTGTTATGGGCCTTCGTGCTTCGGAAGTAGTCTCGCCAATGCGGTTCGGCGTGATAGCAGTACGTTCCGGGATCCACGAGTACCGGTTTCCCGCCGACGCTGAGTGTGAACGCGAGGGCGTCGGCGTGCCCGTGCGCGGCCAGCGACAGGAACCCCTGCGGTCCCGCGTCACACAGGGTGAACACTTCCGCCGGGCTCCCCCGATCGGCCACCAGCAGATGCAGTCCCGCGTCTTCAAACGAGGATACATCCCGCGGTTTGAACTCCTTCGGCGGCACGCGGTCAAATCCGGCCAGCCGCGCTGAAATGGATGGCTCCGGCTTTGCCGGGACATCGGCATCCAGAAGGACGCGGGCGAAATCGAATATCCACGCGTCCCGGCGATCCTTGGCGGATCGAAGCCGAACGGCCAGCCCATCGTCGCCGTCGCCGTAGTTCGGCAGATGGCCGCCGACATCCGTCAGGACGGGAATCGCCTCGACCATCTTCCTCACGGCATCGCCAAAGGAATCCGAGAACGCGAATCCTGAACGACGCGCTTCGTACAGACAAAGAAGAAGGAACTCGGTGACGAAGAGATGGTAGTCAAAAGCCTGCTCGCGATTCAGGCCGGAGGGGAAGGTCTGTTTGATCCTCTGCTCTTCCAGCACCGCGGCGGCCTTCTCCTTCCACGCCTGTGATTCCGGGAAACAGGGCCAGGCGGAGGACGCCACGAACTGACCGGCCATCTCGCCGATCACATGATTGTTGGCCGAGGAACCCTGGGCATACGCGCGGTCAATGAACAATTGCTGCTGGTACACGGAGGTCCAGACAGGGCTTTGAGGGCCGAACACCGCGTCGTAATTGGTCGAAGCGCGCAGAAGTCGTTCGCACCACACCCACGAGATCAGGCGGATTCCGCTCTCCAGCGGCGAAACCCAGTTGGCGCCCAGGAGAAACGGATTGGCGTCAACCCAGCCGAGAATCTGGTCGGCCACCTCGGCGGCATAGCGTTCCGCGCCGCTCAGGGCAAACGCGGCGGCCAGCACGGTCAGATGCTGGTGCCGATTCTTCTCCCAGATGTTCTTGATGCTGCCGACAGCCTCCGGGTTTCTGAAATCCAGGCGAGGCGAGAAGCTCAGCGTCGTTCCCTTGCCGGAGGAGGGGTCCACCTGCCAGTCGATCGGATCCTCCTGCAATCCATTCAACCCAAAAAAAAGCCAGCGGTGTTGAAGATACGCATCCGCCTCTTCCAGCAATTGCAGACGCGCGGAATCTTCCCTCGCCGGACGAACGATCGTCCACGGAACCGGAGGAAGCCGTTGCATGGACGTCGGCACGACTCCCCCGCGACGCCGGACCATCCATGCCAGCGAACGGGCACGGTGCAGCACCTCGAGAAAGTCCATCGACCGCACCCGATGAAAATACCATTGAAGATTCATGCCCTCACCCAGTTCCAAGGCTTGTATAAGCAGGCCGGCTTATTTCCAATAGTCGGACAACTGGACCACGCGGCCGGCGCGAAGCGATTCCGCCGCCGCGACCGTTACCAGCGTGGTGTCGAGCAGACTCTGGATCGGAATGGGCAGCTCGCGGCCGGCTTTGACCGCTTGCACGAACGCCTCCAGTTCCTCCCGCTGGCCCTTGTTCACCGAACCGCCGCCGACTCTCCGTCGTTTCACGCCATCGAACAAATCCGCCGATTCGAAATTGTTGAGCTGGGCTGTCTTGCCCGCCCCGAACACCTCGATGAACTCCTTCGGCACCTTTGCGCTGCCCTGCGTCAGGTACAATAGATTGCCCACGGATCCGTCGTCGTAGTTGACCACGGCGGCGATGTTCTCCAGATCGTCCGGCGTGGGATGCTCCGGACGAATCGCCTGCGCGAACACCGAAACAGGCCTCGCGCCCGACAGGAAGCTGAACACGTCAAAGAAGTGACCCGCTTCCCCGATGAACCGCGAGCCTTCCGATTCGCTGCCGTACCACGAACCCTTCTCCACGCGGCCGGCGTGCACGCGGTAGTGCATGACGAGCGGCCCGTCCCAACCCTCGAACAATCCCGCGACCTTCCTCGCCAGCGGCGAAAACCGTCTGTTGAAACCGACCTGCAGCCGCTCGTTGCCGGTTTCGGCAAGGGCTTCTCGAACCTTTTCCGTCCCGGCGATAGCAATGGCCAACGGTTTTTCCACGAACACCGCCTTGCCGGACTTCAAGGCCTCCGCGGTCATTTCCGCGTGGGCGGCATGCCGGGTTGCAATCACAACGGCATCCACATCCTCCGCGGCCAGCAGGGCCTTGTAGTCCGTGCTCGTGCGCTCGAACGGGAACTTGCGCGTCGCGTTCGCGCCGGACAAAGCGGTGGTCGTGGCGACTTCAACCAGCTTGACGTCCTTCCGCCCGGCGAGATGGGGCAGAAGCATGGATGAGGCGTAGTTGCCCGCGCCGACGAACCCGAGACGGACAACATCCGCCGACTTCGGAACCTTTTTTGGCGACGGCGCGACCGCGGAGGGCGGAACGGCGTCATGCACACGCTGCGGGTACTCGAACAGGAACCCGATGCCGGACAGCTTCCCGTCGGCAATGTCCTGGTACACGGATTCCGCCTTGTCGAACGGGAACACCGACGAGATCAAAGGGTCCAACTGCACCTTGCCCTGGCCGACCAGATCGAGAAACGCCGCCATGTTTCTCCGCTCGGTCCATCGCACATAGCCGATGGGATAGTCGATCCCGCGTTCCTCGTAGTTCGGATCGTACCGGCCCGGGCCGTAGGACCGCGAGAAATGGAACTCCAGTTCCTTTTCGTAGTAATCCTTGTACGGAAGCTCGAGTCCCGTTTTGCCCACCTCGACCACCGGCGCGCGATCGCGCGCCAAGGCGGCCGCCAGTTCCACCGGATCGTTCGACGGCGACGACGCGGCGATATACACGCCGTCCGCGCCGGCGCCGCCCGTGAACCGCGCGACCGTGGCAGCCAGCGCAGGATCGTCCGGTGCAAGCGCGACATCGCAACCCAACTGAACCGCCAGTTCACGGCGGGCGGCCGAAAGATCCGTTCCGATGACGCGAATGCCGGCCGCCTTCAGAATCTGCGTAATCAGCAGACCAATCAGACCCAGGCCGATCACGCAAGCGGTCTCGCCGACCTGGAGCCTGCCCTGCCGGAACCCATGAAGGGCGATGGATCCAACCGTCGCGAACGCCGCGTGACGCAGGGAGACGCCGTCGGGAACCGGAACGACCAGGTTGCGGGGAACAAAGTTGGTCTCGGCATGATTCGCGTAGCCAACCCCGCCGCAGGCCACGCGCTGACCCGCTTGAAACTCAGAAGCATCCGCACCGACCGCGGTGACGACGCCGGAGACCGAGTACCCGAGCGGCGTCAGGGAATCCAGCTTGTTCATCACCTTGTGGAACGTCGCCATCAATCCCTGCTGCTGGACGGATTGAAGGACTTTCTTCACCTGGTCGGGCCGGGCCTTCGCCTTTTCAAGGAGGGACATCTTCCCTTCACGGACCTTCATGCTCTCCGTGCCTGTCGAGATCAGGCTGAAGCGCGTCTCCAGCAGAACGCCTCCGCTTTTGAGCGCGGGCGAACTGCCCTCCTGCAGACGGATCTCGCCGGTCTTATAGTTCTGCGCAACCTGTTTCATAAGGGCTCCTTCTCCGGCGATCCATCAGCCGGCCAGTCCTTTGAGTATCTTCTTTTGATCGAGCTTCGAAACGACGAAACGGAATTTGCCTGTATTGCCCCGGGGAATCGAGTCAACATATTCAAATCTGATTCGCACGCCGTCCCCCAGCCGGAGGCGCGCTTCGCGAAGAATCGTCTGCTCGTCCTCGCGCGTGTACGTCGGCTCACGCACGATCCTGAGCACCACTTCCTCCACCGCGTTCTGCACCACCTGCGCCTCCACGACGCGCCGGCTGTCTTTGAAAAGATGATCGAGACGCCCCACGATCCGGCCGTCCGGAGTGATGACATAGTCTTCCACGCGCCCAAGGACTTCATCCACCAGGACACCGCCGCGACCGCACTGGGATGCCGTCTGCTTCGAGAGCGTGACGACATCCCCCACTTCGTAGCGGATCAAGGGGAACGCCGGATTTCCGAACCCGGTGCACACCAGCCGGCCGGTTTCGCCGGGGCGGCAGGGCTCATTCCGATCGTTCAGCACCTCCACAGCGCTGTGTTCGATCTTCAAATGGAGTTCGCCCTTTTCGCATTCGACGATGTTTGCGCACATTTCGGTGTTGCCGTACCAGTTGAACACGCGGCAGTCGAACGCCTCCCGGATCGCGGCGCGCTGAAAATCCATCAGCGTTTCGGAGAACGTATAGACGCCCTTCAGCCGGAGCTTCTCCTTCCCGTATTTCCGGAACGCCAGCGCGAGCAGATACACGGACGACGGATAGCCCGCCAGGATGATCGGATTGAACGACTCCAACTGGCGAACGTACGCGGGCATGGTCTTCTCGGACAGATGATAGGAGGAGAAGAACAGATGGTTGCTCGTCATGTCGAACGTCCAGAACGGCGGCCGTGTCCGGTCCGGATGCGCCACGGGATGGCCGGCGATGAATGCGAACGGATCGAGGCCGACAAGGCTCGCCTTCGCCCAGGAGTAATGAAGTTCGCGAAACGCGTATTCGCGCTGAAAGCATTCCGACGAGACCGGAAACGTCAACGACTTGCCGGTTGTCCCGCTGGTGTGCACCATCCGGCGGGGTTGTCGCTCACCCGCCCGGCTGATCAGTTCGTCACGGTGATCGCGCACGGCCTGTTTCGAGAGCAAGGGGAATTGCGACAGGTCATCGGTTCCGGCAACCGCCTGATATTCCTTCCGTGACGAGTAGAAAGGCGTTTCCGCAATCGCCGATTTCAGGAAGTCCTGCAGTCGCACCTGCTGAAAACGCTGAAGACTTTCGTTGTCCCAGTTCTGCGCACCGCTCAGAAAGGCCAGGTGCCGGCAGAAGTCATCGCCGTATCGCTGCCGCCGCTGGGCGAATCCATACACGCTCGTGATCAGCGACTTCACCGGCGAGGGAGCCCCGTAGTAGAACCCCCTGAAGAATCGGTTTCCGTAGCTCATGGTGTCCACTCGATGTGCTTCGTCCAGCCGAAGTGCGGCTTGAAATGAAACACGTCGTCGATCTGAAATTCGTTCAGCGGCTTGTTCCACGCCGCATGATTGCTGGCGACATGAATTGTCCCGCCCCCCTCCTCGATCAACGGGTAATCGTGACGGTCAAAACTCCGGCCAATGAGCGGAATCTTCCGGGCATCAAAACCCATCAGCTTTGCGCAGACGGCATCGACCGCAACCGGGTTGTCCCCGACCAGGATCACTCCAGCGGCCTTCGGGCTGCCGGCGACCGGCCCGTCACCTTCCATCGCCACGACTCCGTCAACGACCGACAAGTACTTCTTCGGTGAAACCCGCCACGTGCCGTCCGGGTTCCCGTACATCAGGATGCGGTTGAGATCGATGCACATTCGCCAGACGGTTTCATTTCCGTGCCAGTTGCCGGAGCGGACCACGTCGTCCGTTCGACCGAACAAACGGTACGCCCACTGCTTCCCCCACCGGGCCAGCGCCTGCACAAGACGGTTGTTCGTGAGCAGAAGCTCCTTCACCTTCACGACCAGCGTGTTTTCAATCCGGCCGCGCGCGCTGGCGCGGTCGAACTGGTCTCCACCGGTCTCCGGCGAACCGAACGCGTAGTGCGGCAACCAGTTCTTGTCGGCGTTGATCCCCACCAGGCCCTTCAAGTTGACCGTAATCCCGCATTTCTTGTGCGTCTTCAGTTTGGGCACGCTGATGAAGACATCGGCCGCCAGCGGCGTCTTCGAGATTCTGTACTCATGTTTGCCGGCGCTGTGGTGCCGGTTGGTTTCCTCCACATCGTAAAACGCGCCATAGTACTTACGGCCCTGACCATCCAATTCGGCGAACGCGCTTCGCGCGGCGAGGTCAAAAGCAACCCCGCCGAGCGGATCGCCCGCCAGCTTCCTCTTCTCCACGTAGACGCCGTCCTTCTCCAGCCAGAACTCGTCGCGCAGATCAACCAGCTCGATGTCGAACCGCTTCTCCTGGCGATAGAAATCCCGGATCGCATTCAACCCCATCCGTTCCACGATCAAGTCCCACTTCGAATCTGTCTGCGGCGCATCGCCGATGATGATTCGTCCTTTTCCCTCCAGCGCGATGAAGACGAAATCGACCACGGCACGAATGACCGAGCCGTGCGTGATCACGTGCTCCCAGGAATCGTCGCGCTGATGCTTGTGCGCGATCATGTTCGGCTTGATGAACACGGTCTCGCCCGGTTTGATCAGCCAGCCGAGGGGATTCCAATCCGGCTGCCCGGCGCGAGCCCGATCGTAACCCAGCAACCGAAAGGCTTCCGCAACGTCCGCGGCCACACTCCCGCCCGAAGGCGCATACTGCGCTGCGGTTTTTACTGCGCTGACGTTATGGCTATTCATCATTCAATATGTCACAGCCTGCTGCCCGCGCATCCACCGGCTTCGCGGTAGATTCTCATCAGCCATTCGTAATTGCGTTCCGCGGTGTATTTCTGTTCGAACTCCTGCCGGGCCTCAAGCCTCATGCGCCGGACCTCCGGGGGCTGGTCGGCAAGAA
>ERZ1645192.1620-NODE-1620-length-18742-cov-7.785412_pt1 | contig 18742 bp, 18 predicted proteins | sample MGYA00575354_ERZ1645192 | MGnify/ENA primary metagenome ERZ1645192 (study PRJEB40844, sample SAMN11349763) | freshwater sediment metagenome | isolation source: river sediment | host: Sediment | place: India: Faizupur Khadar , New Delhi | collected 2017-02-21 ... | reverse complement strand
CCGATGCTTGTTTTTACTTAATCTTTCCGATTAGGCTAAGGTCGCGGCGTACCAGATCAGCATCGTATTCGGCGTGGTGGCGGCGTTGTAAACATAGTATTCAGTGCCAAGAACCGAGGTGAAATCGGTGCTGGCAACTACGCTCATCGCGACGTTCCCTTCGCCACTGGCAGGAGCCGCGCCATCGCGGATGGCCAATGTCGAGGTGACGTTGATGTCGGTATACACCGAGTGGTCGGCGTATTGGCTGAGGGCCCAGTAGTTACCGGTTAATTGAGCATCGCTGTATTTATACGAGTTGGTCGAACTGGTGGAGTTATACGACGTGGTGGAGAAGCAATAGGAGACGGTGGCAGTGGCGACCATCAATCCGGCAATGCCGCCGAGATCGAAACGTCCGCCGTAATCGCCGACGTTATAAGAATAACGGATGATGCCATCGCTACTTCCGGCAATACCGCCAATCGCACGATCACCGTGGATACGGCCCATATTGATGGATTCTTCGATGATGCCCGTGGCTTGGTTATAACCGACAATGCCACCTAAGAATTCGTTGCCGTTAGAAGCCGCGGTTTTAGCGTTGCGTTGAGCGAAGACGTTGTTGTTGTTGACGCATTGATCGATGGTGCCGCTGTTGAATCCGGCAATACCACCGGCATAGCTGTACGTTGCGACCGCAGCACCGGTGGAAGAAGAAACGGTGGTGGCAGTGGCGCCGATGAGTCCGTTATTGGTGCAGTTTTCGATACGTCCTAAGTTGACGCTGGCAAATGCACCCGAACCGATTTTGGCTTGAACGGTAATCGCGCTAACAGAAGAAGAGATGACGCCTGAGGCTTGGTTGATACCGACGAGACCCGCAGCACCGGAGGCATCGGCCGTGGCTAAGTCATTGACGGTTCCGGCGGTGGAGATGACCGAACCGACCGTGACGGTGACGGTTTCAACGACACTGGTTTCAGGGTTGGTCCGTTGTTCTTCATGGGTGGTCACAACAAGACCGATATTGGAGATGTGACCGTAGTTTTCCATCGCCAAGGAAGCAACTTTTGCGCGTGTTTCCGAAGCAATCGCAGGATTGATGATTAAGCCATCGACGGTGCTGGTTTCCGCCAATGTGGTGAATAAGGGTTGATCCCCGAGGATGGTGAGCATTTGGGCGTTGCCAACGAGGTGTCCGGCGAATATGCTGACAAGGTCACCGCTGATGGAATAATTGATATCCGCAGCAAACTTGAAGTAATTGCCGTTGGTGACATCGACGGGGTAGCTTCTTAATAAATCGAGGTCAGCAGCTGTGTTCAGTAAGAACGGATCGGCTTCGGTGCCGGTGCCTTGTAGACTCAGCGCGAGCGACCAGCTGGCCACTAAGGTAATCGGGCCGGTAATCGGGGTGTTGAAGTCAAAGGCAACGCCATCGAGGGTCCAGCCGCTGAGCACGTAGTAATCCTTAGTAAAGCCTTCGGGAGCGGTGACGGTAGCACCATCCAAGACGTTGACGACCACATCCGTGAAGCCCTCAGAGGTGAAGGTCACCGGATAAATCGCGGTTTCGCTTGACGAACTTTCGGAAGACTCACTCGAAATTTCCGATGAACTTTCCGAGGAACTTTCGATTTCCGAAGACGACGGGATTTCGGAGGACTCGCTTAAGCTTCCCGAAGATGAGATTTCGCCGCATGCGACCAGCGGCAGTAAACACATACCTAATAGGACGACAAGTATTTTTGGTTTCATAATGATGTTTCCTTTGCGTTTTATGTCACTTTAATAGTAGGGAGAAAATGAAAGCGCTTTAACTACCCATTTTTTATTCTCCAATAAGTTTTGTTTATGGAAAGAAAAAGGCGGCCAAGGAGAGTGACCGCCTGATGGGAATATCGGATTAAGCGACTTGGAAGGCAAGCACCATGCCCGCAGTGGGATCGTAAACGAAGGCGGCGCCTAAAATCGCGGTGTAATCGGCAAGGATGTAATCGTTCGTGGTTCCCGCCATGGAAGCAGAAGCCACCATCGTATTGTTCGAACCGGTGGGGGCCACCAACGTATCGGTTATGGTATTACCATAAGCTTGGGTTCCGCTGGAGCGTGGATCGAGGTTTTGGTTAATGCTCACGCAGTTGGTGGAACTACTGGCGATGCCATAAGGATTATCGCCCACAGTGAAGCTATAGACGTTGGCTGTATTGAAGCAATGATCGATCGAACCGCTGCCTTCGAGAAGTCCGGCAATCCCGCCGACATTGAGACGGGCGCCGATGTAGGAACGGCATAACGGCGTTTCATAATAAAGCCCGGCACTATAACAATTGCTGATAGAACCGGCGTTGATTCCGGAGATACCGCCGACGTATTGGTCACCCATGCAGCGGATGCCGCTGAAATAGGATAACGTGATTTGTCCGCCGGCTTGGTTATATCCGGCAATGCCCCCGATGACACGGTTATTGGTGGTATCGGTGGGTGTGCTGGTGGTATAACGTTGTGCCAACAATTTGCCTGTCGATGTGGTGCGGGACATGGTGATGGTTCCACTATTGAATCCGGCAATGCCGCCCATGTAGCTGTAAGCCGAGAGCGATTTGCTGCTTTCGACCGCGTTTCCGGCGCCCAAGGTTCCTAAGTTCCGGCAACGTTGGATGGTGCCTAAGTTTTGCGAAGCGATACCGCCTCCGCCGATACGGGCTTTGATGGTGGCGTTGTTATCGCAGTCTTCAATTAAACCACTGGTTAAGTTGACACCGACGATGCCGCCTGCGCCGCCTAAGTCTTTGGTGGTGATATCGCCAACGGTTCCGGCAGTGGAGGTCACATCCGCGAAGTTATCGACGTCTTGAATATGGCCCGCGTTGGAGGAAGCCAAAGAGGCAACTAGAGCCACGGCACCGGTATTGATCGTTCCGGCTAAAATTAAATCATGAACATACGCGGTGGAGGATAACTTGTCGAAGAGGGCGTAGTTTCCGGTGGTCACGGTGATTGTATGGCCGTTTCCGTTGAGTTCGCCTTGGAATTCAGTGCCGACGCTATCGAGATACACGGTTTCGACGCTGATGTCGGCATTCAAAACATAGACTTTATCCGCGCCAAACGCGGTTTTGACTTTGCTCATCGCATAGACATCGACCGGATCCAAAAGAAGATACGGGTTCGCGTTGGTGCCCGCGCCTTTGAAGACTAAACCTTCTTGGGTGACCGTTGAAAGAACGGTGGCTTCATAGTAAGTATCAATTTTGGCTTTATAGGTTCCGCCTTGAGGAATGACGCTCGGGGTCCACACGATTTCGTTACCATTGACCGTATGTGTGCCTTCGACTTCAATGCCGGTGTCCGAGTAGGTTTCGCCTAAGGAGGAATAAAGCGTCACTTGGAACGAATAATGTTCATCCACTCCGGCTTGGAACCAAGCAAGGCTGCTGGAGAACGAGGAAGCGGTGGAAATGGCAATCTCGGTGGGATAGCTTTGTAAAATCCGCCATTTGGCATAGAGGGTCATATCATGGGTGACCACATCATCGGGAATCGAAAAAGGTAAAAGGAACGTTTCATCATCTTCATACCAACCCGAGAAGAGGTGGACGTTATCGATCACGGGATCGGGAATTTCAGTTTCAATCTTTCGGCCTTTGGCCACTTCGACCGAGGGAATGTCACCGGCGCCATCGGTATCAAACGACACCGTATAGTAAACTTTGGTGACAGTGGAACATCCGGCGAGTGAAAGGGCTCCCAAGACTAAGACAGCGGTAAATGGGCGAATTCGTTTCATGCGTATGAGCCTCCGTTGTGTTTGCAAAATAAGATAACTTTAATCTATACGAGGTGGGGCTGGGCTTCAATGCTTTGGCGTTATTTTGTTTTTATGCTGCGATTAGTTTTATTTATGGCGGGATTGTTTTCATAGGGGTCCGCGTCCATAATAAAGACAAATATAGAAACGCGAGGAACCTTATGAAAATTTCCCAACTCCGCTACTTCCAAGCCGTTTGCCAATACAATAATATCACACGGGCGAGCGAAGCCCTCTATGTCAGTCAACCCGCCATTTCAGCCTCCATCAAAGAACTTGAGGATGAACTCGGTGTGGCCCTTTTCCATCGTCAGAATAATAAAATCACCTTGACCATGGAAGGCACCTATTTTCTTCAACAAGCCGAAGAAATCTTGGCCAAGGTGGACGCGGTCATTTTGCAGATGAAAGACTTCGGCGGCAAGAAGAAACAATTCCGTATCGGTGTTCCTCCGATGATTGGCACGTTTTTGTTCCCGCCGATGTTCCGTGAATTCAAGACGCTCCATCCCGACATCGCCATCGAAATCTTTGAGCACGGGTCTTTACAAACCCGCGTGCTCGTCGAAGACGAAAGCCTCGATTTAGCCATTGCCGTCGTCGAAGAAGGCATGGAACAGACGTTCGAAATCGTCGATATCCTGGAAACTGAATTGGTGTTCTGCGTCAGCAAAACCTCTCCGCTTTCTAAAAAGAAAAAACTGGACATTGAGGACCTCCGCGATCAACCCATTATTTTGATGAAAGCGGACTCTTTCCAAAACCCCAAAATCAAAGCCCTTTTCTCCCGTCACGGGATTGAACCCCATGTACTGCTTTATTCGAGCCAACTCTACACCATCAAGAAATTCATTACCGACGGTTTGGCGGGTGCGTTCGTGTTCCGCGAAGTGGCGGAGATGGATGACGAACTGGTCGCCATTCCTTTAGCCGAACCGATCCCCGTGAGAATTGGCCTGATTTACAAAAAAGACGCTCACTTATTTTCCGATACCGGAGAATTCGTGCGCTTCGCCAAGAATTTCAAATACCGAACAGCCAGATAAACACGTCCTCATCAAAAAAAATTATTGACCGATAAAATAGTCCTTATTGTGAAAGCCCTTTTAGCAATAAGAAAATGTTATTAGGGAATTTTCCCCATACAAGGAGGAATCTATGAAGCTTCCAAGCAAAGTCAAGGAAACCTTGGGACGTTTCGTTCATGCGAGCACAACGTTCCTAAGCCACCATAAAACCCTTTGGATCAGCTTGCTGCTCGTTTTGACCGGCTCACTCGGGGCGTCGCTGACGCAAACCGGCTTTGGCAACATCGACGTCAGTTCGTTTACCCTCGAAACGGTGGACGATCAATACGTTGTCGCCGATTTGTTCAAACCCAAAACAGCCACAGCAGACAACCCCGCCCCATGCGTCATCATCGTTCCCGGGTTCCAACGGACCAAGGAAACGCAAATCTCGATGTCGCTGGAATTGGCACGCCGTGGTGTGGTGGTCATTACCATCGACCCCTTCTCGCAAGGCGATTCGACCGCCACCCATCAAATCCAATCCGCCACCAACGAAGGCTATGGCCTGATTCCGATGGTGGACTACTTGTATGCCGGAAATAGCTTCCCGTTCATCGATAAAACCCAAATCGGGGCAGCCGGACACTCCGCCGGCGGCAACGCCGTCATCCGGGCCGCTGCCTACTTTGGCAAAGAAGTCATCGATGGCGTGGTTCCGCAAAGTAAACTTCATTCCGCCTATGTCACCGGGTATGTCTTGACCCTGACCGATGATGTCCTCTCGACGATCCGCTGCAACTTCGGTACCAGCTATGCGTACTACGACGAGGGTGCCTATCGTAACGAACTCACCAGTGATCCGTCCTTTACCGGATGGTATGGCGATATGCGCACCGCCCCTGAAGCTTTACGGATGGTCAACTCTGGATTAACTCTTGAGGGTTCGGCTCCCATCACGGAAGTCGACATCGGGCGTGTCTACGGAAATCCTTATGATTTCACGATGCGCATCGTCAATAACGAAAAAGTCATTCACGCCTTACAACCGTTTGATCCGATTACGACCGCGCACTTCCTTGAATTCTTCGATATCGCCATGCATTTGGATATGACCATGAGTTATATGAACCAGACCTGGTGGATTAAAGAACTCTTCAGTGGTGTGGCCCTTGTCGGAGCGTTCTTATTCATCCTCGCCTTAGCCAGTCTCTTGCTACTCATTCCTTTCTTTAAGAAAGACATGATTAAAGAAGCACCCGCTTTGACCGAGAAACCTTCCAAGTTGGCCACGTGGCTCAACTACGGGGCACTTCTCATCGGTGCCACCTTCGCCTGCTTGATTTACGTGCCGTGCTGCAAACTCTCAACGACGATGTTCGCCGATGCCAATAACGGCATCTTAACGTGGTTCTTCCCCGAACGGATGAATAACGGCGTCATGCTCTGGGCCGTCGTCAGTGGCTCCTTCGGTTTATTGATCTTCTTAGCCACGCATCTCATCAGTAAAGCGTTCAAGAAACCGATGGTTAATACCCAAGGTCTTAAACTCTCCATCAAAGGCGTGCTCAAGAGTCTCCTCTTCGCCTTCGCCGTCTTTGCCGGACTTTACCTCCTGGTGATGGTCAATTATTGGGTCTTCCACACCGACTTCCGGTTGTTCTTCATCGCCATCAAACCGTTATTCAAAATCAAATACCTGATTGTTGCCTTGATGTACTGGCCGTTCTTCTTCATCTTCTATTTCTCCAACAGCATCCGTGTCAACCTCGTCAACCGTTACCGTGGTCAAAAGCAGTGGGAATCAAACCTCATTGCGGTGGTAGCTAATACTATCGGCCTCTTTGCGATCTTCGCCATTCAATACATTACCTTCGCGACGACCAAAACGGTCTATTACACCGATGAATGGCTCTTCGTCAACATGCTGTGGTCGGTCATTCCGATGATGGCCATCCTCCCGCTTTTCAACCGCTTCTTCTTTAAGAAGACCGGTCAACCCTACGTCGGGGCGTTTGTCACCGTGCTCATCTTCATCATGATGATGATGATGAACTCCGTCGCTTACATCCCCATGTTCTTATAAAGGAGAAACTTATGGATTACGCAACCGAATCACTCAAAAAACACTATCAATGGAAAGGCAAACTCGAAATCATTGCCAAAGTTCCAGTTCAAACCAAAGAAGATTTATCGCTCGCCTATACTCCCGGTGTTGCTCAGGCCTGTCTTGAAATTCAAAAAGATGTCAACAAAAGCTATGACTTAACCGGACGTCAAAACATCGTCGCCGTGATTACCGATGGAACCGCCGTATTAGGTCTAGGTGATATCGGTCCTGAAGCCGGCATGCCGGTCATGGAAGGTAAATGCGTCCTACTGAAAACCTTTGGTGGTCTTGACGCTTTCCCGATTTGCTTACGTACCAAAGATCCCGATGAAATCGTCCGTACGGTGTCCCTCATCGCCGGTTCCTTCGGCGGGATCAACCTTGAAGATATATCCGCTCCCCGGTGTTTTGAAATCGAACGCCGCTTGAAAGAAATCTGCGACATCCCGGTCTTCCACGATGACCAACACGGAACCGCGATTGTTGCCGGAGCGGCCTTGATGAACGCCATCAAAGTGGTCAACAAGTCGATGGACGCAGTCAAAATCGTCATTAATGGTGCCGGTGCCGCCGGTATTTCCATCGCCCGCTTCTTGCTTCAATTAGGTGCCAAACATATTACCCTGGTCGATCGTTTCGGCATCGTCTGCGAAGGCGAAAGCTGGATGAATCCAGTTCAAGCCGAGATGGCCAAAATCACCAATTTATCGCATCTTCATGGCCCCCTAGCGGTCGCCATGAAAGGCGCCGACGTCTTCATCGGTGTCTCTGTCGGAAACATCGTCTCCAAAGACATGGTCCGTTCGATGAACTCCGATGCAATCGTCTTCCCTCTTGCTAATCCAGTGCCTGAAATCTCGCGCGATAATGCGTTAGAAGCCGGCGCAGCAGTAGTGGGAACCGGACGTAGCGACCTTCCCAACCAAATCAATAATCTTCTCGTTTTCCCGGGTATCTTCAAAGGTGCTCTCAGTGTCCGTGCCCGAGACATCAACCTTCCGATGATGATCGCGGCCTCCAAAGGCATTGCCGAAATCGTCGGAGATAAGTTATCCGCCACGTACATCCTCCCGGCACCGTTTGATCCGCGGGTTCACGAAGCGGTCATCAAAAAAGTTGCCGAAGCCGCCCGTCAAAGCGGTGTTGCTCGTATCTAAAACATTAAGGAAACGGTTCATGCCGTTTCTTTTTTTATGGGTGAATCCAAAACAAATTGTTACTTTTTTTCTTTTATTTCAGATTTCCGAGTATTTTTCCTCCATTTATCCGTATTATTAAGTAGAAGCGTATGAATGCATAGCAATTAGTTCTAACTCATTTAACTCACATCGGAGGAAACCATGAGAAAAGTATTCAATGAAAAAGTGATGAATATCGTCTTTGTATGCCTTGGATTCGTCAATATCCTTTCTTTTTTCTTTGTTCCATACTTTGGACCGTACTATTTCATTGATGGAATCTATCCGAGCCCACTTCGACTGGTTCTTGGAGGCTTCTCAATCCAAAATCTCCTCCCAGAGATTTTCTACTTTGTGTATGTGCTTATCTCATTGTCAATGATTATCCTTGGACTCACACGGCTGCTTTCGAAAAAAGGGCAGACCAAGAAAATTCCGATGTCCTCGAATAAAAATCCGTTTTTTGTTCTTTCTTTGATTCTACTGACCCTAAGTGTTCTTGCCATCTCAGTGTTTTTTGTCATTGTTAAAATTAACAACATCATTTTGGCTGACCAAATAAGGATACCCGAATTGGGCGACTATGGAATTGGATTTGGAACCTACACCATCTTCCCGTTAAACGCTCTTATTTCGTTAGCCTATATCCTTTTCACAACATCGAAATCACATAATGTGGTTTCAAACTAATCCAAATACCCACCATTAAGGAGAAATCAATGAAAAAAAATACCTTAGAAAAAGGCAGTGTCATTATGTTTGTCTGCCTTGGATTGGTAAATCTCGTGTCGTTCTTTCTTTTCCCTTTCTTTGGGAGAACAGCAGGAGGATCTGGGTATTCTCCAATGAATATATTGTTCGGAAATGGATACCCGCCGTTTATTTCACCAATTGAAAGTCTTATCCCCATCATCGTTTTCGCACTATATATCCTCTTATCTATTTCTTTCATCATTTTTGGACTTACCCGGCTGCTTTCAAAGAAAGCACCTCTAAAAGATTTCTCCGTTACATCGAATAGAAACCCATTTTTCATTTTTGCTGTCATTTTACTGACTGTAAGCTTGTTCGCTATTCCCGCTTTTTATATCAATGTTGAACTCAATCTTCAGATATTTTTATATGCACATTTTGCCATCGAATATTGGGGTTTATACGAGATTGGCTTTGGAACCTACACGATCTTCCCGTTGAACGCTCTTATTTCGTTAGCGTACATCCTTTGGGTTACCTTGAAACACGAAGTAAAATAAAACAACTTTCGTGATATTCTCTTAAATCCAGCGGTGGAACAACCTCTTTTTGTTCATTTTCCTATTCGTTATGTTATCTAGCATTCCCATTTTATTATTGATATAATACGGATATACGTTGAAGAGACAGAGTAACCGGACCTTCGTCCAACAGGGAAGAGTGAACAGTGAGACCACTCCATGGATACGATCCCGGCGAATTCACCTTGGAGTATCGGCGAGTCCCGTTGGTGGCGTTAACACCTTAGTGCGTATTCGTTTACGAAGCAGGATGGCACCACGGCGATGAGTCGTTCCTCGGGAATGGCTTTTTTTATTTTTTAGGAGGAAAGTTATGGAAAACACCGATTTAGAAAGTTTGAAAACGTCGGCTTTAAACGCAATTGCGAAAGCCTCGACGATGGACGAAATTACCCTCGTCCGCAACGAGTATCTCGCCAAAAAGTCGCCTTTGATGGCGCTTTTAGGCAAAATGAAAGACCTCGATCCCTCTGAGCGCGCGGAATATGGTGCACGCGTCAACTCAGCCAAAGGCGAAATCTCGAATGCCTTGGACGCCAAGGTCAAAATCTTGGAAGCCAAAGAGCTTCGCGCCAAACTCGAAAGCGAGAAAATCGATCTTACGCTTCCGGGAACCAGCGAAGAACAAGGCGCCCGTAATCCGTTCTATGTCGTCAAAGACGAAATCACCGAAATCTTCCTCGGAATGGGCTATGAAGTCGCCGAAGGCCCCGAAGTCGAAAGCGATCACTTTAACTTTGAACTCTTGAATATTCCCAAGGACCATCCGGCCCGCGATATGCAAGATTCCTTCTATATCGATGACAACACCTTGTTGCGCACCCACACATCCCCGGTGCAAGCCCGGACGATGCAAGCCAAAAAAGGTCAACCGATCAAAGTCATTTGCCCCGGCAAAGTGTACCGCCGCGACGATGATGACGCGACCCACTCGCATCAATTCGCCCAAATCGAAGGCTTGTTGATTGATAAAGACGTCAACCTCGGTCACCTCAAAGCCACGCTCGAACTTTTTGTGAAGAAAATGTATGGCGAGAAGCGGCAAATCCGCTTACGCTCGAGTTATTTCCCGTTTACCGAACCCAGCGTCGAAGTCGATGTCTCCTGCGCCGAATGCGGTGGCAAAGGCTGCTCCGTCTGCAAAGGCACCGGTTGGATTGAAATCCTCGGCGGTGGCATGGTCCACCCCAATGTCCTGGCCATGAGCGGTTATGACCCCAAAGTCTACCAAGGCTTTGCCTTCGGCATCGGCATCGAACGTGTCGCGATGCTCCGTTATGGCATTGAGGATATCCGTCGTTTCTATCAAAACGACCTTCGTTTCCTTGACCAATTCAAGAAACGCTAAGGAGGAAAAACCATGAAAGTAAGCTTAAAATGGCTGTCTGAATACGTCGATATTCATGGACTCAGCCCTGAAACCATCGCCGAGCGGTTAACCTTCGCCGGCATTGAAGTCGAAGATATCATCAAAGCCGCCGTCGGTGATCATTTGGTGATCGGTAAAGTATTAACCTGCGAACCGCTTCAAGGAAGCGACCATTTGCATGTGGTCAAAATCGATGAAGGTACCCACTATGGCATCCAACAAATCGTCTGTGGGGCACCCAACATCGCGGTCGGCCAAAAAGTCATCGTCTCCCGCCCGGGAGCCACAATTGCCAAAGGCAAGATCACGCAAACGGTCATCAAAGGCGTCGAAAGTAACGGCATGGTCTGTTCCTTGCTCGAACTCGGCGTCGAAGCCAAATACCTTAACCAAGCCCAAATCGACGGCATTGAAGTTCTTCCTGAAGACGCCGAAGTCGGGAATGAAGATGTCCTGGCCTATCTTGGCCTCGACGACATCATCCTTGATTTAAAACTCTTGGCCAACCGCAGCGATTGCCTGTCGCTTTTAAACGTTGCCAAAGAAGTCGGTGCTTTATTTGATCGTCCCGTGACGCTTCCCAGTGTGACCTACGCCAAAGGCCATCTCACCGATGCCAAAGTGGAAACGCTCACCAAGAAGTGCCCGCAATTCAGCATCAAAGTGGTGCGTGGCGTGAAAGTCGCGCCTTCACCCGATTGGCTTAAAAACATTCTTCGTTCGCAAGGCGTGCGGAGCATCAATAACCTCGTCGATATCGGTAACTATGTGATGTTGCTCACCGGGCAACCGCTCCATATGTATGACTTAAAGAAACTTCCCAGTGCCCATTTCATCGTCAAAGATGATTACGAAGGCAATCTGGTCGCGCTGGACGGCCAAAGCTACGCCATCCAAAAAGGCGATGTCGTCATTACCGTCGATGGTAAACCCCGCTGCTTAGGCGGCATCATGGGCGCCAAAGACTGCGAAGTCGATGAAACGACCACCGATGTAGCCATCGAAGCGGCCAACTTCGAATCCGCGACCATCCGAAGAACCTCGATCCGTCTCAACCTCGGCAGCGAATCGTCGCAACGCTTCATCAAAGGCATCAACCCGCATCAATACGACTACGTGCTTATGCTGGCTGCCCGCTTGGTGAAAACCCTCGGCGATGCCAAAGCCATTGAAAATACCGTCACCGTCGATCATATCAACCACAATCCCACGGTTCTACACGCCTCCGCCAAGCGGATTAACTTCCGTTTAGGTACCTCGTTCACCCGTGAAGAGATTTTAGCCGCCTTAGAAAAAGTCGGCATCAAGATCACCCACGTCAAAGGCAATCGCTTCAAAGCCAAAATCCCCGCTCATCGCATCGATATCACCGGTGAAGCCGATTTGTGTGAAGAAGTCATCCGTCAACTCGGATTCGAACACGTCAAGAGCGTGCTGCCTCGTCTGGATACGACCGTCGGTATGCTCAACGATGGACAACGCAAAAAGAAACTCGTCCAAGAGTATTTACTCGGCCGTGGCCTTTACGAAGCCTTGACCTACACTCTCGTCAACAAAGAAGAAGCGGAGCTCTTCCGTTACCTTAACCATGACGCGACCTATTCGCTTTTACACCCCATGACCGATGATCATGAAGTGGTCCGCGCGCACATCTTACCGTCCTTGCTTTTAAGCGTCCAATACAACGTGGCCCGCCAAAATAAGGATGTTCCGATGTTCGAAATCAGCGAAATGTTCACAAAAAATGGGTCGTCCACCCACTTAGCCGTTGTTTTAAGCGGTGAGAAGCATGAACGTCAACTGATGAGCAAGCGCCCTTATACCTTCTACGACATGAAAGGTCTCTTTGAAGGCCTGATGGCGTTACTGGGTATCGAACCTTCCCGTTATAAGCTGGAAGCTTTGGTCAGCGATAAAGAAGAATTCCACCCCGGACGGACCGCTGTCATCAAACTGGGTAAAACCACGGTCGGGGTCCTCGGTGAACTCCATCCCAAAGCCATGAAAAAGTACGATCTCGGCAAAACCGGAACCGTCGCCATGGAACTCAATCTCTCCGAATTCATCGCCCTGCGCACCAACGCCATCAAGATGGTGCCTACGCCGCGCTATCCCTTCGTCGAACGCGATTTAGCCTTCATCGTGAGCAAAGCGATTCCCTCTTCGGACATCGTCAAAACCGCTCGTATGGCGGGACGCGAACTCGTCAAGAAAGTGGAAGTCTTTGACCATTACGAAGGCGCCAACATTCCCGAAAACACGAAATCCTTGGCCATCAAAGTCACCTACCAAGACCCCAACAAAACATTGGTGGAATCGGAAGTTTCTTTGGCTGAAGAACGGATCAAACAAGAACTCTACCGCGCCTATGGCGTGACCATCAGGGGGTAAGTATGAAATTCTTACGAGCCGACCTCCGTCGCATGAAAACGATGGAGTTTGACGAGGACATCGTCTATCCGCAAACACGGATGGAAAGTAAGCCCTCGCTTTTAGATATCAAAAACGTTCATGCGCATGCGGTGGTCGAAAACCATGGTGACATGATCACCGCCGAAATCGATGCTACGGCGGTTTTAGTCCTTGAATGCGCGTATACGCTCGAACCGTTGGAGCGAAACATCAAAATCAAAGAAACGCTTCAATTCAGCGAAGACGTCCAAGACGATGATGAGTTACTCTACGCCCCGGGACCGACCGTGGACCTGGATGATTACCTGTTTGGTTTGATTCTGACCGAAGTCCCCGCCAAAGTGGTCAAACGCGGCGCCCACCTCCCCAAAGCGGGCAAGGGGTACCGGGTCATCTCCGAAGACCAATTCGTTCGCGAAAAGGAAGAAAATGGGGATCCGCGGTTTAAAGATTTAGACAAATTTGAAGAATAATTCCTCACTTGTCGAAACAGCCGAAATCCGATAAAAAGGATTAAAAAGGCGTAAAATAGTAGATAGTTAGTAGATAAATAGTAAAAAAGACGGTTTGGACCTCTCTGAACCGTTTTTTTATTGCTGAAAAATTTTGAGCTTTGGTATTTACATACAAACGAGTTTGCCCTTATAATTGGAATACAAGTGGGAGAAAGTGGGAGAAGGTGGAAGACATGTTCTTTGGTAACTATCAGCACGCCCTCGATAACAAAGGCCGCCTCGTCATCCCGTCAAAGATGCGAGACGAAGCCGGTGACCTCCTTTATATCATGAAAGGATATGAGGGATGTTTATCCGTCTTTAAGCAATCTGCCTTTCAAAACGAGATCCAAAAGATCAATGCCCTCCCGTTCAACCAAAAAAATGCCCGCGACTACATCCGTATGCAACTCTCCTCGGTCGTCGAACTTGAAGTTGACAAGCAAGGGCGTATTCAATTGCCGACTCAACTCTTAAGCGACTATTCGATTGGAAAGTCCGTGGTTGTCGTCGGCGTGGTGGACCACTTCGAAATTTGGGACAGCAACGCTTGGGCCCAATATCTCAAAGATAACGAAGGCAGCTACGAAACCAAAGCCGAAGTCCTTCCCATCATCAAATAATATGGAAGAACACGTTCCGGTTTTACTCCGTGAAGCCCTCGAAAATCTCGCTATTAAGCCCGATGGCATCTATGTCGACCTCACCGTCGGCAGAGCCGGCCATAGCAGCGCCATTCTCAAACAGTTGACAACAGGAAAGTTATTCGGTTTTGACCAAGACCATACGGCTTTGGAAGCTTCCAAAAAGCGTTTAGCAGCGATTTCTTCGAATTTCGAACTCATCGATGCCAACTTCGCTAAGGTACGAAGCGAACTTGAAGCCAGAGGGATTCATTCCGTGAACGGAATCCTTATGGATCTTGGCGTTTCTTCTCCGCAATTCGATGAAGCTGACCGTGGTTTCTCCTATCGTTTCGAAGCCCCCCTCGATATGCGCATGGACGCGGATAATCCGCTCACCGCAGCGATGGTGGTCAACACTTACGAACTCCGGGAGTTAACACGCGTCATCCGCGATTATGGGGATGAAAAGCACGCGTACGAAATCGCCAAAGCCATTGTAAAAACTCGTAGCTTGACGCCTATTCTTACCACGACGCAACTGGTGGATGTGATCAAAAAGGCCTTGCCTCTTAAAGAGCTCAGCAAAAAAGGTCATCCCGCCAAACAAACCTTCCAAGCTCTCCGTATCGAAGTCAACCATGAGCTGGAAGTCCTCACCGTCGCCTTAAACGAAGCGTCAGGGATGCTCGCAAAGGGAGGACGTCTCGTCGTCATTACATTCCATTCCGGCGAAGACCGTATCGTGAAGAACTTCTTCAAATCGGTTTCGGTGGTGGAAGGTAGCCGTCACGGAGTCGTCTCTTTAATTCCAGAAAGTAAAGATTTCACCGTCTTGAACAACCATAAAGTCATTGTCCCGTCCGAACAAGAAATGTTAGAAAATCATCGCGCCCAAAGCGCTAAAATGCGGGTGCTCGAAAAGAAGTAGGTGATTCTATGAGAGACAAATTAGTCAAATACCATCATAAGGCGGTTTATTACCGGTTAAGAAAAGTCGCCCTTATTATGTTTTTTGTCGTCTTAACGACTGCCGTCATCGCCATCCCGATCAGCATCATGAGCGTGGCTGCGCGTGAAAATGAATCGTCTGACAAAGTCTCTTCCAGTGAACCCGAATCTTCCGATACCGTCAGTGAAATGATTAGGTTCAGTTTATGAAGTTACACTGGAAAATCAATCTTGTGCTCAACATCTGGTTGACCCTTTTTCTGACCACATCCAACCTTGTGACACTCCAATACCCCCCGTTGGAAAGGGTCAACCTCATTATTACCCTCGTCCTTTTAGGCGTGATGGGCATTATGAACCTTGCCATGATCATCTATCACATCTCCAAAAGGCTCAATACGCTCGATGTCTTTGCCCGGTTTCTTCGCCGTTAAGGGTAGAGCACTTCAAGCGGGTCTTTGTGGAATGCGGGCAAAGTCGGCCGCATTTTTCTTTTTTTAAGGGGAATGTCCTATACAAACCGATTATTTTACAATAAAATAATGGGGTAATGTTTCAACTAATCGTCGTCGGAGGTAAACAATGGCCGGTGAACTTCAAGCGAGTGAACAAGTGCTTGGCAAAATGAGCGCTTTTGAGCGTGACGCCAAAAAACGTCGTCGGAAAATCCGTCGGGCATTCTTGGTCAAAATCGCGATGGTCTCCGTCGCCGTCTTACTCCTTCTGGCCTATGTCCTGTATTTTATCCCTAACGGAATCTTAGTCTAACGCCGAACAGAAAAGTGGTGTGGTAACTTGGAAAAACCTGTGACTGCAATCGAATTGACTTCCAGCGCGGTCAAATTGATCGTCGGCTATGAGCTTGACGGTCGGGCCGTCGTTTTAGATTCTTTGACCATGCCCATGAACGATGGTGCGGTGTTTAATGGCGAAGTCGTCGATCCCGGCGCTGCCAGTGCCGCCATCAGCAAACTCCTCAAACAAGCCAGCAACGATTTAAACTTCCCGATTACCGAAGTCTCTTTGGCGGTTCCGCCCATCGGTCTTGAAGTTTATGTCGTGGATAAAAACCAAACCTGCGTGGGAACCACCCCCAAAATCTCGAAAACCGACATCCAAAACGTGATTGGCCAAGTCCGTAACGAAAACGTCGGCGAACAAAATGAAATCATCGGCCTGGTGCCGGAATGTTTCGTCATCGACCAAGGCCGTGCTTTTTCCAATCCGCCGATCAACGAAGAAAGCAAAAACATCACGCTCCATGCGAAGATTCACGTGCTTCCCAAGAAAGTCATCGACGGTTACCGCAAAGCCGCCGAATTCGCCCATGTGCGCGTTCGCAAAATGGTGGTGGCCCCCTATGCCGCCGCCGAAGTCGTCAAAGGCTACAAAGAAATGCCTTCCGATTATGTCTTATTTGATTTCGGGGCCCGTTTCTCGACCATTTCGCTCATCGGTGATTTCCAACTCTACGGCTCGACCTACCTACATAAGGGTAGCGATCATCTCACCGAAACGTTAGCCTCCGGACTTAAAATCAGTTATAACGAAGCCACCAAACTTAAAGAAATCTATGGCATCGATCATTCCCCCTCATCCTACAAAGGCGTGATTGCCGGGCTCGTCGATGAAAACGGCAAAACGCTCAACTATACCGTCGATAACGTCAATGCCGTCTTAGAAAAAGCGGTCTCCGATTACGCCGAAGATGTCCATCGCTGCATCAACGATTTACTCTCCGGATACGATGAATCCTTCCGTAACCTTCCCGTGGTCGTCACCGGCGGGGGAGCCCGTCTCAGTGGTTTAGCCCCGATCCTCGAACAATATTTAGCCCCGCATCCTGTGATCTTCTTCTCCTCGAAAGCGATGGGCGCGCGCAATAGCGCCTACACCAACGTCCTCGGGGTCATCAAGATCGTCAATAAATACCGCAACGCCTTCGACGAAGAAAAACGGATGGTCACCCCGGTCGAACGCGTCCAAACATCCACGCCCAAAGAAAAGAAAAAAGGTTATGACGCCTTTGAAGACGAGTTATAGGAGGATCACCCATGGAAAATTATGACTTAGATAATTTCGAACCCGCAGCCCGCATCGTGGTTATCGGTGTCGGCGGTGCCGGCAATAACGCCATCAACCGGATGATTGACGATAACATCGCCAACATCGAATTCTGGGTGGCCAATACGGATAAACAAGCGCTTGCCACCAGCAAAGCCCGCAACCGCCTGATTTTAGGCAACAACTACACTCAAGGCTTAGGTGCCGGAGGCGATCCCGCCGTCGGTCAAGAAGCCGCCAAACAAAGCGTCGAAGAAATCCGCAAGATCGTCAAAGGCGCGAACATGGTGTTCATCGCCGCCGGAATGGGCGGAGGTACCGGAACCGGCGCATCTCCCGTCATCGCCAAAGTGTGCAAAGAAGAAGGTGCTCTTACCGTAGCCATCGTGACCCGTCCGTTTACCTTTGAAGGCAAACGCCGCATTGCCAACTCGGTCGAAGGCCTGAATGAACTCAAAGAAGAAGTGGATTCGATCATCATCGTCAGTAATGATAAACTGCTCATGATGAGCGGCAACGCCCCCATCGGCGAAGCCTTCCGCGAAAGCGACAAAGTGTTGAGCCAATCGGTGAAAACCGTGGTGGACCTCATCTTAATGCCCGCCGTCATCAACCTCGACTTTGCGGATGTCCGCAACACCTTAAAAACCTCCGGCGTATGCCTCATCGGATTTGGCATGGGCCAAGGCCCGCATAAGGCCGAAGAAGCCGCTCAAAACGCGGTCAGCTCGCCCTTACTCGAAGCGTCCCTCAACGGTGCCCGTAAAGCCATCGTCGCCGTCACTTGTGGACCCCAAGTCAGCCTCTATGAAGCGCAAGAAACCGTCACCCGCGTGATTGAAATCGCCGGCACCAATCCGGATATCAAATTCGGTGTCTCGATTAATGACCAATTGACCGATCAAATCTTGGTGTCCGTCATCGCCGCTGACTTTGCCGAAGAATACGATTTCACCGCGGTTCCGACCTATGCCAAAGTCGCTCCCGCTGCCCGTGAAGTCGCCAGCGATAAAACACGCACCGAAAACTCCGCCATCCTCAAACCGACCGAACCGACTCCCAGTGAAGACCATGTTCCGCCGATGGAAGATGACGAAGCCAATATTCTCCCGGACTTCTTAAAGAACCAAAGATTCCAATAAAACAAGGTTTGTTTTTATTCTTTATATAGCAAAAAAATTCATTTTTTTAAAAATAAGGCATTATAAGGGGAACTTTTTACAATTGTCTCTATTAATAGCTTATTTTTCACAAAGAGACATATTTAAGTGGCCATTCATTAAGATAATCTTTTTTCTTTGATTTAAATTAAAACCGTAGTTTAATTTTTATGGTACTATTAAGTTACGCGTGTAAGAAAAAAAATAAAGGAATAGTATATATGAACTTTTTGAATAAGGTGATGGTATTGGCGTTGATTTTCTCAATTCCATTCGTCAGCGTCGAATCTTTTTGGACAAAAGAAAG
>ERZ1645192.1616-NODE-1616-length-18757-cov-22.157898_pt1 | contig 18757 bp, 9 predicted proteins | sample MGYA00575354_ERZ1645192 | MGnify/ENA primary metagenome ERZ1645192 (study PRJEB40844, sample SAMN11349763) | freshwater sediment metagenome | isolation source: river sediment | host: Sediment | place: India: Faizupur Khadar , New Delhi | collected 2017-02-21 ... | reverse complement strand
TAACCGGCGCAGCCGCGGGCGTGGTGCGCCGCCAGGTAGCTCTTCAGGAACTCGCCGGTATAGCTGTGCGGGTCGCCGCACACCTCCTCGGGCGTGCCCTGCGCCAAAAGCTGGCCGCCGCGGTCGCCGCCCTCCGGCCCGAGGTCAATAATCCAGTCGGCCACTTTGATGATGTCCAGGTTGTGCTCAATGATCAGCACCGAGTTCCCCGCGTCTACCAGCTCCTGCAGGACCTCAATCAGCTTGTGCACGTCAGCGGCATGCAGGCCGACCGAGGGCTCGTCCAGCACGTACAGCGTCTGGCCGGTGGCGCGCCTTGAAAGTTCCTTGGCCAGCTTCACCCGCTGCGCTTCGCCGCCCGAAAGCGTGGTGGCGGGCTGCCCGAGGCGAGCGTACCCCAGCCCAACCGCGGCCAGCGTTTCCAGCTTGCGGGTGATGCGCGGGAAGGCGCTGAAGTACTCGCGTGCTGCCTCCACGGTCATGTCGAGCACTTCGGCAATGTTCTTATCGCGGAAGCGCACCTGCAGGGTTTCGTGGTTGTAACGCGCGCCGTGGCACACTTCGCACGGGACGTAAACATCCGGCAGGAACTGCATCTCAATCTTCAGCTCTCCCTGCCCCTGGCAGGCTTCGCAGCGCCCGCCCTTGACGTTAAAAGAAAAGCGCCCTTTTTGGTAGCCGCGCATTTTGGATTCGGGCAGCTCGGCGAACAGGTCGCGAATGTCATCAAAGATGCCGGTATACGTGGCCGGGTTGGAGCGCGGCGTCCGTCCGATCGGGGATTGGTCAATGTTAATGATTTTGTCCAGGTTTTCTACGCCCTCGATGCGTTTGTAAGCACCAGGAGTGGTATGCGCGCCCATCAGCTGGCGGGCCAGCGCGTTGTACAAAATGTCCACCATCAGGGTAGATTTGCCCGAGCCTGACACGCCGGTGATGCACACCAGCTTGCCCAGCGGAATGTCAACGGTGAGGTTGCGTAGGTTATTTTCGCTGGCGCCCACCACCCGCAGCTTCTTGCCATTGCCCGGGCGGCGCTGGTCGGGCAGCGGGACGAACTTGCGGCCAGAAAGGTAATCGCCGGTGATTGAAGCCGGGTTGGCTTCCACCTGCGCCGGGGTGCCCTGCGCCACAATTTCACCGCCATGCTCACCCGCACCGGGCCCCAGGTCAATCACCCAGTCGGCTGAGCGGATGGTTTCGTCGTCGTGCTCGACCACCAGCACGGTGTTGCCCATGTCGCGCAGGTCCTTCAGGGTGGCCAACAGCCGGCCGTTGTCGCGCGGGTGCAGGCCGATGGAGGGCTCGTCCAGCACGTACAGCACGCCCATCAGCTTCGATCCCACCTGCGTGGCCAGGCGGATGCGCTGGGCTTCGCCGCCGCTCAATGAAGCTGCGGAGCGTTCCAGCGTCAGGTAATCCAGCCCGACGTCCACCAGGAACCCCAAACGGGCGTTGATCTCGCGCAGGATGCGCTCTGAGATGGCTTGATCGCGCTGGCTGAAAGGTGAGCTGGCGCTGTCTGCCAGGCGGCCAGCCCATTCCAGGGTCTGGTTGACCGGCCAGGCGGTCACCTCGATGATGTTGGAGCCGTCCACCGTGACGCCCAGCGCCTCTTTGCGCAGGCGCTTGCCGCCACATTCCGGGCAGGGCTTTTCGCTCATGTATTCGCCAATTTTCATCCGAATCCAGTCAGAATTGGTATCGCGGAAGCGCCGTTCCAGGTTGCCGATCACCCCTTCAAACGCGGTGCTGAAGGAACTGTGCCGGCCGCTGCGCCCGATGTAATCCACGCGGATTTCCTGTCCGTGCGTGCCGTAGAGCACCAGGTTGAGCTGCTCTGGGGTTAAACTGCTTACCGGCTTATCCAGGGAGAAGTGGGCGTGTTTGGCCAGCGCCTCCACCATCTGCCAGGCATATCCGCCTTCATCCCGCGGGCCGGACCATTCCAGCGCGGCGATGGCGCCATCCCGCAGCGTTTTTGAGCGGTCTGGGATGAGCAGGTTGGGGTCCACTTCGAGCTTGAAGCCCAGCCCCTGACAGGTTGGGCAGGCGCCGTGCGGTGTGTTGAATGAAAAGGTTCGTGGCTCAATTTCAATCAGAATTGAGCCGTGCTCGGGGCAAGCCAGATTCTCTGAAAACTGTATATCTTCTTTGGCTTCTGATGAAAGGTTTTGCACGGTCAGATAGCCTTCGCCCACTTTGAGCGCGGTTTCAACCGAATCGGTCAGGCGCGAAACGGCGGCCTGGCGCTCTTCGGCGCTCTCGTAAGCGGAGATGACCAGGCGGTCCACAACCGCTTCGATCGTGTGCTTTTTGTACCGGTCCAGCGTGATTTCTTCATCGAGCGTGTGCACCACGCCGTCAACGCGAACGCGCATGAAGCCCATCTTGCTGACCTCGGTAAAGATGGCCTGATAAGTGCCTTTGCGTTCACGCACCAGCGGCGCCAGAATCAGCAGGCGGCTGCCGGCTGGCATCGCCATGATCGTATCCACGATCTCTTGCGCTGACTGTTTTTGCACCGGTCGGCCGCAGATCGGGCAGTGCGGGATGCCGACCCGCGCGTAAAGCAGGCGCAGGTAGTCATAAATTTCCGTAACCGTCCCGACGGTGGAGCGTGGGTTGTGCGAGGTGGCTTTTTGGTCGATGGAGACTGCCGGCGAAAGTCCTTCAATCGAATCGACGTCCGGTTTGTCCATCTGGCCGAGGAACTGCCGCGCGTAAGATGAGAGCGACTCGACATACCGCCGCTGCCCTTCCGCGAAGATCGTGTCGAAAGCCAGAGAACTCTTGCCCGAGCCGGAAAGGCCGGTCAGCACGACAAGTTTGTCGCGCGGGATTTCGACAGTGATGTTTTTGAGGTTGTGTTCGCGCGCACCAACCACGCGCAGGTTTTCATTGGGCATAAGTTTCCAGACCGCGGCCGCATTTTGTATCATTTGTTCTATTTACGACTGCAATCTATTATTATACCCTTTGGCTGCCAGAGCACCCTCCCAACCTTGCACGCTTTGCTGGGGCGCCTCAGCTGCCTTGGGCCGGCAAGAGTTGCTGATGGCAGATTGCATCTGCCCGCCAGCAGTCAACGGCAGCGCTCACATATCGGGGCAGGCAGATAAACTGAAAGCCAGCCTTCACAAGGGCCTGCGCGCCAAGTTTTGGCTGGGGGCTGTTGGCGCAGCGCTTGCGGCGTGCATCATATCGTTAAGCTGAATTTAACATCCTGTTCGATCGGCGGGTGTATAATGCTTGCTATCCCTACATCCAAGAAGCCCGCCAGGGTGCCATTTAATTTTAGCCCCCTTTTTGGGGCAAGCACTTTCCAAACCTCCAAACCTATCCGAAGGAGAAGCAAATGAAACCTAATAAATACAATTTGTTGATCGCATTGATTCTGGTAACTGCGCTGCTTTTTTCTTCCGCAGCGCCCGTGGCAGCGCAACCGGAGCAAACCGCGCGTGTCTGGGTGACTTACCAGGATGGCAAGGGTGCCGATGTGCTTAAAACGCTCACCAGCCGCAGTGCCAAGATTATTTATGACTTTCCGGAACTGGGGGCGTATGTCGTCTCGATGCCAGCCGCTTCTTTGAATGGCGTCTTGAATAATCCTTTCGTGCTCGATGTGGAAGAAGACGCCTTGCGCTATCCGATTCAGGATAAAGCTGCCCAGGTGGCCGCGGCCGCGTTGGAAGTTGTCGATCCGGATGGCGATACGGTGCCCTACGGGATCGATTTGGTGCAGGCTCGCGATGTTTGGGATGCGAACCGCGATGGTGCCGTGGATGCGGGCGCTCCGACCGGAGCCAACCGAACGGTATGCATCATCGATTCGGGCTACTATCAGGATCATGACGATCTGCCTGCGGCGATCGGCGGCTTTTCGCAGGTGGATGACAACTGGGCGCGGGATGGCTTTGGCCATGGTTCTCACGTCGGAGGCACCATTGCTGCTGAGAATAACGGCTTGGGTGTGGTAGGTGTAACGCCAGGCTCAGTGCGCCTCTTTATCGTCAAGTTTTTTGCTGATGATGGCAACGCTACCTACGCCTCCAATTTGGTGGATGCGCTCAGCCGCTGCCAGTCTGCTGGCGCGAATGTGGTCAGCATGAGCCTGGGCGGTTCGCGTTCCGTGCGGGCCGAAAAGACGGCTTTTCAGAACGCATACAACGCCGGTGTGCTCAGCATCGCTGCCGCGGGCAATGATGGCACCTCCGCCTTTTCATATCCGGCTTCTTATGACTCAGTAGTATCGGTAGCGGCGCTGGATGCAAACAAGACCGTGGCGGACTTCTCGCAGTATAACACCCAGGTTGAACTGGCCGCGCCAGGCGTCGCCGTACTTTCGACAGTCCCTTACCTGGATGTCAGCACCGTGACGGCAGACGGCCTGACTTTCTCTGCCGGTCATCTCGATTTCAGCGGACGTGGCGCAGTCAGCGGCGCTTTGGTGGATGGCGGCCTGTGTGGAACCACTGGAGCCTGGTCGGGCAAGGTCGTGCTTTGCCAACGCGGTACTTATGACTTCTATACCAAGGTTATCAACGTCCAAAATAGCGGGGGTGTGGCCGCACTGATTTACAACAACGTTCCAGGAGGGTTTCTGGGCACGTTGGGCGATGGCAATAGCTCAGCCATTGTGGGCCTCTCACTTTCACAGGAAGACGGCTCATTCTTGGTCACCAACAAACTCGGCAAAACCGCCCAGGTTAGCAGCACTCTGACCAAGCCGGCTAGCGGCTATGAGGCCTGGGATGGCACTTCCATGGCGACACCGCATGTTTCTGCCGTAGCAGCCCTCATCTGGAGCGCCAATCCAGCCTGGACCAACGTACAAATCCGCGAAGCACTTACCGCCACGGCACAAGATCTGGGCAGCGCTGGCCGCGATGTCTATTATGGCTACGGCCTGGTGCAAGCTCGCGCTGCGCTGGAATATTTGGGCGGAGGGACCGTCCCCAATGAACCCCCCAGCCTGACGATCACCAGCCCCAGTAATGGTTCCACCTTCCCGTTGGGGGCGGCCGTGACTTTCAGTGCGGTTGCGGCTGATCAGGAGGATGGCGACCTCGGTGCCCAAATCGTTTGGGCATTGAATGGCTCGCCCATCGGCAGCGGTGCCACGTTTACGACCACTTCGCTGCCCGCTGGAACCGATTCCATTGTGGCTACCGTCACCGATAGCGGTGGGCTGACTGCCTCAGCTACCGTTAGCGTGACGATCACTGCGCCAGTGACCAGCCAACTGGTGGTAACTGTTGGGACGGATAAGGAAAGCTATACCAACCTCCAGAAGGTGTCGATTACCGTGACGGTCAAGGATCAAAATGGCAGTCCGGTTTCCGGTGCGTCGGTCAGCGCCAGCGTTGCGGGTACCCTCGGCCAGCCAACAGCCTTCAGCGGGCTTACCGGGACTTCTGGCAGTGTCACTTTCTCCTACCGGATCAGCACGCGCAAGACCGGCACGGGGACCTATACCATTCAGGCTACCGCAGCAAAAACCGGCTTTTTGTCTGGTTCAGCTGTGGATACCTTCCTGGTGAAATAGATTAAATTTTTTACAAAACAAGGCTGGCGCTTTAAGCCAGCCTTGTTTTTTAATAATTTAAAGCCAGATTTTCTGCAGTTTTCCATTTGAAGCGGGCTTGCCAGGTGCGTTCTTCCTGGGAAGCGCTGCTTTGGCAGTTGCTCACCTCTGAGCGGCGAAAGGCCTTATTGGGTGCCCCGCTGGCGGCAAGCGGAAGCGCTCACTTTTCTGGGTCTTGGCGGGCGCGTCCCTGGCCCAGTTCTTTTGAGCGCTGGTAGGCCGCCCACACTGCCCGCGAAATTGCCGTACGGAAACCAGCTTTTTCCAGATAATAAAGCGCTTCGGCTGACGTTCCACCGGGTGAAGTGACGTCATCGCGCAGGCGAGCTGGGTGTTCATGGTTGTTTTCATAGAACAGCACGCTGCCCTTGAGCGTTTGAACCACCAGCTGCTCAGCCATCCTGCGCGGAAAGCCCATATGAACGCCGGCTTCAATCATAGCTTCCATAAAGAGGAATGCATAGGCCGGCCCGGTTCCTGAAAGGGCGGTGGCCATATCCAGATAGTTTTCATCTTCGACAAAGATTTCCTGGCCGAGTGTTTGAAAAATCCGGCGGGCCAGCGCATGTTGCGCCTCGTCCACTTCTGCTGTTTGCGCCCAGACGGTGATCCCCATGCCAATTTGGGCTGGGGTGTTGGGCATGGAGCGAATAACCCGTTTGGCTCCGAGGGTTTGCTGCAGCGCTTCCATTGATACCCCCGCCATTACCGAGAGCACCAGCGCCTGTGATTGGATGGTGCCTTTTAGAGCCTTGGCAGCCTGGTCGAGCCGCTGCGGCTTGATGGCCAGGATGACGATCTCTGCGCTGGCGGCAGCCTCTGTGTTGCTGGTCGTCCCACGGACGCCAAATTCGCTGCACAGGGCTTCCACGCGCGAAGCTGTCGGTCCGGCAATCGTGAGCGCTTCTGGCAAGAACCCTCCGGTCTGAATTAAACTGGAAGTAAGCGTCCGGCCCATGACGCCTGGGCCAATAATGGCGATGTGTGTCTTTTCCGACATTTTATGCTCCTGTTGGAATTTGGCTTTGATTATAACGGCTGTTGGTCTTGCCCGTCTCGCCGGGAACGGCGGTAAATCAAAGATACGAGCCAAATCAAAATGCCCAGCAGGCCGCTTAGAGCACAAAAAACCATCATGCTGCGGTCTGTCAGCCGGCCGGTGGCCAGGGGGTTGCCCGCGATGAACGGCCAGAAGGGCTGCATATCACGGTAGATGATCGCGTCTAGCAAGACGTGACTAAACGTTCCCAGCCATCCACTGCGTAGCGCCATACCCAATGAAACCGTCTGGGCGGTGTGTGCCTTCTTTTTTGCCCACAGCCGGCTCAGACCGTTTATGACCATTCGCCCGCTGAGGGCTGCCGCCAGACCGATCAGCAGGGCAGCCAAAAAACTATGGCTGACGCCATGCAGGTGCCCACGGTGGGTCAAAATGTAAACCAGTGGCTGCAGGTCGGTCAAGACCTGTGCCCAGCCAAAAACGAGCAGGCTAATCTTTTTGGGCTGAAGCGATTTGATGGGCAGCGCCGGCCCGAGGTGAAATGCAGTGAAAGGCATGGCAAGCACCTGACGAGTGCGCTCAATCGGGAAGCTTTATTCCGCGGGTTTGTCTTTAGCGGGGTCCAGGTCAGAGGCGGGCAGCGCCGCTGAGGCTTCCAGCAGCATTTTTTCCGGCGCATGGTTGTTTTGTCGGCTAAGCAGCCCGGCGGTCGCGAAGCCAAGCAGGGTCGGGATCCAAAAAGAGATCAAGCGGTAGCCGATGATCACTACCACGCTGATGCCGTCTGGAACGCCCTGGCTGGTGAAAAGGGCCGCCATGGAGGCTTCAACCACGCCAATGCCGCCGGGGAAGAGGAAGGCCATCTTTGCGAGCAATAAGGGCAGGCCGTAGCCGGCCGCCAAAACGCCGATATTGATCGAGTGGCCGGCGGCGGTAAACAGGAAAAACATGCAAAGCATATCCAGCGCAATGTAACCAAATGCACCCAACATCGGCTTAAGCCAGTTTCCGCCCGACAGGTTCTTCCAAGACATGATGAAAGCATCCAGCGACTTCTGTGTGTCGGCTGGGTTGTAAGGCTTTTTGCGCAATCGGTTCCAATGCCACATCACCCAGTTGGTTACTTTAAATGCGGTCTTGGGGAACTTTAGGCCGATCAGCGCGCCAAAAGTGAAAAGGGCCAGCAAAATGAGGAAAATTGTGTACTGGAGCAGCTGCGATTGGGAAAGGCGCTGCATGACGAACAGAAAAATGATGCCGATGATTGAAACCAGCATGATTGCTGCGTTCATCAACATTGCCGGCAGAAGGCTGGCCATGGTGGCGGTTGTTGAATCGCCGCCTTCTTTCTTGACAAAGCCAAAAGTGGCTGCCATCGACGCCACCCACCCGCCAGCCACCAGGCCAATGCTGTAAGAAGACAGGGCGATGAGCGCTCCCCGAAAAACATTCAATTTTTGCTGGTGAATGCCCAAAATGGCTTGCAAACAATAGCCGTACAAGAGATAGGCCCCGGCCTCAGCCACGAAAGCCAACCCCACCGCCCACCATGTCATCTGCTGCAGCACCAGCAGTGAATCTTTTAAATTGGCGATTTGCGGCAGCAGGAGATTGACAGCCAATCCCAAAAGCACCACGACAAGCAAAATTCGCCACGTGTTGGTCTTGTTGCGGGGGACCGGGTTTTCGAGGTTAGCCACTTTTTTTCTCTCAGCGGCCTGCCGCAATGGTATCGATGTGTCCATACGGGGTCTGTATATGCAACTTCCGTTCCAGGCCATGCTCAATCTGTAAATTGGAAGAGAAGCGCGCGGTGCTTCGCACCGGCAGCAGATCGCATCCTGACAGTTTATTCTGCATCCTGTTGGGCTTAGTGGTCATATCAGGAAGTAAGTTTAGTCCATGTTGGTTGTTTGGGCAACCTGGGGTGCCTTCAGGTGTTTTATTATGATTAACAAACGTTGATTCAGCACCCCCAGGCGCTTAGGTCGGGGGTGCTGATGGATAATGCTCGCTTTGGGCTGATTGCCGGTGGTCCTTGCCGGGGGAAGCCGCTGCCCTACACGCTGTAGGGCAAGTCAAGCTGGTTCCCGGGCAGCAACTGGCTGGCCTGGCCTAAAGCCGATTTGACCAGCTCAGCGCTGCGCCATCGGCAAAAAGATGGAGGACGTCCAAAGTGGAGCCCAAACATCAGTGGTTCCGTTAATGATGCTGTTAGTGACTTCATTAATGGAATCGACAACTTCAGGTGGAATGATGGCTTCGGCCTCATGGTAGGGGGCAAGACCTACACCGCCATTGGCCAGGTCGCACAGGGTTGTTCCGGAGCTGAATTCTGCATTCACCTGGTCCTGGATGGTGTGATACACAGCATTGTCAACGCGTTTGATGACACTGGTAAGCACTTTGTCTGCGCCTGGGGCGGTGCCATTATCAAAGGCAGTTAGATAAACATCACTGTCGACGCCGATAATGTATTTACCCAATTCAGCTGCTCTGCGGACGGCGCCCTGTCCCATCATACCCCCAACGCCAAAAATCACGTCTGCTCCGCGCGAGATCTGATCTTCTGCCAGATCGGCACCCAATTCTTCATCCACGAAGCTGTCGGCATAGTCCCGAAGAACCGCCACGCCCGGGTCAGCCCATTGGGCGGCATAAGTGAAGGGGAAGATGAAGTCATCCACCGGTGGAATCGACATTCCGCCGATGGCACCAATACAGTTGGTTGTGCTCATCATTCCGGCCAGTGTCCCAGCCAGGTATGCGGCTTCGTCCACTGCAAAAAACAGACCGCGCAGGTTAGCCGGGTAGACGGAATCTTCCCATGTCATATCCACGATTGCAAAATGCACCCCCGGGTATGTATCAGCGGCAGCCATCGTTGCATCGCCCATGACAAAACCGACAGTGATGCACAATGCGTTTCCATCGCTGACACACTGCTCAATGGCGCCCGCATAGTCAATATCCGGGTCACCGGTAGGAATGTAAGTGCTGCCATCGATCAACCCTTCATTTTCGGCGCGGGTAAGGCCTTCATAAGCCATTTGATTAAAGCCTGAGTCATCAATTGGGCCGCCATCGGTGATCAGGCCGACTTTGGGGATCGTAGATGTAACACCTGCCTGTACTGGCAGGTTTGAGGGCGTGAGCAGCCCCAGAATTAACAGGACCCCCAGCATAATCTGAAGACTTCGAATAATGTGACGGTTAACCATAGATGATCAATTCCTTTCTTGACCGTTGTGGTCTGATAGAAAACATTGATGTGTTTGCTTTGGTCGGACAAACTGCGCAGACAGAAATTATAAGCCTGAAAGGGGTAAACTCTGCTTCAAATTTACATCAGAGGCCTGAATGTTGTTAAACCGGAGCCAGCCCGCGGAGTAACGGGTAAAATACTATAAACTGGATCCATTGGAGGCATGATGAGTGATCAACCCCAAAACTTGACAGCCAGAAAACTTTCCACATCTACTAAAATCTACTATGGCATCGCCGCGCTGGGTTCTGCCACCGTCTCCGGCATTTATGCCGCCATGCTGACCATTTTTTATCAGGATTATCTTGGCTTGCCGGCTCACTGGATCGGGATCGCCTTTGCGGTGTACGCGGTGTGGAACGCCATCAATGACCCCATCTTCGGCCAGATTACAGACCGTACACGCAGCCGGCTGGGACGGCGCATCCCATACCTGCGGTTTACTGCGCCATTTTTCGCGGTCACTTTCAGTTTGATCTGGTTCGCGCCCCAAAACGCTCCGGATGTGACTCAGTTCGTCTGGATGCTGGTGACCATGCTGCTTTATGACACCTGTTACACGATTATTGGGCTGGTGCATGGTGCGCTCATGCCAGAGCTGAGTGAGTCGGATCAGGAACGCGGTCAGCTTTCCATTTCATCCAGCATGTTTGGCTTGCTCGGTACCATGATTGGCTTTATCATCCCCGATTTATTCCGTCCCAAAGCGGGTTCGGTTTCAACCTCTTTGTTTGGCTTGCAAATGTCCATGGTGGCAGTCGGGGTGATCGCTGCATTTCTAATCATTTTGACGACTTATAAAGTGAAAGAGCATCGCGAATTCAGCCTGGTGGATGAACCGGTCGGGTGGTGGCCAGCGCTAAAGTATACATTCACCAGTAAGTCCTTTCTCATTTTTGTGGTGATGAATTTTATGGCGACCTTTATGTTTTCAATTTGCATGGGAGCCATTTACTATCTGGCGGATTATGTCACCCAGGGGGGTACGATGCCCGTCCTTATTTCTTTGTTCGTCCCCTTGGCTCTCGGAATTCCAGAAACTCAGCTGGTGCTGCGCCGCATGGAAGCCGTCAAGGCCATGCAGCTCTACCTGGTCCTCACCGCTATTGGGCTGATCTCACTCGGCTTTTTGCCCTCCAACTGGGTGTTGGCAGGGATTGCCGTCGTCGGTTTGGGCTATTCCGGCGTTTTGGTGATTACCTACCTCTTGCTGGGTCAGGTCATTGATGAAGACGAAATTCGGACTGGCGTCCGGCGTGAGGGTTCTTACCTGGGGGCCAATGCACTGGTGACCAAGCCGGCACAGTCGCTGGCAGGTTATCTCACTGCCGCCGTCCTGGCAGCGACACATTTTGTCACACGCGAATCGAATGGAGGAATGATCTTCCTTAACCAACCCGAGTCGGCTCTGTTTGGAATTCGGGCAGTTGTTGGCATCATTCCCGGGGTCGCTATGTTAATCGGTGCCTTGGTTTTGCACTGGTACCCGATCCATGGGAAGCGGCTGCAGACGGTTAAGGAAACCATTTTGCGTATGCACGCAGAAAAACTGCAGCGGCTGCAAGAAATGGATGCGGGTGTCACAAAGGCTTCGGAATGAAAAGTTTCCGCCAGGAAGTTCTGCTCAACCTTCCCCATCGGCGCGGGTTTGTAAATATTACCGGCGAAGTCAGCGCGGCGCTGCGCCAGAGCGGGATCCGCGAAGGTATAGTATTGGTCAATGCCATGCATATCACCGCCTCGGTTTTCATCAATGACGACGAAGCTGGGCTGCATGCCGATTTTGAGCGCTGGCTGGAAGCACTGGCACCCCACGCTCCGCTGGAGCTATACCAGCACAACCAAACCGGCGAAGACAACGCGGATGCGCATCTAAAACGGCAAATTATGGGGCGCGAGGTCGTGGTGGCCGTAACGGAGGGCCGGCTGGATTTTGGGCCGTGGGAGCAGATCTTCTATGGCGAATTCGATGGCAGACGCCCCAAGCGGGTGCTTATTAAAATCATCGGCGAATAAACAAAAGGTTGTGCCCCCAATAAGCGCTATACGTGGAAATTTCGCCAGACCGCCTGCGGTATAATTTTTTTTGTAAATAACAACAGAAATGAGTGCGGGCACTTGCCGGCGCTCAACCAGATTCCTAATCAGAAAAGGAGACCACAATGAAGGAAGAATGGATGAAAACCCCGGTCGAACTGCCGGAGCTGCCTTGGGAAAAGAACGCCCTGGCGCCCGTCATTTCCGCTAACACCATTGATTTTCACTATGGCAAGCATCACAAGGCGTATGTGGATAAGACACTCGAACTGACCCGCGGCACTGAACTGGAAGGCAAGACGCTGGAAGAGATCGTCGTTGCAGCCAGCGCTGACCCAGCCAAAAAAGTATTGTTTAATAATGCTGCCCAGGTCTGGAACCATGACTTCTATTGGAAGTCTCTGGCTCCAGCCGGCAAGGTAGCGCTGCCCGCCGAGTTGAAAGATCGCCTCGAAAACGATTTTGGTTCGTTGGATGAGTTCAAGAAACAGCTGGTCAATGCCGGCATGGCGCAATTTGGCAGTGGCTGGGCCTGGGTAATCCTCAAAGACGGCAAACTTTCCATTGACAAGACCCCCAACGCTGAAGAACCCTGGTCGCAGGATCGCTTTGCGGTGCTCACCCTGGATGTGTGGGAGCACGCATATTACCTGGATTATCAAAACAAGCGCCAGGCATACCTGGAAGCTGTGGTGGACCAACTGCTCAATTGGGATTACATGTTGGCCAATCTCAAAAAAGCCTGATTCCAGGCCATCACCTTTTAATCGAACGGAGCAGCCCGCAATCCAGGCTGCTCCGTTTTCTTGCCTGCCAACTGCCGCGGCCCTGGGATGCGCTGCTGCGTCCAAGCTGGCTGGTTATGAATACGGAGATTGCGCCAGCCTGGCTGGGCAGAAAGGTATGCGACTACCAAGCAAAACCCGACCAGCCGGTTGGCGGCACGAGCAGGCCGGGCCAGCTCAACCCTCAATGGTAATCAAAGTCAGGCTGCCCTGATCGTCCAAAAAGCAAAGTCGGCTGCGTGCGGTTTGGCCAAGCATGTCTTTAACAGCACTGCGATAGCGTCGCAGTTGGGGAGTATATTTCTGCTTAAAGAACTCGCGCTCACTCACCGACCGGATTCTATCCGTCTTGAAATCGATAATTTCCCATCCGGCCGGCGTCTGGTAAAGCAGATCCAGATACCCAACCTCGGCCGGGCCCTGCGAACCGCGGATGTAAGGCAGTTCGTGATACACCGCGCTGGCCGTCTCGATCTCATGCCGCAGCGGGTGATCCTGCAGGCGGCGCAGGTATTCAATGGCCAGCCGCAGCGCGCCTTCCCTTTGGGCAGGGTCTGCCAGGCCGGCGTTTAAAGCTGCTGCCTCAAGCAGGGGCCGCAGTGCCGCGCTTTCCGGGAAGAGCCAAACTTCAAGCGCTTTGTGCACCAACCCACCGACGACGCGCGGCAGATTCGCAGCCAGTCCGCTCGCCCGCCAGCTGTGAAGCTGGGCGGGCTGGTCTTCTTCGGCTCGAACTGGGCTCGGCGCGGGGAGTGCCGAAAAAAGCGGTGTCAGTTCCATTGCCGCCGGCTCTTTACTGGGTTTCTCATAAGCTGCCCGGCCGATTGGCATGTCAGGGCTCACCAGGCAAGCTCGCAGCATATGGTTACCGGCAGTGCATAAATCGACCGATCGGCCTTCCTGAACTGCCAATGCGTCCACATCCAACCCTGAAGCTGTGATCAATTCCTGGAGCCAACCGCGGGTTTTATATTCATCTTTATTCTGGTTGATATGTCCGCTGATCAATATTTTCTCTTTAGCCCGAGTCAGTGCCACATAAAGCAGCCGGGCTTCTTCAGAATTTTCTTGGTCCGCCTCCTGGTTTTTGGCAAGCTTGTAAAGTAGAGGCGCCGGATCCAGTTTAAAGGACAGGCCGGCTTGCGGTGAGAGGATAAACTGCTGCGGGTCCCCGTTAGAATCATATGCCGCGTCAGCCAGTACCACGAATGGGAATTCCAACCCTTTGGCTTTGTGAATGGTCATCAGCTGCACAGCTTGCTCTGCATCGGCTGAAGCTTCACCGGTGCGCGCACCAGCATCGCGGGTTGCCCGCAGATATTCCAAAAAGTCGTCCACGCTGACCTGCTGGCTGGCGTAGGCGTCTGTCAGCAGTTTATCCAGGTTGCGCCATAACCTGCTGCTAGCCGCCCGGTTCCCATCAAAGGCCAGAATGGCCCGGTAGTCACAGGCATCAATCAGCCGCTTGAGCAGTTCAGCGACGGGAATACGATTTACCAATGGTGCCAATTCATCAACGATTGTGCTTGCCCGCTCCGCCCGCTGGAGGTCTGGCGCTGCCAGGCTGCCCATGGCGCTTCGCAGTGCAGCGCGGTAAGGTGTGGGTTGGTCTCCCTGCCAGCGCAGCTGGTAGAGGGCCGCATCCGAGAGCCCAAAAGCGGGTGAGCGCAGCAGGCCGGCCATTGCCAGATCATCTGCCGGGTCAGCCAATGCGCGCAGGATGTTGAGCACATCGCGGATTTCAGGGCGGTCATAAAATCCGCGCCCGGCGACCGTCACAAAAGGAATTTCAGCCTCCTCGAGGGCGTTTTCATAATCGCTGAAGCCGCTTGAGGCGCGGAATAACAAGACAACATCATCCCAGCGGGTAAGCTGTTGGTCGGCCTTCAGCTCAAGCAAGCGCGCAGCTAATCCGCGGGCGGCTGCGGGTCGGCCTTCGGCAGCTTTGTTCCCCACGCCCAAAATCATCTCGACGAAGGGTGGCGGGATATGCTGCGGAGGCTCCTGCCGAATCGCCCGCAGGCTGGTAAACGGCACATGGAAGGGACGTTGCGGGTCCTCCTCGGTGCCCATTACCGCTGCCAACAGTTCCCCGCTGGCGTTGAGCAGCTCTTGATGGGTCCGGAAGGTTTCATCCAGATCGACCACCAGACCGCCTGCCTGGCTGACGGCACGCTCTAGTGAGCGGAACACGGTGACGTCGGCGCGGCGGAAGCGGTAAATGCTTTGGCGAGCATCCCCTACCACAAACAAATGCCCCGCGGAGCCGGCAATCGCTTCCACGATTTTTCGCTGGCGGGCATTGGTATCTTGAAATTCATCAACTAAAAGGCTTGAAATCTCGCTTTGCCAATGCCTGCGGATGGTTTCATCAGCCAGAAGTGCCAGCGCTCCCGCTTCCAGGTCGTCAAAATCGAGCGCCCGGCGCTGGGCGCGCGCTTGCTGGTAGGCGCCAGTGATCATTGTGAACCCTTTTTGAACCAGCGGGAGCAGGGCACGAAAGATTGCGTCTTGCTGTGGGTCGGGTTCCGGGTCCGTACTGTTTTTGCCGCCTACCACAGGCTGTAGCAGCTGGTCGTAAGCGCTCTGTAAATCTCTAATGATGTTTTTTACCTGGCCCGACTGCTTTCCGATGTTCAGTTTCATGAAGTCGCGCCTGGCATGGTACAAGCTGCAAGCACTAGTCGAGGCATCCCCGCGTTGCAGAGCTTCTTTGGCCTCTCTCCACTTCTCCAAAAGGCTGCTGACCTGCTCGGCCTGCTTTAGGTTATCAATTTTTTCAATATCATTGTTCGAAAGTGCCTGAAGATCGCGAATACAAGCAGCGACCGAATTGAGATCCATCAAACGCGAAAGCTGTTCGCACATCCACTGGCGCGGGTCGGGGCTGTTCGTCATTAGCTCTTCAACCTCCAGCCGGCGGCTAAGCAGAAAACTGAACAACCCTTCAAGGTCGCTAATTTTCATATTCCGGAAAAGCGGGATAAAATCTTCCATCTCGGCCATGAGGGCTAACTGAGCGGTGATGATTTCTTTCTGCAGGACGGCCGCCATTCCTTCGTCCAACAACTCTGAGCGCGGGTCAATCAATGCTTCTGCCGGGTGGGCGCGTAAAATCTCCTGGCACAGGCTGTGAATCGTGCCAATGCGGGCCGAGTCCATCGCCGTACTGACGTCAGCCCAATGCTGGGCCTCTGCGGCAGTTTCAGAATGGTTGAGCAAGTCTTGGACCGCCTGCCGGACGCGTGAGCGCATCTCGCGGGCCGCTTTGCGGGTAAAGGTTACTGCTGCCACTTCGCGAGGCGTTTTGCCTTCAGCCAACAGAGAAACATAACGGGCGACCAGCGTTCTGGTCTTGCCGCAGCCTGCTCCGGCGGTCACGACCACATCACAGGTTCTTTCTATCGCTGCCGGCCTTTGGCCACCGCGTAGATCAAAAAAATCTGCTACCCGCTCGGCTGCGATGCTCATGCCTTCCGCTCCGGATTAAACCGCCAACACCAGCCGGCGGCCGGGCAATAAGCCGGACACTGACCACTGCCAGGCAATGGCGGAAATTCAGCCTTACGGATGCTTGTAATCATCCGTTCCAGTTCACGGCTTAAGACCTGCACGGATGCCGGCAGGCCTTTGGAGCCCTCCCACTCATATTTACTTAATTTGAGCGATCCGGCTTTGGCTTGCAGAATTTCCCAGTAAAATCCTTCGATCACCTCTCCCAAGCCCAGCACTTCCTGGGCGGCCAGAGCGTAGATCGGAAGCTGAAGACTGCGGCCGGCTTCCAGGTCCTCTTTGCTGTGATGGCTGCTGCCGGTTTTGTAATCGATGACCCGCAGAAAGCCCTGGGGGTTGCAGTCGACGCGGTCAATGATCCCGTGCAGGCGGATGGTCTCCCTGCCGAGGTCTAATTGCAGCGGGGGTTCTTTTCCCAAGCCGAAGGGAACTTCAAGCGCCACGGGTTTCCATTGAGCCTCGCGGCAGAGTTGCTCTACACTCTTGCGCAGTGCCTCCAACAGCTCGGCTTGCCTGACTTCCCAAAGTTTGGATGGGCGAAACCCATAATAATTGGGTGCCCGGCCAAAGACAGAGCGCGCACTGGCCTCCAGCCTGGCCAGCACAGCTTCCTGATCGGTCAAGTCCATGCTGCCGCTGAATGTGCTTTCCAAAACCTTATGCAGCATGCCGCCCAATTGCAGGGCATCAAAATCCAGCTGAAGTTCCTGGCGCTGCTCCAGGCCCAGGCAGTCATTGACGAAAAACAGATACGGACAGGTGCCGTAATCTCCCAGGCGCGAAGCGCTCCAGGAGTGCTCTGCAGAAAATTTAGCTTCGAGCAACGGGGTAATTCCGCCGGCGTAGCCCTCAAATGGCCCGCCAGGCATCCTTGTCCTGCGCGATTTTAAAACCCCTCCGGCGTGCTGCAGATCATTCCAGCGTTCGTGTAAAAAATTGTAACTATCAGGCAGGGTCCCCTGACGCTGCGCTTCAAAGAGCAGTTCCTGAGTGGATGCCGCGTCCCAAAGTTGTTTGGGGGCATCCGGACGGATTTTTTGAACGGAATGGTCTTCAAATAAGGCGCAAGCAGCCTTCCAATAGGGTGATTCTTCCCAAGGTTCGCCCTCCTCGGTCAGATAAGGCCGGGTGAGAAGCAAAAATTGATCGGTGCGTGTGACGGCCTGGTAAAACAGGCCGTTTTGTTCACGCCTCAGACGCGATTCCAACCCAAGGGCTGCCCGCAAGTTCTCATCCAGGAATGGATCGCTGGTCTCGACGACCGGGAAGAGCCCTTCTGAGAGCCCGAGCAGCGCGGCTGCCTGCAGGCGAAGCCCGCGCGCATCCGCCATTCGTCCCACCACGAGGGTGCTGGCTTGGTTTAATACCGGCTCATGCTCGGAAACAGCCGCAAGTGAAGCCTGCAGCTCGCTGTAAAACTGCGCATAGCTGATATCACCTTTGGGACCAAACGTTTCGCTGAGCAAGAATGCTTGCAGCGTTTCCTGCAAGCTTTCTCGGTCGCTGATTTCACGTTCGGTGGTTAACTTTTGGTAAAAACCTAAACTTTCCAGCGTGTCTTCCAGCCAGGCCACCCAGCGGCTGACGTTCTGCCCAAAGGCTGGCGGAGTGAGCTTCGTGAACACGAATTCCAGCTTTTCCTGCAGGTCAACGGCGGCGCTGCCGCGTGGCAGGCCGCTCAGAGGGCGCTCCTCATCACCGGCTGCGGGCTGGTCATCGCCTGGTAGCAGACGCAGCCGGCTCCAGGTTTCTAGCCACTGATCCTGGCCCTCGATGATTTTCGCCGCCTTACAGATTTGCTCCAGCAGGTCGATCGTTTCGCTATCCATGGAAAAATCGAAAAATGGTGACCGCAGACAGTTCAACAGTACCCGGCTGGTAAAGTTGATGACCGGCAGCGAAAAAACGTTCAGCAGGGCATGGACGGTTGGCGATTGGCTCAGTGGTTCCTGGGTGACGAAGCGTACCGGCATGCCAAATTCGTTGGCAATGCCTTTGATTGCCGGGTAGTAGACATCCGGGTCGGCCGCGAAAATCATACACTTGGAAAGCGAAACATTTTCTCGGATGACCAGCTGCTTAATCCAGCGCAGCGCTTCCCGCGCCTCCTCAGCCGGAGAGCGGGCTTCAATCAGGGCCACCTGCCTGGTCTTTACGGGCGCAGCTGGCGGAACTTCGAACAGATGCTTCTCCAGGTGGCGGACTTCATCGGGAAGGTAAACCTCATCGCCCAATGAGCTCACCCGCGGCTGAAGGGCTTGTTCCAGTTTTTCAATGTCTCCCAAAAAACGGCGGTGAGCCGCCCGCTCGGAACCTATTCTGCCGGGCAGCGTGATGATCAGCTCTCCCACCTGGCCTGCCAAGAGTCGCAGGCACTCGCGCTGAGCGCCGGTGAATGTGTCGAAACCGTCGACGATCAGCAGCCGTATTCCGGCTGCCAGCTGCGGCTGAGCCTGCAGTTCCTCCAGGACGAGCCAGTTGAGGCCCTCCGGGTCGGCCCATTGGATAGCCTTCAGCGCGTCCTGGTAAGCGGCATAGAGGGCCGCCAGTTCCTGCTGAGCGCGAGAACC
>ERZ1645192.1614-NODE-1614-length-18773-cov-8.622930_pt1 | contig 18773 bp, 18 predicted proteins | sample MGYA00575354_ERZ1645192 | MGnify/ENA primary metagenome ERZ1645192 (study PRJEB40844, sample SAMN11349763) | freshwater sediment metagenome | isolation source: river sediment | host: Sediment | place: India: Faizupur Khadar , New Delhi | collected 2017-02-21 ... | reverse complement strand
CCCGCTCGACCGCCTTCCACACCTGCTCCAGCAAGGCCAGCTCCGCCGGCGAGTGGGCGCCCGGATAGGAGGCGAAGGTGGCGACGACCAGGCGCTTGTCGAAATCGACGTACAGGCTGGTGCCGTGGCTGCCGATCAGGGCCACCCGTTGCGCGGCGCCGGCCAGGCGGACAAAGCCGTAGCGCCGTTCGCTGCCCTTGCCGAGACCGCTGATTTCCGCCCCCCGCAGGGCTGGCGGGGCGACCAGGGCTTCGATGAACCAGTTGGGTATCTTGCTGCGATTGCGGCTGCTGCGGGCATCGACGAGTTGTTGGCCAAGCCGGGCGAAATCGCGCAGCGACAGCCCGAGGCCGCCAGCCAGTTCGACGCCTTGCGCATCGCTCAGCCACAGCACGGCATGCTCGGGCTTGGCGCGGACGAGCAGCTGTTCGCAGAACAGGCGGGATAGCGGCATGCCGTTGCTGTCGGCCAGAACCCAGGCCAGCAGGTCGTCTTCGGGGGATGCGGCGGCCATGGCGCCGAGTGGCTCGCGCTGCGGCTTTTCCCAGCGCCCGCCTTGCGTCAGCCAGGCCCGCATGTCGCTGCCGGCCTGACTGCCCGTCCAGCCACCGGCCTGGCGCCAGGCGGCGAGGTCTTCCGGTGGCCAGGCGAGTGACTCGTCGCCATCGAGCAGGCGCTGCAGCGATATCTTGCGCAGGCCGCCCGAGCTGGCCAGCGCGGGCAGGTAGCGGGTCACCGGCTTGTCGGCGGCGAGCTTGCCCTGGCTGATGCTGATGGCCCCGAGCAGGTTGAGCAGCGGGCGGCTTGCCTCGAGCAGCAGGCGCGGCTTGTCGGCGGCCAGCCCGTTGCGGTAGCGCTCGGCGACGAGGCGGCCATTGCGCAGGACGACCAGGCCATCGACGGCGAGGCGGCTGTCGAGCAGAAAGCCGAGGTTGCGCGGCTGGCCGTCGAGCGGATCGACGGCCGGGTAGTCGTCCACCGGGCGCAGGTTGCCCGTAGCGGCCGGGCGCTCGTTGCTGGCCGGCCGCCGCCAGGCCGGCATGAAGGTTTCGGCCGACTGCAGGGTGAGGCGGTGGTTCTCGACGGCCAGCCAGTTGCCCTTGTCGATCCAGGCGCCCAGCCGCTCGCCCCCGGCGGGCAGCCTGTCGAATTGGCAGCCGGGCGTCGCCGCCGGGCTGGCCGTGGTGATCAGGAGCAGGAGGCAGGCGGCTGGCCAGCGGCGAATCATGGGGTCACTCCTCGGCTGTCGTTGTTCTGGCGCATCAGGCGCTCGCTGGCGGCGCGCACCACGTCGTGCAGGTTGCCGTGCTGTGCGAACTGGGCACGCAGCCAGGCCGCGTCGCCTGCATTGTCGACGACCATCTGCTTGAGCGGGCTCAGCCAGTGCAGGCAACCCAGTTCGCGGGCGTCTTCCGAAATGTCGTCGAGCAGGCGCGCCAGGCTTTCCCGCAGCGACACCTGGCACAGGGCCACCGGGTCGGAGAGCATGGCGTCGAGGCCATAGCGGCAGGCCTGGAACTTGTTGTAGCGGGCGACATGCGCCTGCTTGGCGGTATGCAGGGGCGGCCGGGTGCGCAGCAGCCAGCGGCAGAGCGACTGGGCCAGGGCGGCCAGCGCGATGGCCTGTTCGATGGCCAGGGGCGTGTCGCAAACGCGGATTTCGACGGTGCCGAATTCGGGCTTCGGGCGGACATCCCAGTACAAGTCCTTGATACCCTCGGCGATGCCGCAGGCCTGCAGGAAGGCGAAGTGCTCGGTGAATTGCTGCCAGCTGTCGAGGGCCGGGCACTGCCCGCTGAGCGGAAAGGCGGACACGGCATTGAGGCGGGCCGACTGGTAGAAGCTGTCCACCCCATCGACGAAGGGCGACGAGGCCGACAGTGCAATGAAGGCCGGCACATGGACGCCGAGCGCCTGGGTCAGCCAGATGGCCTCGTCGGCCGAGGTGCAGCCGACATGGATGTGCTGGCCGAAAACGGTGAATTGCTTGGCCAGGTAGCCATAGCGCTGGTAGAGGCCGTGAAAGCGGTCGCCGGGGCAGATGCGCCGCTCCGGCCAATGGTGGAAGGGGTGGGTGCCGCCGCCGCAGACGCCGATGTTGTTGCGCGCGCAGTGGCTGTGCAGCGTATCGCGCAGGCCGGCCAGGTCGGCGGCAATGCCATCGACGCTGGCCTGCGCCTGGGTGCTGATCTCGATCATGCTCTCGGTGATTTCCAGCTTGATTTCACCGAAGCGCCCGTCGTAGTCCATGCTGCCGAGCAAGTCGGTGGCGCCGCGGGTCAGGTCGTAATCGCGCCGCGAGACGAGCTGGAGTTCGAGCTCGACGCCCAGTGACAAGGCCGCGCTGTCCTTGAATTCGCCCAATGCCGTGCCGCTCATGCAATACCCCCGCGTTCTCCTGCTTCATTTTCACACTCGCCCGATCGCCGCAAGGCCAGCCGGCACAGGGCGGGCCCGGCCAGCTCCATCATCGCTGCCGCGAACAGGGGCAAGGTCAGGGCCGAACGGCCCACTTCCGGATACAGGCTGGCCAGTTCGTAGGCCATGAACACGGCCGTGGCGGAAAGGGGCTGGATGCCCATGCCGACCAGCAGCCGCTTGGGCAAGGGCAGGCTGCCGCCGGACCAGGCCAGCGCCGCCGCCTTGGCCGCCGCACGCACCAGCAGCAGGCCCAGCGCCTGCAGGCCGGCCAGCCAGGTGAATTCCTGCCAGGGCAGGGACGCGCCGACGATGACGAAAAGCACGATGGCGAGCAGCCAGTGGCCGTCGGGCAACTCGGTATAGCGCAGGGTCTGCCGCCGGTCGAAGGCGGCAAGCAGCACGCCCATCAGGAACAGGGTCAGGAATACCGGCACCGCCAGCATGCGGGCAATGCCGACCGCAAGCAGGGCACAGGCGACAAGCACGAAAACCTGGGCCAGCGAACGCTTGGGCAAGGCACGGGCGATGCGCAGCGCCAGCCAGCTACCGAGGCCACCGACCAGCAGGGCGCCGGTCACCACCCAGATCGGGTGCACCACGGCATTCAGCCAGTCTTCGCTCAGTTCGGCATGGACGACGCCGAGCACGAAGGCAAAGGCGACAAAGGAGGCGGCCGAGCTGATCGCCGTGTGCAGGATGATGCGTTCCGTCACCTGCCCCTGGGCCCGCGACTCCTCGACCGTGAGCAGCACGACGGCGGGGGCCGAGGCCATGGTGACCGCCGCCGTGGCGGCCGCCCAGGCCGGGCTCAGGCCGACCAGCCAGAGCGCGAAGGCGAAGATCAGCGCGAACGACAGCCCGATGTCGGCCAGGGTGCTGCGCAGCAGCTCGGGATTGCGCCGCAGCCAGCTCAGGTCGAGGCGCCGCCCCACTTCCATCATCAACAAGCCGAGCGCGGCATCGGCAATCGGCCGGGCCTGAGCCAGCGTCTCGACGCCGATCCAGCCGAGCAGCGACGGCCCGAACAGGATGCCGGCCAGCACATAGCCAATCACCTTCGGCCAGCGGGCATGGGCGTGCAGCCATTCGCCCATGAGCAGGCCGGTCACCAGCAAGAGGCTGAACAGGGCCAGCGCGTCGATGCTCTCGGGAAACGGCGGCAGGAAGAGCAGGCGCTCGATCAGGCTCTCCCATACGGCACGCAGCGGGGCAATCAGCGACTCGATCACCGGCGCCTCCGGGTCGCCAGCAACGGCATGGGCGGGCGGCCCATGAGCACGGCCATTACCATCGCCGGCCTCGCGCCGCGTTCAGGAACTCGTCGAGGATGGGGTTGCAGTTGAGCAGATCGGGGCTGCCCGGCGGATGAAACTCCGGGTGCCACTGCAGGCCGAGGACATACGGCTTGCCGTCGAGGCGAACCGCCTCGATCAGGCCGTCCTGCGCGCTGCGGGCCTCGACGCGCAAGCCCTTGCCGAGCGACTTGATGGCCTGGTGGTGGATGGAGATGACCCGCCCGCCGGGGCTTTCGGGATACAGCCTGGCCAGGCTGCTGCCGCTCTCCCAGGCGATGGCGTGGGCGTATTTGTCGTAATCGTCGTGCACATGGATGTCCGGCTGGTCGTACTGGGTAGCGATGTCCTGATACAGGGTACCGCCGAGCGCCACATTGATCAGCTGGGCGCCACGGCAGATGCCGAGCACGGGTTTGCCGGCCTCCATGAATTCGTGCAGCAGTTCCATTTCGTAGGCGTCGCGCAGGCGGTCACCCGCCCACTCGGCCTGCACCGGCTCCTCGCCGTAGGACTGCGGGCTGATGTCGGCGCCGCCCTGCAAGACCAGGCCATCCAGGTATTGCGGGTAGTCGGAAAGGCGGATGCTGCTGCGGTGCACGATGCCATCGCCGCTCACCGACGGAATCATGAACACCATGACTTCCCGCGACATCACCCAATGGGCGACCGACTGCTCCAGATAATGCAGCGACTTGGACTGCAAGCCGGTGGCACCGGGCAGTGGGTGGTAAATCCGTGCCGAAAGGCCGATACGTAAAGGGCGCCTGGCCATCATCTCGCTCCTGGTTGGTGGGTGGTCGCGGAAGCCTCGGCTGGCCGGGTTCCACCATGCGGCCCAAGCCATCTCCAGCCAGGGCGCCAGCGCCCGCCGGAAAGTCATCGACAAGGAATCCTTGTACAGCAGTTTGAAACTGCATTGGTAATAAATATAATTGCCGGATTCCATTCGCGCAATTTTTTATGAAACACCACGCCGCCGACCTCCCCCTTGAAGTACTCCAGCAATTCCGCGTCATCTACGGCACCATGCGGCAATACTTCCGCACCATCGAGCAATGTTGCGGACTGCCGGGCAGCCAGATGTGGATCCTTCAGGAAGTCGAGCGCACGCCGTCCATCGGCGTAACCGAGCTGGCACAACGCCTGGGCATTCATCAGTCGACCTGCAGCCAGCTGGTCGAAAAGCTGGTCGGCCAGCACTACCTGGAAAAGCAGAAGAACCCGGCCGACTTGCGCCGCGTCGGCCTGGTGCTCGGGCCGCAGGGGCGTTCGGCCATGCAACGCCTGCCCGGCCCGGCCGAAGGCGTGCTGCCCGGCGCACTGTCCAGCATGCCGGACGTGGCCCTGAAAACATTGAATATCAATTTAGCCGAACTGATCTTCCATCTGCGCGGCCGGGATGACGAGTTCGCGCAAGTACCGCTGGCCGAGATGGTCCGTGATGCGGAGTAAGGCGCTGGCCTGCGCCCTGCTGGCGGCGGTCATCGGCAGTCAACTCGCCGCTTGCGCCGGGCCGGCGCGGCAAGCCGGGCCGGCGACAGCGGATGGCGCAACCAACACCACGGGCAAGCAAACGGGCAGCCCGGCTGGCAACGCTCCGCCCCCGACAGCCGGGGCTGCGACGGCCGCCGCGCAGGCCCTCCCCGACCCGGCTGCCGCAGACAGCATTTATTTTGCGCCGGGGTCGAGCAGCATCAGCCCGGCCGGGCGCAGCAAGCTCAAACGCCTGGCGCAGCGCCTGCTGGCCGACAAGCGCCAGGTCGTCACGCTGATCGGGCACGCCAACGACAACGGCAGCGCCTCGTTCAATCTGGCGGTGGCCGACAGTCGCATCGGGGCAGTCGCCACCACCCTGAAAAAACTGGGTATCGCCGCACACCAGATCCAGCGCTCGGTGCGCGGCGATGAAGAAGTACCCGCCGACTGCCGCTCGTCCGAATGCCGCCGCGCGATGCGCCGGGTGGACCTGGTGTTTTCCCAGGGCGGCAGCAACCGCTGAGGGCGGGTAACCGCCCCTGCCTGCTCAGGACGGCAGTTCGAGATTGAGCCGGACCAGGTCGGCAACGTTGTTTACGCCGAGCTTGTCCATCATCCGCGCCTTGTGCACCTCGACGGTGCGCGCGCTGATGCCCAGCTCGGCGGCGATGTCGCGGTTGTGCTGGCCGGCGACCACCCGGGCCATCACCTCCCGCTCGCGTGGCGTCAACCGGGCCAGCAGGCGCTCGATGTCCGAACGGTTCATTTCGGCGACCAGCCTGGTCCGCTGCCGGGAGAAGGCATCGGCGATCGCGGCCAGCAGCTTGCGGTGGTCGAGCGGTTTTTCCAGGAAATCGACCGCGAACGCCCGAAAGGCCTCGCGGGCCGAGGCCACGTCGCCATGCCCGGTCATGATGATGACCGGCAGTTCGCTGCCCAGCTGGGCCAGGTGTTTCTGCAAGGTGAGGCCGTCCATGCCGGGCATCCGGATATCGAGCACCAGGCAGCCGCGCCACTCGCTCTTGTAGGCTTTCAGGAAGCTCTCGGCATCGCCAAAGACAGCGACCCGGTAATCCTGAATGCCGAGCAGCAGGCTCAGGGCGTCGCGCACGGCGGGGTCATCGTCGACGATGAAGACGGTCAGGTGGTCAGACATGATGGGGGGTTTCCTGAATCGGCAAGACGAGTTTGAAGATGCCGTGATCGGCGACTTCGCCCCACAGCGTGCCGCCATGGGTGTCGACGATGGCCCGGCTGATCACCAGGCCGAGGCCCAGGCCGCTGGACTTGGAGGAGTGAAAGGGTTCGAACAGGGTGCCGGCCATCTTTTCCGACAGCCCCTTGCCGCTATCCTCGACGATGAGGCAGACGCGGCTGCCGGGCAGGGTTTCGCCACGCAGGCTGACGGTACGCTGCGCACAACCGGCGGCGGCCACGGCATCGAAGGCATTGGCCAGCAGGTTGCGCAGCACGACTTCGAGTTGCAACTGGTCGGCAAGCAGGGTGACATCGGGAATGGGGCCGATCTGGAGGGCGATGCCCTGCTCACCTGCCTTGCCGCGGTAATGCTGGGTGGCGTGCTCGACAAGGTCCGGCAGGCGGACCGCCTCCAGCTTGGTCGCCCCGGTCCGGAAAAAATCGCGCAGGCGGCGCACCACCTCGCCGGTCCGCGCCGACTCGACCAGCATGCCGCGAATGGCGGCATTGAGCCGCTCGCCCTGCTCGCCGCGTTCGAGCAGCATTTCGCAGGCCGAGCCGTAGGCGGCCAGTGCGGTGAGCGGCTGATTGAGTTCGTGCGCCAGCGCCCCGGCCATTTCCCCGGCCGCCGCCAGGCGCAGGGTCTGCTTCAGTTCGTCACTGGCCCGCCGCAACTCGTCCACCACGCTGCCGATGAAGAAGCCGATCAAGGCCATCGCCAGCGACAGCATCTGCAGTTCGGCCACGGTCACCGCGCTGTAGCGCAGCACCTGGACGGCGACGATGACTTCGACCTGGAGCAGCGAGGCCGACATGATGGCGCCGGCCATGCCTTGCCGGGCCGAGGCCCAGATGATGGGCAGGAAGAGCAGATAGAAGAACTTGAAGCCGCTGTCGCCGCCCAGATCGAAGGCGACCCAGGTGGCGAGCAGGCTGAGGGTGACATAGGCGGCAGTTTCCCGGCACAGCGCCGCTGCCTTGAGAAGCAGCCGCCCGCGCTCGCTGCTCAGCCACCAGAAGAGCGGCATGGCGACGGCAATGCCGACGCTGTCGCCGACCCAGAACTGGAGTATCCCGGCCTGCCAGCCGTCGGCCGGCAGCAGACCGAGCAGGCGCAGGCTGCTCAGGTAAACGGTGCTGACCAGAAAAGTACCGATGGTGACGGGAAGAATCCACGCCAGCAGCGATGCCCGGTCGTCGAGCAGGTTGCCGGGCAGCAGGCGGCGCTGCAGGAAGGCGGCGAGGGCAATGTAGCCGCCCGCCAGGATGCTGGCAGAGAGCAGGCTGGACCACCACGATTGCGGAATGCCGCGCACCAGCCATTCGCTGAGCAGGACAGTGCCGAGCAGGGGCAACCAGCTGACCGAACCCCGGCGCAGCATGAAGACCAGGCCCAGCGCCGGCGCCGGGTTCCAGGGCGTGATGTTGAGCCCGTGCAGGGGGTGAATGAAGCTGGCCACATCGAGGGCGACGTAGAGGACGATGAAGCCGATGTTCAGGAGCAGGGTATTCAAGTCGAGTCGAGATTTCCGAAGAGCCTGACAGGGGATGGCGGGCCATGCAGCGTGGTGTCGCAGCGCCAGGATCAGGACACTAGCCGAAGGCACGCAATAAGGTAATACGGTTATTTCGTACGGGAAACCCGTACGCGCCTCCCGAATTATCGGGCAACGGTGGCTTGGACATAATGGTTCGTATCTTCCGCCTTGCCAACGACCATGTCCTTCCCTGCTGCTTCAACCCCGGAAATCGTCGCTGCCGTCATCTTTGGCATCGCCGTCCTGCACACCTTCTCGACCAAGTTCTTCGCCCACCTGGCCCATGTCCAGCCGCGCCATGCCGGGTTGTGGCATTTGCTGGCCGAGGTCGAGGTGGTCTTCGGTTTCTGGGCCTTCGTGCTGATTGCCACCCTGTTCTGGCTTTCCGGCAAGGATGCGGCGGTCGAATACCTTGAGGCGCGCAACTTCACCGAACCGATGTTCGTTTTCGTGATCATGGTGATTGCCGCCAGCCGCCCGATCCTGCATACGGTGATGGCCACCGTCCGCCTGATTGCCGCGATGATTCCGGTCCAGCGTGCGGTGGCGGTATATTTCCTCTGCCTCGCCTTCGTGCCGCTGCTCGGCTCCTTCATCACCGAACCGGCCGCCATGACGCTGGCCGCCTTGATGCTGCGCGACAGCTTTTTCCGGCAACAGATTTCGAACCGCCTGAAATACGCGACTATCGGCCTGCTGTTCGTGAACATTTCCATCGGTGGCACGCTGACCAACTTTGCCGCACCGCCGGTCCTCATGGTGGCCAGCAAGTGGCAGTGGGACAGCCTGTACATGCTCTCCCACTTCGGCTGGAAGGCGGCCTTCGCCGTCTTCACCAACGCGGCCGTGCTGACCTGGTTCTTCCGCAGCGAACTGGCGGCCAAGGGCAAGGCCGACGGCGCCGGCGACCAGGCCCGCATGCCGCGCACCGTGGCCGGCATCCACCTGGTCTTCCTCGTCGGCGTGGTGCTGTTCGCCCACCATCCGGTGGTCTTCATGGGCCTCTTCCTGTTCTTCCTGGGTTACACCGAGGCCTACAAGAAGCACCAGGACCGCCTGATCCTGCGTGAAGGCCTGCTGGTCGCCTTCTTCCTCGCCGGCCTGGTGGTGCTCGGCGGCTTGCAACGGTGGTGGCTGCAAAGCGCGCTGACCGGCGTCGAGCCCACCGTGCTTTATTTCCTGGCCACCGCGCTGACCGCCATTACCGACAACGCCGCGCTGACTTACCTGGCATCGCTGGTCGATGGGGTATCGGCCGAATTCAAGTACTCCATCGTCGCCGGCGCCGTCACCGGGGGTGGCCTGACCATCATCGCCAATGCGCCCAACCCGGCTGGCGTGGCCATCCTGAAATCGAGCTTCGACGATGAGTCGGTCAGCCCGCTCGGCCTGCTGCTCGCCGCCCTGCCGCCCACCTTTGTCGCCATCTTCGCGTTCCTCGCCCTGTGATGGTCAAACCAGGCCTGATCCTGCGCTCCGCTTACCTGCAATGGCTGCTCGCCTGGCTTTTTCCGCGCCTGCGCGAGTGGCCGGTGCGGGAATGGCCGGTACTGATGGCACGGGCACAGGCCACCGACTTCGATCGTTTCGAGCGCATCGGCCTCATCGCCGCACTGGTACTGACCACCTGGCTGTTGCGCCCGGCGACCGATGCCGGCACGTCAGCCGCACTCATCTTTGTCTCCCAACTGTTGATGTCCGTGCCCTGGCTGCTGTTGCTGGCCGGACCGTTTTTCCTGCGCCGGATACGCCGGGCACTGGATCGCGAAGCCAGCGCGAGGCGAGGCGAAGAAGGCGCCCCGCCCAAGGAAGGGATGTGACATGGGGAATCTTGCCGACATGACATACCTGCACCCCGCCGCACCGGGCAATGGCCTGCAGCGCTTGCTGATTCCCATCGACGCCAGTACGGAGTCCCGCTGGGGCTTGCGCCATGCCGTGCAGCTCGCCGCGGCGGGCCAGCCGGTGGACGTCTGCCTGCTCTACGTGGCTGAACCGGTTCGCAACTGGGAGGTTCTACGCTTCTACAGCGAAGACGAGGTGCGCCAGCATTTTCAGGAGCGCGCCGCCATATTCCTGGAAGAGGCAGCCGAAACACTGCACCAGGCCGGGCTTCCATGCCGCCGCTTTTTCCGCGAGGCCGACCCGGTCGGCGGCATCATCGACCTGGCCGAAGAGCTCCAGTGCACCGCCATCGTCGTGCCGGCCACGCACTGCCTCGGCCTCTTCCCGACCGGCCTCGGCCGGAAGCTGCTCAATCGACAGGGCAGCATCCCCGTCACCCTGGTTGGAGCGGATGGCAGCACCGTAGTTTGACCACCACGCTTCCCTCGTGGAGGAAATCTTTGAGGCGGGCAACCGCCTCGTTTTTTTGCTCGAATCCTTTTGCACCACGTTTTAAGGATAATGAAGCTCCCTTCAGGAAAGCCCGCCATGCGCATCAATCCATCCAGCTCACTGCTCCTCGTCGTCGACATCCAGAGCGCCCTGCTCCCCGCCATCGATGGCGGCGAAGCCGTGCTCGGCCATACCGGCTGGCTGATCGATGTCGCCCAGACAATCGGCATTCCGGTACTCGCCACCGAGCATTGCCCGCAGCGGATCGGCGTTACCGATGCCCGGCTGCGCGACAAGTTCCGGCCGGAAGCCATCGTCGAGAAAGAGCATTTCTCGGCGGTCAGCGAAGGAACCCTGCTCAGGGCGCCCGACGCCGAGCGCAGGCAATGGATCGTCACCGGCACCGAGGCCCATGTCTGCGTGCAGCAGACGGTGCTCGACCTGCTGGCCGCCGGGCGTCAGGTTTTTGTCGTCGATGAGGCGGTGGGTTCGCGCCGGCCGCGCGACAAGGAACTGGCCCTGCAGCGCATGCAGCAGAACGGGGCCGAGATCGTCAGCCGCGAGATGGTCGCCTTCGAGTGGCTGGAGAAGGCCAACACGCCGCTCTTCCGCGACGTGCTGAAGCGCTTCATCCGCTAAGGCTGGCGCACGGCCGGTTCTTCACCGGCCAGCGTGCCTATTTGGCGAGCAGGCCGTCGAGCAGGCCGATCATCTGGTCGATTTCCGCCACGCTGACATTCAGCGCCGGCATGAAACGCAGCAGGTTGGGACGCGGCGAATTGAGCAGCAGGCCGCACGGCGTCAGCGCCAATGCTTTCTGAACGATCTCCGGGCCGCGCTCGTCGTCGAGTATCAACGCCCGCAGCAGGCCGGAGCCCCGCTCGCCCGCCAAGCCGTGTTTGGCCGACAGTTCAAGCAGGCGCTGGCTGAGGATTTGCCCCTTGGCCGTCACCTCCGCCAGGAAGCCCGGCGCCAGCATGCGCTGCATGACCGCGACGCCGACCGCCGTCATCAGCGGGTTACCGTTGTAGGTGCCACCCTGGTCGCCCGGCACGAAGCAGCAGATCGCCTCGCGGGCGAGCAGCGCGGCCAGCGGCACGCCGCCGCCGATACCCTTGCCGAGGGTCATGATGTCCGGTTCGATCGCGGCGTGTTCATGGGCGAACAGTTTGCCGGTGCGGCCGACGCCGGTCTGCACCTCGTCGACGATGAGCAGGATGCCGCGCGCTTCGGTCAGTGCGCGCAGCGCCTTCAGGAAGTCGATATCGGCCGGGATCACCCCACCCTCGCCCTGTACCGGTTCGAGCATCACCGCAACGGTCTGCGGGCCGATCAAGGCTTCGACCGAAGCGATATCGTTATAGACCGCCTTCGGAAAGCCGCTAACCTGCGGCGCGAAGATCGTATCCCAACCGGCCTTGCCGGATGCCGACATGGTAGCCAGCGTGCGGCCATGAAAAGAGTGGCCAAAGGTGATGATCTCGAAGGCGCCATCGCGGTTCAGCTGCCCCCACTTGCGGGCCAGCTTGATCGCGCCCTCGTTGGCCTCGGCACCGGTGTTGGCAAAGAAGACGCGGTCGAAGCAGGAGTGGGCGGTGAGCAGGCCGGCCAGCTCGATCATCGGGGCGTTGTAGAAGGCCGGGCTGGGATTGAGCAGCTTGCCGGCCTGCGCCGTCAGCGCCGCGGCAATTTCCGGCGGGCAATGGCCGAGACAATTGACCGCCCAGCCCTGAATGAAATCAAGATGGCGCCTGCCCTGATGATCGGTGAGCCATGAGCCTTCGCCCCGCTCGAAAACAAGATCCGGCCGGTTGGTGATGGCCATCAGGGAATCGGTCGAATACGCGCCGTAATGCATGGAAGACTCCGGGCAGACAGAAAACGGAAAGTATAGAGGCGACTGGGGCCGGCGATTATTTCACTTGCTCGCGTTGCGGGCCGCAACCCTGTCCAGGAAATGCTCTCGAGCGGGGCGCAGGCCGGGAGAACGCGCCACGTGCCCGGGCAGCAAGACCGCGTACAAATGAAAAAAGCCTTGATTTCTCAAGGCTTTTAATCTGGAATTTGGTCGGAGTGACATGATTCGAACATGCGACCCCTGCGTCCCGAACGCAGTGCTCTACCAGGCTGAGCTACACTCCGATGCTTGCCGAGCTACTCAGTGATTTCGCTCAACTGCAAAGAGCGTCAATTGTAGCAGAGCAACTTTGTATTGTGAATCCCCCAGGCACTGAATTGCTGCTCTGGCCAGCTCCGCCTCGGCAACGGCGCGCTTCCTGGCGTGCTCCAGCGCACCGCTGGAGCGGATGGCTTCCAGCACCAGCGGGAAGTCCTCGCGGCCGCCCTCTTCGATCGCCTTGCGCACACTGGCAGCCTGCTCCGGGGTGCCGTGCTGCATGACGTGGATCAGCGGCAGGGTCGGCTTGCCTTCTGCCAGGTCGTCACCCAGATGCTTGCCGGTCTCGACTTCCTGCCCCGAGTAATCGAGCACGTCGTCGATCAACTGGAAGGCAGTGCCCAGATGCATGCCATAGGAGGTCAACGCCTTCTCGACTTCCGGCGTCGCCTGGCCGAGGATGGCACCGAGCTGGGCCGCTGCCTCGAACAACTTGGCGGTCTTGTAGTGGATGACCTGCATGTAGCGGGCTTCGTCGACATCGGCGTCATGGCAGTTCATCAACTGCAGCACCTCGCCTTCGGCGATGACATTGGTCGCATCCGAGAGCACCTGCATGATGCGCATGTTGTCGACCGCGACCATCATCTGGAAGGCTCGCGAATAGAGGAAGTCGCCGACCAGAACACTGGCCGCATTGCCGAACATGGCATTGGCCGTATCGCGCCCGCGTCGCAGGTCAGATTCGTCGACCACGTCGTCGTGGAGCAGCGTGGCGGTGTGGATGAACTCGACGACAGCCGCCATCTCGTGGTGCCGGGTGCCCTGGTAACCGAGCGCTCCGGCAGCCAGCAGCACCAGCGCCGGACGCATGCGCTTGCCGCCGCTGTTGATGATGTACTCGGCAACCTGCCTGACCAGCACCACGTCGGAGTAAAGTCGATCGCGAATGACCGCGTCGACGGCCTTCATGTCAGGCCCGATCAGGGCGTAGAGCTGTTCCAGAGTCACGGCAGGTAATTCCTTGAAGAAGCGCGGAATCTTAGGGTTCCCCGGGGGCCCAGTCAAGGTCGGCAGATCAAGGATGCACGCTGTTTTGACGGCTCTTTGTTAAACTCTTTCGATTAAACGAAAACAGCAGGAGAGGGCATGGACATCAGTTCACTCGTCACACCGGTTATCCAGGATCGAGAACTGCTCGACGAATTCGCCGAGGCCCTGAACGACCGTGCCCCGGAAATCGAGCGCGACGTGGCCCGCCTGCGCAAGGCGCCGCAGGACAGGGACATCACCGCCGAGCTGTTTCGCGCGGTGCACAACATCAAGGGTGACGCCGCCCTCTGCAAATTCGACCTGGGTGTCGCCATCGCGCACCCGATCGAAACCATGCTTTCCCGCTTCCGTGACGGCGACATTCCGTTCTCGGACTTGCTGGCCGAATTGATCCTGCTCGCGGTAGACCGCCTGGAGTTGGCGACCGATGCGGTTATCCTGCGCAAACCGCTGGATAACCTGCAACTGCCGATCCTGATCCAGGGCCTCGACGAGATTGCGCAGGAAGTGGCGGCCCAGGTCGATGCCAGCTGTGCCGACCTGATCGAGGCCGTGACTGGATTTCCGCCGGTCATTCCCGACATTTCGAGCCGCGCCCCGAAAAGCTCGGCAACACGGAATGAGCTGGGCAACGCCAGCAGCGATCTGCAGTTCTTCCGGTCGCTGGCCCTCCAGTTCGAAAGCCGCTCCCCGCTCTTCAAGGGGCGCACCATGCGCATCCTGCGCCTGGCCCAGGAAACCAACAAGGCAGGCAAGCATGCGGTCGATCCCGTCCAGCTCGAAGCGGCGGTCTATCTGCACGATGTCGGCATGATGCTGCTGCCCGAGTCTATCTGGCTCAAGGTCGGGCGGATGTCTCCCGAGGACAAGGTTGCCCTGCGCAACCACCCGGGCTTTGCGGCCGGCCTTTTGCTGCGCATGCCAGGCTGGGAGGCGGCGGCCGAAATGGTCGCCCAGCATCACGAAATGCCGGACGGCGGCGGTTACCCCAATGCACTGGATAACGACAGGATCTGCCCCGGCGCGAAGATTCTGGCCATTGTCGATGCGTTCGAAGCCGTCATGCTCAAGCACATCCATCGGGGCAAGAACCGGTCGGTGCTCCGGGCGATTGCCGAAATCAACGCCTGCGACAAGCAGTTCGCGCCGGAGTGGATTGCCCCGTTCAACGCGGTGATCCGCAAGACCATCGAAGCCTGATGTCCGCCGACCTCGAACGACGCTTCGGCGGAGTAGCCCGCCTCTACGGCCAGGACGGTGCAGCCGCCCTGCGTAACGCGCATGTCTGCGTCGTCGGCATCGGCGGCGTCGGGTCGTGGGCAGCGGAGGCGCTGGCGCGCACCGCTGTCGGCCGCATCACCCTGATCGATCTCGACATGGTGGCCGAATCCAACACCAACCGGCAGATTCATGCCTTGGGCGACATCTACGGCAAGGCGAAGGTCGATGCCATGGCGGAACGGCTTCGGGCCATCAATCCGGCCTGCAAGATTCGCTGTATCGAAGACTTCGTGACTCCCGACAACGTGACGACAATGCTCGATGGGGATTTCACCGCCGTTATCGACGCCATCGACCAGGTTCGCGCCAAGGTGGCGATGATCGCTTTCTGCCAACGCCGCAAGCTGCCCATCGTGATCGCCGGTGCCGCTGGCGGGCAGATCGATCCCACGCAAGTTCGCGTCAGCGATCTCAGCCAGACGGTGCAAGACCCGCTACTGGCCAAGGTGCGCTCCACGCTGCGTCGCGACCACGGGTTTCCGCGCGATCCGCGGAAAAAATTCGGGGTTTCGGCCGTCTATTCCACCGAGCCATTGCGCTACCCTAAAACCGATGCTGCCTGCGATGCCGAGCGCGGCCCGGCCGGCCTCAATTGCGCCGGTTTTGGTTCATCAGTCTGCGTCACCTCGGTGTTCGGCATGGCTGCTGCAGCCCAGGTCATCAACCTGATCAGCCAGGCATGAGAAAACCTCGCAAATTGCGCTCCCGCAAGGCCGGCCTGCCGCCTGGCACGCTTGTCCACATCGGCGAAATCAAGACCCCGTCCGCTTCGTACTCATTGATCGATTTCGATGAACACGGCTTGCAGGAAACCCGGTTTGCCGAGCCGCTCGCCCTGACCCAACACGCATGCCAGCACGCCACACGCTGGGCCAACGTCTATGGTGCCAGCAGCCCAACCGACCTGGCCACAGTGGGCTCCGCCTTCGGTCTGCATCCGTTGGTCCAGGAGGACATCCTCAATAACGCGCAGCGCCAGAAACTCGACGCCTACGAGGATTATCTCTACCTCGTTCTGCATCGCTACGAAATACAGGGCAACGCACTGGACCTCGTCCAGGACCAGATCAGCCTGATCATCGGCCGCGACTATGTGCTGACCTTTCAGGAACGTCCGTCACAGACCTTCGAGCCGATACGGCAACGCCTGCGCAGCGGACACCACAGCCTGCGCAAGGGGGGCGTCGATATGCTGGCCTATTCGCTCATCGACACGGTGGTCGATAGCTATTTTGGCGTCATCGAACAGCTCAACGATTACGCCGAGAAGCTCGAAGACAAGATTCTGGGCCGGCCTGACCCTGCAACGCTGGAAGGCATTCACCAGCTAAAGCGCTGCGTATCGCATTTGCGCCGCAACCTGCATCCTTTGCGGGAGGTGCTGGGCACCCTGCATCGCGATGCCGGCGATTTTTTCCGGGCCGATATCCAACTCTACATTCGCGACGTTTACGACCACACCGTACACATTCTCGAATCTCTGGAAGACTTGCGCGACCTGGCTACCGGTCTGCTCGACGTGTATCTGTCGACGATCAGTCACCGGGTCAATCTGGAAGTTCGTACGCTGACCGTGGTTGCTACCATCTTCATGCCGGCCACGCTGATTGCCGGGATTTTCGGCATGAACTTCAGGGAAATGCCGTGGCTGGCCGATCCTGGCGGGTTTTCCTATGCCCTTGGCTGTATGGGGGTGATCGCCACCATCATGCTGCTGCTATTCTGGCGGCGACGTTTCGTTTAGGCCTTGCGGCTATCGAGCCAGACGCCCAGGCCTTGTGCGTTCAATTCGAGATCGGTCGCCCAGATGTCGAGTAAAGTCGATTCCGGCAATTGGCAGCCATGGCGTCGAATTTCAGCCAGCAGATAGTCGGTCATTTTCTGCTTGATTCGCGCATGCCGCTGCTCACCGGCCCCCTGTTCGCCCTGCGCCATGGCAACCAGAGCATCCAGATGGCGCAACAATTCTGCCCCTTGGGCCTGCACTTCCGGAACCTGGCTGTAGTGGGTCAGATACATGGCCTGCGGTTGCAAGGCCACCAGACGCTTGATCGAGGCCCGCATTTCATCTGGCTCGAATTGCGTCGGCGTCGTCGTCGGGAAGATGAACTGCCTGCCATCGACGTCGAGTTCGCGGTAGGACAGGCCGAACATGTCGCCAGTGAAAATCGCCTTGGCCTTGCGGTCGACGATGCAGATGTGATGGCGGGCATGCCCCGGCGTATCCAGGCAAACCAATTCGCGACCATTCAGCGAAATGACGTGGCCATCCGACGCCTCGATGATACGCTCGACCGGAATGGGCAATATCTCGCCGTAGACCCGTTGGACATAGTCAGCGCCATAAACCGCAGTGACGCCGGCAACCAGCTTGGACGGTTCGGCCATATGACGCGCCCCGCGTGGATGAACCACCAACCGGGCCTCCGGAAAGGCGCGCATCATGCTGCCAGCCCCCCCGGCGTGATCAAGGTGGATATGGGTCAGCATCACATAATCGACAGCCGACGCATCCAGGCCTAATTTGCGTAGTGCGGCCAAGGCATTTGGCAAGGCATCGTTGCTGCCGGTATCGATGAACGCGACCCGCCCGTTCTCGATAACCATGTGAATTGCAGCAAGAACCGGACGCACATAACCGGCGTCAAATGCCACGATCCCGTTGCCGTAATCTCTCCAGTCAAACATTCCCATACTCCAGCGTATTGTTCTGGCGCATTATACTTTGGGCTTATTGACTCGATCGAACACCATGACGCACTTCCTGGCCGATGATGGCGCGAAAATTCATCTCAAGATTTCCGGCGAAGGTTCGCCTCTCATCATGCTGCACGGCTGGACGTCCAGTCATCAGGAATGGTTCCCGTTCCTGCCATTTCTCCACGAGCGACATCGCGTATATCGCTGGGACGCGCGTGGCCACGGCGGGCATGATATCGGTGACAGATCACCACCAACCGTTGAGCGTATGGCCAGGGATCTCGAGAATTTGCTGGATCATTTCCAGATAGAGAAAGCGGCCATCGTCGGACATTCAATGGGTGCCCTGACACTATGGCAATACATTCGCGATTTCGGAACCGGACGCCTCGCCAGACTGTGTTTCATCGACCAGTCGCCGAAATTGCTCACTGACAGCACCTGGAGCCACGGCATCTACGGTGACTTCGACGATTCAAGGTCCAGGGAAATGGTCTCCTGGCTGGAAGACGACTTTGCGGAAGGCGTACTGAAGCTCACCGCGTTTGGCCTCAATGCACGTGCCAGGGAAAAGTATCTTTCTGGCGCCAGCGGCTGGGAAAAATCGCGCCAGGCCCTTCGCACCTTGAACCCCGGCCCCTTGATCGACTGCTGGACCAGCCTGACAGCAGCCGATTACCGTGACGTCCTGGCTCAAATCAACGTTCCGTCGATGCTTGTGTACGGTGGTGAAAGCAATTTCTATGGAGAAGGAACGGCTCGCTTTGTTGCCAACCAGATTCCGAATGCGGTGCTACATATCTACGAAGGCACGGATCACTCGCCTCACCAATGGCAACGGGAGCGCTTTGCACGAGACCTGATGGCCTTTATCGATCAAACGTGTTGATACGTATTTTTCAAACGTAATTTATTTGATGTAAAAGCAAAAACCCCCTGCCGGTATTCTGGAGGGGGTTTTTAAATGGGGGTCTGGCGTTGACCTACTTTCGCGAGCGGAAGCTCACTATCATTGGCGCGATGCTGTTTCACGGTCCTGTTCGGGATGGGAAGGGGTGGTACCAGCAGGCTATTGACGCCAGACGTAACTTGTAACGCTTGAGGGGTATGCCTCGAGCGCAAAAGGGAAGAAGGTGTTGTGATTGGATTTATGAGTTGTTGTAGATTGATCCAAGGTTATAGGATCAAGCCGTACGGGCAATTAGTATCAGTTAGCTTAACGCATTACTGCGCTTCCACACCTGACCTATCAACGTCGTGGTCTTCGACGACCCTTCAAGGAGTTCAAGACTCCGGGAAATCTTATCTTAAGGCGAGTTTCACGCTTAGATGCTTTCAGCGTTTATCTCTTCCGAACAT
>ERZ1645192.1611-NODE-1611-length-18784-cov-4.949010_pt1 | contig 18784 bp, 24 predicted proteins | sample MGYA00575354_ERZ1645192 | MGnify/ENA primary metagenome ERZ1645192 (study PRJEB40844, sample SAMN11349763) | freshwater sediment metagenome | isolation source: river sediment | host: Sediment | place: India: Faizupur Khadar , New Delhi | collected 2017-02-21 ... | reverse complement strand
CAAGGATGCCTTAATTGAGGCTAATAGTAGTTTAGATGAAGCATTCTATGATTCTTCTTGGAGAAGGAATCGTAGACCTCGTCCGTCTAGAAAATACCTGAAGGAAGAATAGTATGAAGCTCAAATGTTCTGCGACCCTTATTGCCGCTTTATTAACGGCTATATCGGTCTTCTGTGCCAATGTGGCTCACACTGAATACAAATCCCAAGTAAGGAAAAAGAAAGCACGGCGTACCGAAACTAAGTTAACCACAACTGATGAACCGATAGGAGCGCCAAATGTTCAACTTCTTTAATCTATTGAAAGGGTCAGCTATGAATAAGCTTGAATCCGGTGTTCAGAAGATCGTTATATCCTTACTGCAAGATGTTGAAAAGAATCATCTTGAATTGGCCAGGTTGGTAACAATGGGTAGAGTTGGCGATGAAAGACTAGAGGAGATCAATCAGGATATTCTTAGAGCGTGTAAGATGCTGCATCCTTTGTTTGATGTAGCACATTCCTTCGTGCCTGAGAATATGACCTATCTACACAAGACTTTGGACTGGTGTCAGGAGATATATCACCAAGTAATAGAGCCTAATTTGAAATAGGCTTATATATAAATATTCGTCCTATACTTGAGGTTTGTAAAAGCTAAGTGATATAGTGAAATCCAGTAGTAGTACTATCTATTTTAAAAAGGAAAGGTAGAGATATGGAACATCATACGAAACATGGCAAAGGCAAAGGAGCCGGAGTCATTCATGCTGCAGGTGGTAAATGCCCAGAAGGGGTAAAGTTTATGCCTTATGGCGATCCTCATGGCTCAGGCGCTCCGGAAGGCTACGATGATACTCTTGCCGGTATCGACGGAGATATCAAGGAAACAATGGGCGAAATCAAACGCGCCTGGAAACCTCGTAGACCTTAAGGAGAATCATGCCTGCTATGCCTAGACCAAGCACACAGGCCGAGGAAATATTCGAGGACATTATGGGCGAACCCCATAATGTCACTCGTAATATCCCTATGAAGAAGAAGCCTGTGAAATCTAATCCTAATGGTGATATCTATAATCAGCCTGTAAATAGACAGAGAAGTATCTATGAAAAATAAACCCGTAGCCCTTCATAAATGGAAGAAGGGTGAAGAAAAAGGTAATCCAGAGAAAGTTCATACCGTAATGAGTGAATTTAAAAAAGGAGATTTGCATTCCGGTAGTGGAGGTAAAGTAAAAAATAGAAAGCAAGCCATTGCAATAGCTTTGCATGAAGCTGGCTTATCGAAGAAGACTCGCTGAACCCACGAGTGGGTAACGCGTCGCGAGCTACTTATAGGGGTATGACCTACCCCTTTATTTCTTGAGGATACGCGTATCCAAGGAGAGAAGGAGAACATGGAGAATGATATCAAATTAACTGCCGGGCAGATTGCGGCCAAAGGCAGAGACAATCCTACCGCAATCATATCACCTTATGAATCAGCAGAGAATGCACTTAAAAACTACTTTAAAGAGGTAGAGAAGTGCGTTGAAACCCACAAGAAAATGGCCATATTTAAGGATAATGACTTCTATGTTTGGGTTGCTATCAAACGAGAAGTGCTTCTAAGTAAGATAACCCCTACTATCAGATATTATTATATGGGAGTTCTAGCTTGTCCTAGACCTTTTTATGACCAGAACGTCTATAAATATCACAGAAATCTTAATGCCGTAGAAGAACTTTGGATGATGCCCGACATGGAGACCTGCGGCTACTTAATAAAGAACAAGAATATTCTCAATAAGCATGAACAAAGACTGCTCGAATACTATCAACGGTATGAAAGCGGAGACTTATTCCGTCTTATGAAAGAATTAAATAATGAAGAAGTGGATAGTCCTAAGTTGAAACAAAGAAGAGACTAAGTCTTGGAAGGAAAGTAATGGAAAATTTAGATAGAGCAGTACAACAGGCCCTTATTGATAATCCTGAGTTAAATAAACCTCTACTGGAAGAGAAGCCAGCAGAAGTTGTAACAGAAGCAGCAGCAGCTCCCGTTGAAGAACCAGTTAAAAAGCAGGAACCTTCAGAATCTTGGAAGATTTTACGCGAAGATAGGGACCGATTACGCCAAGAACGTGAAGAAATGGCTAGAGATATGCGTGAAATGAGGCGTTTACTCGAAGAGCAACAGCAAAGAGTAGCTCCTAAAGAAGAAGATGATACCGTTCACCTGCCAGGTGAATATGACACCATAGAAGCCAAGCATTTAGCGGAATTAGATGCTAAATCTAGACTTAGGGTAAAGCGTCAAGAAGATAAATTAAAGAAGCTAGAGGCTGACGTCGTTCGTATAGCAGCTGAAAACAAATTAATGAACGAGTTTCCTGACTATAAGAACATATTATCCGAAGACAATATAAGAAAATTAGAAGAATTACAGCCCGAACTCGCTTCTTCTATCGCCTCCAATCCAGATCCGTACAAGATGCGTAAAGCTGCTATAGGCGCAATTAAGACCTTCATTATGAAAAGCGAAGATGAACGGGCTAAAGAGTTAGAACTTAAGGCTAAGAACGCCAAGATTAGTGATAATAGCGTTAAACCTATACCTAGTGTTGGTGGTATTAACAATCCCGCTTCTTCGCCCTTATCTAAAGCTAATGCTTTCTCTAATGGGTTACTCACTCAAGAGAGAAAACAGGAGTTATGGAAGGATTATGTCGCAGCTAATAATGGTAAATATTACAACTTTAAGCATTAATTATTGAAATTAGTTCACGTCGAACTGCTTCTCCTATTGTGTCAAGCCCGTCTATTCTCCTTGGCGGGCTTTTTTCATGCATAAGTTGCGGGAATCTTATAAATTGTATTAAATTATCTATGAGCCTAAATGCGGACGTGGCTCCCCGTTAGTTTCTCTGACGTATAAATACTCTTGGTCACGTCATACCAGGAATTCTAGGACGCAAAATCCGTTCAAGTACACTCGTCCAGCTTGGAACCGTATAGTTCCACGATGCTAATGACATATTCATGACACATTCGTGACATATTAATGACTATATCGTTTAAGGATTTTATCCATGAACATAGTAACAACGAGTAACTATAAACCAGAAGTGCTTGTGCAAGCTGGTCATAGATTACTTTCTTCGCCTACAGCGCGTACAATTCATAAACTACCTGCCCAAATGTATGAGATGAAATCTCGAGCAGGTACAACCGTTCGTTATCGTCGTATCGATAACTTTCCTTCAGCAACAGTACCAGTTGGTAACCAAGGTTTAAATCCTCCTCCAATTGTTCCTACTATGATGGATCTTGATGTAACACCACAGCTTTATGGACAATTCCTGTACGTAAACGAACAAGTGGTATTACAGAACGAAGAAGACGCAATCAAGAACTTCTCGATCCGTCTTGGCGTATCAATGCGTCTTTCAGAAGATAAATTGATGAGGGACAAACTGGCCGCTTCCGCTTCTAGCATAAATGCCGTCGGCGGAAATAACGGAGATAACCCAACTCAAATTAGCGTCGCAGACTGCTCCGCAGTAACTACAGCCCTACTTAGCGCCGATGCACTCACAGTTCTGGATAGCGTCGAAGGGGAAGACCGCTATGGAACGGCCCCTGTGCCAAATAGTTTCTTTGCGCTGGCTCACACAAGCCTTATCAAAGACTTAGATGCTCTGGGCAACGATTTTACCAGGACTATCCGCTACCCAAGTCAAGTAAATATCTTGAAACCTGAGTATGGATCAGTAGGTCAGTTGAGATTCTTAGTTTCTTCGCAAGGCTCGATCAGCTCGAAGGCTTCACGACTTGGCAGAGATATTCTTAATATATTCTGCGTAGGTATCGAAGCTATCGCTTGTATCTATGCCAACGAGTTCTCTTCTGAATTCATTTACTTACCTAAAGAATTCAGTGGTGGATTAGCGCAGAACGTCACGATGGGCATGAAATACTTCGAAGCTCCTGCCATCTTGAACGATCTTTGGATCTCGACGTTAAAAGTTACATCGGCTGTCTAATTTAATTAAATGAAAGGAACATACGATGTATACGGAAATTCAAAGAGGTAGTTTTACTTCTACAGGTGCTAATAAATACATCCCTCTAGTCACAGATGTTGACTGGATGGAAGTTTATAATTACACAACTATTAATGCTGGGCCAGCCGGAACAACTGCTACTAGATTCTATTGGCAGCGTGGAATGGCTGACAATGACGGATTTGTCACGCTTTATAATGGAGCAGGAACTTTCTTAATCGATGCTACAAGCGCCGGTTTAGCCGTTCCAGGTTTCACACTTTATAATTCAGGCGATAATCCTTTGCTGTCACCAGTAACTGTTACAGGTATTACTTCAGCTTCACCATTAGTTGTAGCCACAGGCACAACAACCGGTCTTGCTGCAGGCGATATCGTAAGACTTATTTCTACAGTTGGTGCTACCCAATTGGATGGTATTGACTTCGAAATAGGCGCAGTAACTCCAAGCACAAGCTTCACATTGAATAATACATTCTCAACAATGGCTTCTACAGCTGCTTCTCCTGGTGCTAATGCTGCATATCGTAAACTGAAATATGGCTATCAATGGTCACCTAGCCGACGATTTATTACAAAGATTACTAAGGGTTCTTCAACCATAGTAACTATGTCGGTAGCTCATCCTTATAAGGTAGGTATGAAGGTCAGATTCAGAATACCTGCAGTACGAGGTTCTTCAGCATGGGGTATGACTGAACTTGATAATATGATCGGAACAATCACAGCTATCAACGCAAGTGATGGAACATACACAAATACTATCACAGTTGATATCGATTCAAGCTCATTCACAACCTTTGTATGGCCTGCAACCACAATCGATAGATTTACTGCCGCTTCAGTTTGTGTAGTAGGTGAGAACTCAAATTCTCTTATCTATACATCATCTGACGACGCCGTAATGAATACTGCCGAACGCGGCATAATTCTCGGCGCAGGCGCTATGTCACCTGCTGGTGTAAATAACGATGTCATTTACTGGAAGGCTGGTAAGTCAAACATCTAAGTATTAAGTAAGGGGGTTTAAGCCCCCTTACTTTTAATTAAATATATAAACGTTATACAGTGCAGAGATTTGAGGAGAGAAAATGGCAGAGAATGTAAAAGAAGTAGAGAAAAATGCAACCATTGATAAACCTAAGAAACCTACCGAGAAAGACCTTAGATATGAGGCTGATCGGGATAAGGAAATGGTACACGGCGTATTTAAGAATCATGAACGTCCAGGTGAGAAACTTGAATTCTGGTTTAGGGGCCATAAAGGTCACGAAATAGAGAAAATAACCCTTTATGACGGAGAATACACCAAGATTCCTCTTGGAGTAGCAAGGCATTTAAATAAGAACTGTTATTACACTATAGATCAATACGCTCTAGATCCTAAATCTGGAACTCCTTCCGTAGAAGCTGGTAAGAAGGTACGTAGATTTTCATTTTATACCACTTCATACAGCGATTTAGAGGATCTATCAGAGGTAGGTGTTCCATGTATGCCTGAGTCGAGGTAACCATGTCACACTGTAGAGCTGAAGTTAATCCCATGTTCGTGCCAGCAGCTCGTTTAGTATTATCAGTGACTAGGGGCGCAACCACCCTGGTCACTAGCAGTTTAGATGGCACAACTGCTGGAGATCATGGCTATAAAACTGGCTTGATTGTCAGATTTCATATACCTCCCAATATCGGAATGTCAGAATTAGACCGTCAATATGCTCAAATCACTGTGGTTAACTCCACTCAATTCACTATTCCTATTGATACTTCGAATTACGACCCATTTGAGATCCCAGTTGGGATATCTGACTTTGTAGATACTTGCGCTTGGATTGTGCCAATAGGTGAAGGAACAGATTATATGGATTCAATTTCAACTAACGTAAGTTATTAAACTATAAAGGAGAGGATTATGCCTATCGAAGATTTAAATTATGCATCCCTAGCGGGAATAAGGACTAGGGTAAGAGAATTAACCTCCAGCCCTTCTCAGAATCAAATCACAGACGATAAAATAGACTATTATATCAATATATTCGTATTGTACTCTTTCCCAGAAGACATAAAACTATTTAATCTTAAAAAGACTATTAGATTCTATACCTCACCTTATATCGATGTTTATAGTACCAATACTACGAATGCTAATGATCCGTTATATAACTTCAAGAATAGGTATAATTTCACTGGAGAGCCATGTTTCGTCAATGGGGTTAGGTCTTTCTTTACCCAAGATAGATCGCAGTTCTTTAGGCAATATCCAGCGATTTTAAAGACCGAGACTGTGGGGTATAACTCAGGGTCTGGTTATTTCACCGGAACTTTAGGGAGCCATCCTGTACTTCAGAACAATATAGTTTTCACCTCAGTAGATAGCAATGGAGTAGGGATAGCTCTTAAAGATATACCTCAGATAGACCCTACTACAGGTAAAACGCTTATCACAGGCGATTTAGTAATTCCTAATGAACTCATTAGCCGAGGTGATATTAATTATCAAACTGGTGCTTATACGATTACTATCAATGCTGCACTTAACGCTAAAGTCGAATGCCAATACGCAGCCCATAATCCTAGCACTCCTTTGATGGTTCTTTTCTTTAATGGCGAATTCACCCTAAGACCTGTTCCAGATGATGTGTATACCATTGATTTAGAATGCTATGCAAGACCTAGCCAATTACTAGAAGATAGTGATATGCCTGAACTTAGTCAGCATTGGGAATACATAGCTTATGGTGCAGCTAAGAAGATATTTGAAAGTAGAAGAGATCCTGAAGGTAAAGCCGGAATAATGGATGCCTTTAAGGAATTAGAAGAGCAAGTAAGAACTAAGTCCACTATGCAATTATCAGATCAACGAGCCTCAACTATATACGAAGATAAAGGTTACTATGGAGGCTGGAATGTACCATTCGGATGGAGATATTAATGAATGATATGATGATAATTATAGGTGGAATGCTAGTTATAATGACTTTGGTTTTATATTTCTCAAATGAGGAGGATTAAAAATGTGTGAATGTGCTACAACGTGTAAGACTGATTTAGCTCTTAAAAAGACTGCTTGTCTTACGCTCATAAATAATTTAAATGGTGCAGGGTGTACAAATGCTAAATTGCCAGAAATTTATTCGCTAATCTTAGATGATGTTAATAGATTACAGACTCTTGCTCACAGAATAGATGAAATGCAATCTACAATGTCTGCAGAGCAGCAGATATCGTCCACTAATTATATGCATCCTTCCGTTACTTATGGAATCACTGAAGTGCTTAGATATCTCAAGAATTCAGAAGTAGCTCAAGATAACGCAGATTATACAACATTGTCCGCTATTACAGGCATAATTATACCGGAGGAATAAGATGAGTTATCAATCAAATAAACCACAAGCTAATGATAACCTGTCTCAATCCCAAGGCGACTTGCAGAATAACTTCGCTTCACTTAACACAGCCTTTAATGTCGACCACGTAGAATTTAATCTGGGCAATGAGGGAAAACATAACTTTATACATTTACCAATTAATACATATTCTGGAAGTTTTCCACTCGCTCTTAATGGTAATGAGATAGGTTTATATGCCGAAAGCGGCAATCTTTATTACAGGCCTTCATCAGCAACAACAGCTGGAGTGCATGCCGATGATATAAAACTTAATGTTGATAAGGTTACTGGAAGCTCTACTGGTTCTACTATGGTAGGTGGATTAAGGATTATATGGGCTAATGGCGTAACTATTCCTAATGACGGTATATATCAAGTTACATTTCCAGGATCAGGATTCGCTAACAATTGTTTGTGTGTAGTAGCATCTGCATCGCACACTGTTGGTGTCGATGATAATGATTTTATAAATGTAGATAGCACTTCTTACACTGCAACTACGTTTAAAGTTAGATCATATACTAGGGATGGTAGATCAAGCTCAGGCATGATGAATTACATAGCTGTGGGATATTAAACACGCGTGTTAGGAGTTAATATGGCAGACCGTTTTCTGATAGCACCTTTCAATTCTGGACTTAAAAATGATGTCAAACCCTTTATGATCCCTGATAACGCCTTCGCGGAACTTAAGAACGCTTACGTATTCCGTGGAAGAGTTAGAAAAAGATTCGGCTCAGAATTATCGGGAAACGGTGCAACTACTAATTTAGAACAGACTTTATTTTCTAAATGCGCTATTCCATTGGCTACAGCATGTACAAGAATACAGATAGGAACTACAGACGGTAGTGGTGATTTAACCTCTACTAAGGTTCCAGGAACTGACTATAGAATAGGTCAGAAATTCATGATAGGTAGCGTTATTTTTACAGTTACCGCTCTTGGTACTCCTAGCACTATGACAGCTTCAGGAGGAAGTACTACAGTTAGAACATTCGATACGACAACAGGTAATGTTATCTTTGCTGGAGCAGATACCAATACTGCGGTCTATTATTATCCTTATGGCTTTGGAGGCACTACAGATGGCGCAGGTTACGTAGAAGGATTAGTTCCAGGTATAATATGGAAGGTAGGTCAGCAATTCAGTATAGGCAGTGTTGTATTTACTGTTGTAACTGCTACAGCAGGCGATCAGCAAATGCTACGTACAGACTATTCAGGAACAGGGCCAATAGAATCAGCAACATTTGATACAAGTTCAGGACTATTTAAAATATCAATAGCAGCAGCACCAGCGCAAAATGTTTACTTTTATCCATGCGATCCTATTATGGGATTGTGGCAATACGAGACTACACCAGTGAATAACCAAGTAGCCTTCGCATTTGACACCCAGTTTATATATTACTTTAATGCTGGGCGTTGGAAGTGGATAGGGCCAGCCCCAGGATATAGATTCCATGGAGCCGACGATGAATTTTTCTGGGTTGCTAATTATCAAGGTACTCTTGCTGATGATACAGCTATGTTTGTTACTAACTTTAATGTGGTTAATCCTACCAGAGCTGCTGATAGGCTTGATGATCCTATGTGGTATTGGGATGGTAGTACATGGACGCAATTTGCGCCTACGTTAGTAACAAGTTCAAGTAAGAAACTTATTTCTGCTAGGATTATATTACCTTTTCATAGGCATTTAGTAGCCCTAGATACCATAGAACAAGTTGGTGGTAATAATTCTAGATATAAAAATAGAGCAAGATGGTGTCAAGATGGTTCACCATTAGATCCTTATGCTTGGTTAGAACCTAATCAGGTCAATTATCAAGGTGGAGGATGGGCAGATGCCGCTACACAAGAGGGCATAATATCAGCAGAATATATAAAAGATAGACTAATAGTATATTTCGAGAGATCCACATGGGAATTAGCCTATACTGGAAATGAAATAGAGCCTTTTATATGGATAAAACTTAACTCAGAACTCGGAAGTGAGAGTACTTACTCAAGTGTGCCATTTGATAAGATTGTATTAAGCGTGAGTTCAAATGGAATAACTGGTTGTAATGGTGCTAACGTAGAGAGAGTAGATGACGATATTCCAGATTACGTCTTTCAATTCAGTAATGATAATTCAGGAACAGCAAGGGTACACGGAATAAGAGATTATAAGGCCGAAATGGTATATTGGTCTGCACCAGTAGATAGAAAGTGTACATACAGTTATTTCCCTAATACTATTCTGGCATATAACTATAAAAATGGGTCATGGGCTGAGTTTGACGATGCCTTTACTGCCTTTGGATACTTCGAACAATCTGTAGATAAAACATGGGCTGAAATGAATATACCATGGGAAGAATGTAACTTTACATGGAATGCTTATGTTTCCCTAGCTAAAGAAAGACTTATCATAGCCGGTAATACCCAAGGTAGCATTGTTATACTTAAGCCTGAACTGACATCTAATGCTAGGAACATGACGATTACCAATTTCTCATATGATGCCTTAACTAATACCGTAACTATTACCAGCCCAGATCATATTTTGCTACCTGGAGACTTTGTAAGGTTCTACGATTTAGGTGGAGTTACATTAGATAGTACAGAAAACGGTATTCATAAAGTGATAACTGCCACTAAGGATACAATTACACTTACCGACTGTAAGATAGTAAGAGCTATTTATACAGGCGGTGGGGCAATGTCCAGAGTTTCAAAGATAAGTATTAAATCCAAGGAGTGGAACTTTTATCTTAAAGATGGAAGAAATTTTCTCGTAAATAAGATGGATTTCTATGTAACTAGAAATTCAGGAACTTATGTCACTGATTTTTTATTAAATTCCTCTTCAGACGGTATGGCGAATGACGCTATAGGTAACGATGTTGCCCAGGGAGATTATAAGATCTTCCTAGGAGGCAAAGTTGGATTAGAGGAAACCCAGGAAAGACTGTGGCGAGGACAATACTTCCAAGCTGAAGGTAACTGTATCCAATTATGGATTTATCCCGATGATGACGACATGAAATTGCCCGCTACGGCCTTTTCTGGTCTAGAAATACACGCGATCATGATACATGCCAGACCTACATCACTAGTTATGGAGGTAATGAGCAATGAGTAACTTAAGAGGTGCATTTTTACCCACTACCCAAACATGGCCGACCGAAGAGATAGCAGATATTCAGGGAATAAGTCAGGGCATGAAGGAGCATCTAGCCAAGATGTATCAACGGTTTAATGATATGGCTACGATGATAAATAAAAAAGATACAGGGTTATATCCTCGCGAGGAGTTTGTTTGCGGTAAACAGTTTTATCCCAAGATAGGTTTAGATTCTTCAAGCTCCTCAACTCCAAGAATGCGCCAGGTTATACGAAAGGTTATCGCCTGGACTGATAACCTTGGCGCATATAAAGCGTTGCCCAATAACACGTCTATGACCGTTGCTCATGGAATTACCTTTAATGCTGATACTATACCAGTAGATGTTAGGGCAACTTGCTATGATCCCGTAGCTTATAAGTCCATAACTCTTCCTTGGGTAGCTGATGATGGAAATAATATTTCTATCTGGCTCGATGCAACTAATGTTAATATTAAAACTACTAGCAATAGAACAAATTATACTGTAACAAATGTGATAATAGAGTTTTTAAAATATTAGGAGAGGATATGGCTTATACAGATGCACAATTTAAAGAGTTAATGAAGTCTCAAGAGGCTTCTCGTCCATGGGCGCAGAAAAACCCGGAAATGGCTATGAGTCTTGCTGGAGCTTTAAGTGCCGGAGGCGGAATGTTGGGCGGTATATTTGGCGGAGGCGGATTATTTGGCAAACCTGAACGTCGTGAACAAGTCCCTATGTTCTCCCAAGAAATAATGGGACTTAAGAATAAGATGGCTCCCGATATATGGGGAAGATTATCTGGTGACGAATTCGACTTCGAGCCAATAGAAAATATGGCTAGACAGAACTTTCAGGGTAAAACTATACCATCAATAATGGCTAGATTTAATATGGGCAATAATAGAAACTCTTCTGCTTTGATGGGCGCTCTAGGGCAAGCGGGAAGTGGTTTAGATTCACAACTAGCAGCAATGAGGCAGAACTATGGTCTTCAAAGACAGAATCTGCTTGCTTCTTTGATGGGTTATTCCATGACTCCTAGCTTCCAGACAGACTTTAGACCTAGAACTCCCGGCGGAATAGAACAAGGCGCTGGAGCTGCTGCTTCGTTATTACCATTGTTAATGATGATGTTATAAGGAGAAATCATGGCAGTAATAGAAAATTTGGAGAGTCCTCTAACCCAGGCTCTCAAGACTACCTTACCTAGCGTAGCAGCTCATATTGCTACTCAATTAAATGAACGTAGATTAAGGCAGCAGCAAGCAGTAGGATTACAAGCCGCTTTAGGTATTAATCCTAATCAAGCCCAAGCCTTATCGTATCTTGATCCACAGACCCTAGGGGCCTATGTGAAGCAAGAAGTACAAAGACCTCATAGAGAACAATTAGCAGGATTAGCTAAACAATTACTCGGAGGCGGAAGTATACCACAAAATAACCCCACCCAAGGAGTTTTGGCAACAAGTGGTGGTCAAGCGGGTGTGGGAGCCGCTCAAGGTGGTGTTCCAGGAATCGACATGTCGAATTTTCCGGAGCAAATGACAGAGCAGGATCTCAGATTGCTAATGGATATTCACAATCAAGAGACTAATAGAAACTTAAAAGTTAGTGAAAATGAAAAAAATCGAGAACTTAAGAGACAGTTAGCTAAATTCCAAGCTGAAGAAAAAGGTAAAGGCAGAGAATTTGAACGCAGTATGCAGAAACAGAAGTTGCAGGCTGCTGAAGCTAAAGAAGCTAGGGATGCCATTAGGGAAAATATAGAGAAAACAAGGATTAGAAACAAGGAACTTGATACACAAATAGAATCAGATAAAGCAACCGAGAGGGATCTTGATGAACTATTGGCTTTAAATGCTACTGGCCAATTGGTTCAAGGTAAAACTCATGTAGCCTTAGAGGCTCTAGGTTGGGATAAGTTCTTTAATAACGATGTTTCTCAAATTGCTGCTAAGGACATAGAAAGAATGGGTGCAGAACTCATGAAATCTAACAAGACTGGCGGCAAGATGACGAATGATATATTTAATTCTCTTAAGGCCACACTGCCTAGTTTAAAGAATACTCAAACTGGATTTGATGCCCTGGCTAAGAGCGTTAAGTTTCAAACTCAGATTAATAGATTGCTTAATGAAAAAGAAAAGCAGATAAACAATAGATATATTAAAAAGGGTTTAGAAGTACCTTTAACTATGGTTAGGGATGAAGCTAAGGCTGAAGTAGCGCCTATGGAGGCTAAGATAAATAGAGAGCGTTGTAAGATCATAGGTAACGCTATGGTTAGATCTAATCCTCAGATAAATGAAATGCTTAAGAGTCTACCTAACGGTACAAAGAAAAAACTTAATGGTCAGGTCATAGAAAAATCTGGTAGGGATTGGATACTCTTGCCTAACTATAAATCAGATATCACGGAGGGCATATAATGGAAGATGAATTTAAAGATACGTTTGAGATGCCTTCCTTTCAGGAATCTGAATGGCAGGACCCTTATGACTATGCCGGCGAATCCCTCTTAAAGAAATTAGGACGTTCTGCCCTTACTGGAGTAGCCCACGCGCCAGATATAATTGGTTTGCCTGGATCATTAGCAGAACTTGTAGCTGGTAAAATAGCCGGACATGACGTAAATATACCTTACCTTCCAACCACGGGTACATTCCAGAAAGCAAGACAAGCTATATCTAAGAAGTTCCTACCCGATGAAGATTATCTAGAATCTATAGATCTTCCTTCTCAAATAGCTAGTTATATTGGAAACGATTTACCATTTATAGCTGCTAGCGGAGGAACTGGATTACTTAAAAGTCTATTAAGTAGCGGGGCTATGATAGGTGCTGAAAAAGCTGGAGTAGGTCCAGTAGGTCAAATGGCCATAGGTGCAGGAACTAGCGGAATAGTAGACTATGCGCGACATGGTGGCATGGCTGGAATAAAAATGAAACCCGATCAGAAACAAAGATTGGGCGGCGTAGATACTCTTTATGATTTCGGAGAACGTGTAAAACATTCTGCCTTTCAGGGAGCGAATAAAGTCGGAAAAGGATTCAATATACCTGCTAATGAATTACAGGATTACTTGCTTAATGTATTAGAAGATTCTGGACGAAGGCTTACCCATGAAGAATATAATGCTTTAAAGAATGAAATAAATACACTTGATAAAGATATTTTAGCGGGTCACATGAGAGGCGATGTTGTTATTGATGGTAGAGCTAAATTCAATAGATTGGCCAAAGAGGCAGCACATAAAGGTAAAAACGAATTATCGGTACAGTATGAAAATATAGCCAAGCACATGAGAGGTCTTGTCGACAAAGGAAAGGAATTATCGCCAGAATATAGCAAATTTGTCTCCCAAGGCGACAGAATTATCAAGACCTTAAACAATCAAGGGAAACTAAGATCTTGGCTAGAACACATGACCTCGTTTGAAAATACCAATCCCATGACCAAGATGGTACTCATGGGTACTGGTGCAGTCACAGGAGGTCTATTGGGTTATCATAAAGGTGCATTACCAGCAGCGGCCCTAGGAGCCGCAGGTACAGCGGGCGCTTATGGAGCAGGTTTACTCGCTAGGGAAGCCGCAAGAACTGCTAATCTAATACATAAGAATCCTGAAATTAGAAAACAATTAGTTAAGATTATGGGTATGGTTGGCAAAGACCAGATGAAAATGCTGCCATTTCAGATTAATAAACTAGATAAGCAAATCACTAGATTAGTAGGTAATGGAATGCCATTTACTTTGGAGGATGTTGATTAAGTTTATACTTATCCTCTTCTTGCATATAAGCTACAACAGCTCTCGTAAGCCAGCGTCGCATTGAAAAACCTTTCTTTGCTGCTCTGGCTTTCATTTCTTTATACAAAGCCCTATGTAACTGGAAAAGCACCAGTTTGTATTGATTACCACGCATATCTCTCCTTCCTTTATATATGAATTTTACGCGCTTTATTGAGGAACACAACGCAAATGTGTTTACTGGCAATAGTAGTAAAAGAAGGGTTTCGTCTTATTAAAAAGTAGGAAGGAAGAAATATGGCTATTGTCTTCGACAAAGGCCTTGATCCTATCATATCGGATCATGCGCCGTCAGGTTTAGATTATGCTTCATTTGGTACACTCTGGGTAGATCAAACTGCGGAGGATATTTACGTAGCTTGTAACACGGATGATGCTGGTTTAATGATATGGGTAGGAACAGGCGGAGGTTCAAGTTCATTCTCAAGTATTTCTGTTAATCCAGGTAATGTAACAGTATCATCAGGCGATGTAGTTCTAACAGCTGGTACAGTTAAATGTTCTACATTCGGTGCTGGCGTAATCCAATCAAATGCTTCAGGTAATTTCACAACATCAGCAGGCACAGATGGCCAGCTCCTAATAGGATCTAGTGCAGGGGCGCCAGCGTGGAGTACGCTAACTGCCGGAGCGGGAATAGTTATTACTAATGCTGCAAATGCTATCACTATTGATGCATCAGGCGCAACAGCAAGCACATTCCCTACTGATTCTGGCACAGCCACACCAGTTGCTGGAGCCACAACGGTGCATGGAGGGACAAACATCACAACCAGTGCTGCTGGTGGAACTATAACAGTGAAAACTACAGATAATATCGGATCTGTAGGAACATTAACAGCCGGTACAGGTTTTACCATGTCTGCTGGAGCATGCTCTGTAACATCTACATCGAACGGAACACAGGCTATTTATTTCCATTCTAATGCAGGTGCTAATGAAACAATTGAAGTCTATAATGAAAAAGGTACTACTGCTAACGCCATTTATGCTCATGCTGCTTTGGGTGGCATTAATCTTAATGCAGGTCGTTCAGCAGCGGGTGCTATAACACTTAATGCAAGTGGCGTAGCCGGTGGAATATCGCTTCAAACTGGTTCTAGTGGCATCACCGCTGCAACCAATAACGGTGTATTCACATTGACAACGGGAACAGGAACAATTTCTATAGGCGCAGATGCATTCGCAAAGACCGTCACTATCGGCTCGAATACAACAACTACAGCCGTATCGATAGTTTCTGGTTCCGGAAATACAGCGCTTACATCAACAGGATTAATAACTGGAACAGCAACTGGTGCTATAGCATTTACTTCAGATGCTAGCGTATCTATGGAAGTAGCTTCTGGAGGCGTTCTTAATGTAGGAACTGCCGCCAGTTTGTCGACAGTAAATATCGGTAATGAAATAGGCGCTAGTGCTGTAGAAGTAGACTGCGGAACAGGTGGAATGAGTCTTGGAGCCTCGGCCACCGTGCACTCTACAGTTCTCGGCGGAACGACTGGTGCAAGTGCCACTACAGTGCAGGCAGGATCCGGTAACCTTGTTATTAATGGTGGCGGAGCAATGCTTGTTGACTCCGTTGGCAACATGGAACTTAATACATCAGCTGGCTTAATGAAGATAGCAACTGATGCTGTTGCAACCACTGTCAGTATCGGTAATTCGACAGGTGCGACAAGTGTGGTTGTTGATGTAGGAACTGGCGATGCAAAATTCGGAGCAACTACAACACAGCACGCTACAACCATCGGATCAACGACTGGATCGAGCGGGACAACTGATCAGTCAGGCACATCGGCCCTTGCAATCAATGGTGGCGGAGATGTTACTATTGATGCTGTTGGCGTAGCCGAATTTAATTCTTCCGGCGCGGCGATAGGTATCGGAAATGACGCTGTGGCTCAGGCAATCAACATAGGAACTGGCGCCGCAGCCCGCACAATCACACTTGGCAATGCAACAGGTGCGACAAGTGTGATTGTGAACGGCGGAACAGGTGATATGGATTTCGGACATAACGCAATCGCCCATACAGTCAACATCGCCAATGCTACAGGTGCGACAACCCTTAATCTGCACGCAGGATCCGGAAATGTAAATGTTACAGATTCTGACTTGGTATTTGGTACAGCTGATAAAGGTATAATCTTCCAGACAACATTGAAGGTTATATCTGGCGCTGGATCACCTGATACTGTAGTAACTGCACCTAAGGGATCTTTGTTCTTAAGAACTGACGGTGGAAATAAGAACGAGATGCTTTATGTCAATCTTAACGGCGCTACGAGCTGGAATGCGCTCGCTGGAGTGTAATTGTGGCGGACTGAAATAGTCCGCCTTATACTACTTTTAGTAGTAATAAGTTTAATTATTTCCAGGAGATGATATGAGTACAATGAGAAATGGCCTTATTATAGAGGTAGAACGTAATGGTAAGGTCTATAGCCTTTCAACACCTTCCACAACCAATATGATTGAATTATTGGATGTGGTACGTGAGATGATGGATCAATGCTTAGAAACCGTAGATAATCTTGAAAAACAAATTAATGACTTGCTTGAAAAATCTAAAGACTCTAAGAATAAAGTTCCAGATGCTAATGGGCGATTAGAAAAAATCGCTGAGGTGGAGAAAGAGCTAATAGCTAAAGCTAAGTAGTTACGCTTAAAGGGCCTTTTAAAAGGAGAGGCCCTTTAAAGTATTTTAAAAAGTAAAGTCAGGAGAGTACATGGAAAATGTCATACGACTGATACCTATTCAGGGCGTCAGTACATCAACCTTTTCCGGCACTACATATTATGCTCTTAATCCAGATGGACTGGACGAAGCCTGTTATGTTATCCGGATAATCAATAATTCAAATATAGATGTCTTAGTGAGTATAGATGGTGGCTACTACAGTTATGAGATAGTGCCAACTAAATCTTCCGTTGTGTTAGGCGACTGGACTGCTCAGCAATTGGGGTGGGAAAAGGGTAAAGTTTTCCATGTCCGAAATGCAGCCTCTGCGGGTGGAGCAGGTACAGGGATAGTCTACATATCTGGTTATTATAGATAGGAGAAACCATGTACTCAACGATATCAACTCGCCTCACGCACGAGGCAGCAAGAGAGATTCTTGTAGCAGATATAAAATCATACTACGTACCAGTAGGAGACAAGATTGAATATCCTGTAAGGCAGATACTTTATCAGAATGATACAGATGAAGATATCTGGTTTTCTTATAACGGAATAGACGACGGATTCTTTCTAAGAGCAGGTCAAGATTTTATTCAAGACATAACTATAAATCAGGCTGGAGAAAAGGGATTATTTCTACCGGCAGGTGATTATATTTACGTAAAGCAAAGAGGCATTCCTACCCTAGGATCGGTCAGTATAACAATATTTTACGGCCAAGATTAGGAGGGGAATATGTCATATATTACAGACCCAGGAGCTGGGCATATATTCCTTGTAGGGAATACTGGTGGAGCTGTTTATCCGGATGCTGGTAGATTTACGATTGTTGGAGCTGGGGTTATATCAGTAGCTGGCGACCCAATAACATCAACTTTGACTATTACTGCTGGTTCATCAGTAGCCACCACTTTTACGGCGGATTCGGGTGTAGCAACACCAGCACTAAATATATTAAAAATAGTCGGTGGAGCAAACGCTAATACGTCTGCTACTGGCAACACTGTGACCATTAATGTTGGTGGACTAACACCGTATGCTGTTCAAGTTGGTGATACTTTAGGAAAATTACATTCGTTAACAGTTGGAACAAACGGACAGATATTAGTTGGAAATACTGGCGGATATCCAGTGTTTTATACCCTAGGGACAACTAATGGTATAAATTCTACTATAGGATCAGGCACCCTCTCAATAGGTGGTATAACTGCATCCACAACTCAAATTGGCGTATCTTTGCTGGCTACTGACGCTGAAGCTATAGCCGGAACAGATACAGATCACAATTTAACCTCTTCAAATTTGAAAGCTAAATTAGGAACACAAACCCAGTATGCGCTACCTGTCGGTGCAGGTGATAGCGCTGCATTGGGATGGTTAGCTGTTGGTGGTACGGGCGAGGGCCTGATGGGATCTACGGGCGCCAACCCAGGTTGGACAAATAGTCCTTCATTTGGGGGATCTGTGACTGCCGCCACCAGTATAACCGCAACAGCAAATGATATCACAGCAACAGCAGGCAAGATTAAGACAACTAATAATTCTATAGAGGTTGGTTCAACAGCAGTATCAGCGGTTGCAAATGATCTTGATTTTAAGAAATCTAGAACTAGTGGAGTGATTACGACTGGAGATGAGTTGGGAAATATAGCTTTCTGGGGTCATGACGGTACAGACTATGTATTAAGTTCAGCGATTGAATGTATTACAAGCGGGACCATTGCGCCCAA
>ERZ1645192.1610-NODE-1610-length-18785-cov-8.614896_pt1 | contig 18785 bp, 22 predicted proteins | sample MGYA00575354_ERZ1645192 | MGnify/ENA primary metagenome ERZ1645192 (study PRJEB40844, sample SAMN11349763) | freshwater sediment metagenome | isolation source: river sediment | host: Sediment | place: India: Faizupur Khadar , New Delhi | collected 2017-02-21 ... | reverse complement strand
ATTACTCTCACTTCTTTTCTTTAGCGATCTTCTCCATGTGGCGGCATTTCGGATAATTGCTGCAACCGAGGAACTCTCCGTATTTTCCTTTTTTCTTAAGCAACCAACCATCTTTGCAGTCGGGGCAAGGCGTGGTCTTGTCAGCCTCACTCAGGACAAACGGTGTATGAACATGCGGTTTATCGTGATCATGCTCAGCCGTTATACGTCCTTCGATGTAGTGGCACTTGGGATAGCCCGAGCAAGCGACAAACTTTTTGCCTTTTTTGTCGGTTCTCTCGACTAACGGTTTATGGCATTCGGGGCACATCGCACCGGTAGGGGTGGCAGGGGCTTTATCTTTCTTGATATATTTGCATTTTGGATAGTCGGAACAGGCAATGAAATGTCCGTATCTTCCATCTCGCTCAACCAGCGGGCTTCCGCAGACCGGGCATTTCTCTTCAAGCAGCTCAACATGCTTCTTGGGCATATCTTCGTAAGCCTTCTTGACTTGCTCTTCAAACGGGAAATAGAAATCCGATAAAATCTTCAAGCGAACGTCGCCGTCGTTGACGACCTCGTCGAGTTGCTCTTCCATTTGAGCGGTATACTTCTCATCCATGAATTGGGGGAAATATTTTTCTAAGTTGGCCACAGTGATTTCACCTTGCGGTGTCGGTTTAAGATAACCGCCTGTGCTCGTAACGTACTTGCGTGCGCTCAAAGTTTCGATGGTGGCGGCGTAGGTTGACGGACGGCCGATGCCGGCTTCTTCCATCAATTTAACGACCTTTGCTTCGGAATACCGTGAGGGCGGTTCGGTGAAATGTTGTTTTGAAGTCGCATTTTCAGCGGCAAAAACGTCATCTTTGTTCGCTAACGGCAGTTGTTTGGCTTTGGATTCTTCGGTATCGCCGTAGATGCGGGTATAACCGTCAAAGAGGGTTACGACGCCATCGGCTTTGAAAACCAAACCATTTCCGCCGAAACGGTAGACGGTGACTTCTTCACGTTTGGCCGGCATTAAAGATGCAACCGCACGATCATAGATCAATTTGTAAAGCTTGTACTCATCGGGTGCTAAATAGGGGCGAACGCTTTCCGGGGTCCGGTGATTGCTCGTCGGACGGATGGCTTCGTGAGCGTCTTGCATCGCAACCGATTCTTTTTCGGCTTTCACTTTACCGAGGTACTTCTCGCCAAAGGTTTCAAGGATGTAAGATTGGGCACGGCTAACGAAAGTCGGAGATAAACGCGTAGCGTCGGTACGCATGTAGGTAATCAAGCCAACCACTTCATCGCCAATGGCAATACCTTCATAAAGTTTTTGGGCGATAATGCTGGTCTTTTTCGTTTTGAATTTAAACGCATTGAAAGCTTCTTGAGCTAAGGTAGAAGTCGTAAACGGCTCCTTGCTTTCTTTGATTCTCAAAGTCTTTTTGATTTCCACTAAAGAAAGTTGCTTGGGCATCTTGGCTAAGATCTTTTGAGCAGTAACTTCGTCCGCAATCTTAGCGGCTTTGCCATCAACGGAATCCAAATCAACAGTGATGACCTTATCGCCAATGTGAAGATCCGCCGAGATCGTCCAGAACTCTTCCGGGACGAATGCACGGATTTCTTTTTCACGGTCAACGATCAGCTTCAAAGTGACCGATTGTACACGGCCAGCCGAGCGGGATTTAATTTTGCGTTGTAAAAGACTGCTTAGTTTAAAACCGATGATTCGGTCGAGAATGCGCCGTGTTTCTTGGCTGGAAACGAGATTTAAGTCGATTTTGCCAGGATTTTTAATGGCTTCTTCAATCGAAGTGCGGGTAATTTCATGGAATTCGAGGCGTTTGGTTTTTTCCGGATCCAGTTTCAAAAGTTGCGAAAGATGCCATGCGATGGCTTCACCTTCACGGTCCGGGTCAGTTGCCAGAATGACTTCTTCAGCCGCCTTTTTTTCCTTCTCTAATTGGTTAACGACTTTACGTTTTTCGGGGTTGATGACATAGGTCGGCAAAAAGTCCTTTTCGACATTTACGCCCAGTCCACCTTTACCGCTGGTGGCCAAATCGCGTACATGTCCCAAAGAGGCAACGACTTTATATTCATCGCCGAGATAGCGGCCGATGGTGTGACACTTTGTCGGGGATTCTACAATGACTAGTTTCATGGTTCTTTCCTTTGCACCTAGTTATTATCATCCAAAAAATACCTTTGTCAATTGATTTAACTATCCCCTATATCTTTATTTAATATTAAATAACATTTTTTTCGCTTTCGTCATTGGTATCAACTTTGCTCTTTCCGATGTTTTGATTGAGCTCGTCCAGGATGTCTTGAGCACTCTCAACGAGAACCGCACCGTCTTTGATCAGTTGATTGCAACTCGTGTCCGTATCCGCGGGATGAGGCAACACAAAGACCTCACGACCGAGGTAAAGAGCGTATCCGACCGTAATCAGGGTTCCACTGCGTTTATGAGCCTCACTGACGAAAACGCCTTTGGAGAGGGCTGCGATGATACGATTACGCCAAGGAAAGTGTTCTTTATCGGGTGTTGTTTCGCCCGGATACTCGCTTAGCAGCAAATGGTCACTTTTAATCAACGTGTACAACTCACGGTTTTCTTTTGGATAACATTGGTCAATGCCACTGCCCAAGACGGCAATGGTTTTGCCACCTGCATTAATGGCGGCCCAATGCGCGGTGGCATCAATCCCTTTTGCCAATCCGGATACAATCGTCAAACCCGCTTTAGCCAGTTGAGTCGTAATTTGCGTCGTCATTTTGATTCCATAAGGTCCACTGTCCCGACTTCCAATGACGGCCAGAGACTTATCGATATCATAGGCAAGATCGAGATTTCCGTAATAGAACAAAGCAAAGGGAGGCTTGTAGATCTTCTTCAATCCGGTTGGATAGGCGTCGTCAATAATCGTAACCACCTTGCAACGAAGTGACGCCGTAGCAGCCACCACATCTTCTTCCTGAAAAGTTTCCCGCTTCTGCATCGCTTCGTAGATCTTCGCCCAATCACCTGCATACTTGACTGCAAAATATATCACAACATCTCTTCCAGTTATCATAAAAAAACACCACCTTAACAAATAGTAGGGGGCGTTTTTGATTTCTTATCCTTATTTTATTAAAAGAGACGCAAATCCTGGTTCATTATATCCCGCACAGGTCCATAGGTCAGGCGATATATGCCGGGGATTATGCCATTCTTTCTCAACAATTCGATGTGTTCCTTGGTGGGATAGCCTTTATGTTTGCAAAAGAGATACTGGGGATATTGTTGATCAAGTTTCAACATCAAATCGTCCCGAGTGACTTTGGCCAAGATGCTCGCGGCAGCGATGCATTGGGCTTTGGCATCGCCCTTCACAATCGAATCCACGGGAAGATGAATTTTAGGCAAGGGCATGCAATCCGTAAGAACCATATCAAAACGGTGGTTCATGTTTTCTAAGGCTTGCATCATGCCCAGGCGGGAAGCTTCATAAATATTGATCTTGTCAATTTCTTGAGGAGAAATCACTGCAATTCCAAAGGCAATAGCGTCTTTTTGGATTTGGACAAAAGCGTCACGACGTTTTTTATCGGTCATTTTCTTGGAGTCGTTGATCAAAGGATTGGAGTATCCTTCAGGCAGAATAACCGCTGCCGCAACGACCGGACCCGCGAGCGGACCACGCCCTGCTTCATCACAGCCGGCAATGAAGTGAACTTGGTCAGAATAGTATTGATTCTCGTAATCCAAACTCATAAAGTGGGCTCTTCCAAACTGATACGTCCGAGCGACCCGTTACGAAAATCGCCAATAATTGAAATGTCCGCTTTGTCCATATCGGGATTGCCCCCTGTCAGAAGACCTCTTTTTGAGGCAATGAGAGTGAATAAATTGGGGATATCGGACAGGTCGTTTTCGCTCAGTTCATAACGACTCAAAAGACCTTGTTTACGTTTCTTAATCATGAAGCGAAGAATGAACACCGCAATTTCATGCAAAGGAAGGATTTCCAGTTTGATTGCGCCAAGTGCCGCCAGGCGCATCGTCACTTCTTTTTCTTCGTAATGGGCAGGCAAAATCCCTGGAGTGTCAAGCAGTTCAAAATCGCTTCCGACTTTAATCCATTGCTGAGCCTTGGTCAAACCCGGGCGGTTCTCCACCGCTGCCGCGTTTCGGTTGGCCAACGTATTGATTAAGGTTGACTTTCCGACATTAGGAACGCCAAGAATCATAGCGCGGACCGGTTGAGGGCGCATGCCTTTACGGATTTCGCGTTCACGTTTCTCGACGACAAGTTTTTTGACTTCTTCTTGGAGGATAGAGACAATCCGCTTGTTTTTAATGTCTAAAGCAAGCGCAGGGATGCCTTGAGAAGCAAAATAACGAATCCAACGATCGGAAACGTTGGGGTCGGCCAAATCGGCTTTAGCCAAAATTAAAAGACGCTTCTTATTGGGACGGATTTCCGCCAAAAAGGGATTTCGGCTGGCAAAAGGGGCCCGAGCGTCGCATATTTCGATGACAACATCGACAACGGCCATCCGCTCTTCGATTTCGCGAAGGGCTTTGACCATGTGTCCGGGAAACCAGTGAATGTTTTTCTGTTCCATGGTCTTTTCCTATTAATAGAAGGTCGGCCAACGGTAGCTTCGGGTTGGGCAGGTTTTCAAGTGAGCTCCATCGCTGGCGGTCGAACCATCTTCACGGCAAACGCCTTCGATGGCAAATAAGACACCTTTGAGTTGTTCGACACTGATCAATCCGACACCATGTTCGCTGTCGGTGGAATTTCCGCGGTTATCGCCGAGGACGTAATATTGGTCTTCGGTTAAGGTTTTCGAAGTATTGCACGCGATGCCGGCGGTTTGATTGCAGGTTCTTGTTTTCACGGTGTCTGTGATGAACGGTTGTTCGATGGCATTTCCGTCCACGGTCAAATCTCCGGTCGCGGTTTCAATGCTGACGGTTTCTCCGGGAAGGGCAATCACGCGTTTGATAATAAAGTAGTCGCTACCCAAAGGGTAGTTAATGATGACGATATCGAATCTCTCTAACCGGCTGATTCGGGAGCTATGGGTGTCCATGACGCCGAAATCATTGTCATTCAATGTCGGGTACATCGATGAACCGACAATTTTTACCGGGGTGAAATAAAGGTTGTGGAAAATAAGAACGCAGCCCAAAACCATGAAGGTCACGAAGATAACATTCAAGACCGCCGAAAAGGCTTTTTTTATTTTTAGCTTCGTTTTGGGTTCTAACATCCTTTTTCCCCCTAAATAAAAATTATAACACTTATGAGTGTTACCGCAATAAAGCTTTGGAGATTCAAGGCAACAAAAAAGGTCCCTTTCGGAACCTTTTGTCACTAAATTAAAGAACCTCTTTGATCCGGGCGGATTTACCTGCGCGTTTGCGGAGGTAGAAAATCTTGTTGCGACGGACTTTACCTTTTTTCACGACTTCGATCTTGGCGACCGTGGGTGAATTGACGGGGAAAGTACGTTCAACGCCGATACCGCTCGACATTTTGCGAACGGTGAAGGATTTGTTGACGCCCGAGCCGCGACGTTGGATGACAACACCTTGGAAGGCTTGGATTCTTTCCTTGTTGTTTTCGATGATGCGGACGGAAACAATGATGGTGTCGCCGGTATTGAATTCGGGGACATCCTTCTTGATTTGCGACGCTGTGATCTCGTTAACTAACTTGTTGTTCATAGTATCACGCTCCTGTTGGCAGTAATTTTTTTCGGATGTTCATACCCGTAGTGACACGGCAGCGGATCATCTATAGCGCTTTAAACGCTTTGTTATTCTAACAAATGCACGAGGCCTTTGCAAGGACCAATTCAAAATCGGCAGAAAGCGGCATTTTTACTTCGAAAGCAGCTTTTCGATGTCTTCAGCCGTGGCCAACCAAGAAGTAAAAGCGGTGGCGGAACCACAGGCTAAACCGAGACGAAGCGAATAGGAGAAGTCTTTAGTTTCGACATATCCGGCTAAGAAACCGGCAATGAGGCTATCGCCCGCACCGACGGCACTGACGACTTTTCCTTCAGGGGCGGCCATGCGAATGGCGTTCCGGTCTTGCCCCATGAAAATCGCGCCTCGTCCGCTCATCGAAATGATGACGTTTTGGGCACCCATGGACAATAATTCTTCCATGCATTCTTCGAGGTCTTCATCGGGTAATGACGCACCTGGGGGAAGTTCGATATCAAAGAGTTCGGCAACTTCATTGATGTTGGGTTTGATTAAGAACGGATGATAGGGTAGGGTGGCTTTCAATAGCTCTTTTCGGGCATCGACGATGACCTTGATTTTCTTGAACGACAAATATTTCAATATTTGAGCGTAGATATCAGAGGGCACATTGGGAGGCACGGAACCCGAAATAACGAGGAAGTCGCCATTCTGGATTTCGTTAAGTTTGCGGAAGAGTTCGCTGAGTTCGCGTTCGGCGATATCAGGGCCTAAACCATTGATCTCGGTGGTCTTGCCTTCATCGTCGGTAATCTTGAAGTTCATACGCGAATCTTCGGAGATGATGACGAACTCGGGCGTGACGCCTTCTTTTTGAATTTCATTAAGAATCGAAGCGCCGGTTTTTCCGCCTAAAAAGCCCATCGCGGTATTGGCTAAACCAAGGCGGGCCAAGACAATAGAGACGTTAATGCCTTTACCCCCGGCATGGACGATGCTCGTACGGGCAATGTTGACACCATTAAACGTCACGGTGGGTAAACGCATCGTGTAATCGAGGCATGGGTTCAATGTCAGGGTATAGATCATAGTGGGTCCCTTTCGTTAAAATTATAGCATAGGCAATATTTTTTGATACTGTTAAGTATTTTTGCTTGACACCACCTATTTCATGAACTAAACTATACCCGTTACAAGAAAAGGAGAACCCACACCATGTCAGTCAAACTTCGGATGACCCGTATCGGTCGTCACAAAGATCCGTTCTATCGCATTGTCGCTGCCGACAGCCGTTTTGCCCGCGATGGCCGTTTCATTGAACAAGTCGGAACTTTCGATCCCGCCAAAGGCGTCGAAGCTGCCGTCATCGATGAAGCTTTAGCTATCAAATGGCTCGGACTTGGCGCTCAACCGAGCGATACCGTACGCACCATCTTAAGCAAAAAAGGTATCATCACTAAATTTGCCGAATCCAAGAAACCTGCCAGCAAAGAAGGTAAATAGTATGGATTACGAGCAAGTAATCCACGCCTTCATCGATTCCTTCGTTGAACATAAAGACGCCATCATGATCCGCGAGTTGCCCAGCGACTCCGACCGTGACCTGGTCTTGCTCATCGTTGCCGAATCGGAAGACACCGCCCGCCTCATCGGTCGCCGCGGCATCATCGCTGACGCGCTCCGCGAAGTCATCGGCGTTGCCGGAAAATCGGAAGGTCGCCGCGTTCACCTCAAGTTCGAAAGTTTCGAAGAAGAAAAACAAGGGGAGTAAAAACTCCCTTTTTCTTTTATAATGAGTTACGGAGGATTTCCCATGGATTTCTTAACCCTCGGCGTTGTCGTCAAAGTCTTTGGCCTCAAAGGCGAAGTCAAAGTCCTTTCGTCCAGCGACTTTCGCGCGCTTCGTTACAAACGGGGCAAAGCCCTTTTCTTATGGAATGAAAAAACCGGGGAGAGAATTCCCGTCCATGTCAAAAGCTATCATGCCGCCGGCAACATCGATTTTGTCGGTTTTACCGAATATGCGGATGCTACCCAAGTTGAAAAGTTGATCGGCTATCTCGTTCAAATCGAAAAAGATTCCAAACCGTTAGGTAAAAACACCTATTACCACAGCGACCTCGAAAGTTGTGATGTGGTGGATGAACAAGGAACCGTGTTGGGCCATGTCAAAAAGGTCGAAGAATACAGTGCCCAAAAATCGCTTCGCGTGAGTCGGCAAGACAAACCGGATATTTTAATTCCCTTTGTTCCTGCGTTTATCAAAAAAGTGGATATGGAGAAAAAGCAAATCGTGATTATCGTGTGGGAGGGTTTACTATGACCATTACGATTTTGACGTTGTTCCCCGAGATGTTCCAAGGCTTCCTTGAGAATTCCATCGTCAAACGGGCCATCGCCAAAGGCGTGGTGTCTTTTAAACTCGTCAACATCCGTGATTACACGAAAGATAAGTACAACCGTGTCGACACGCCCCCAATCGGCGGTGGTGCCGGGTTGATCATGAAATGCCAACCTCTCGTCGATGCTTTGCTTGATCACAAGAAAGAAAACTCGCATGTCATTTTAATGTCTCCGCGTGGGAAAACCTTTAAACAAGCGACTGCGCATACCTACGCCCATCTGGAAGACTTGATTATCGTCTGCGGCCATTACGAAGGCATCGATGAACGCTTCCACGACTATGCCGATGAACTCGTTTCCATCGGCGATTACATCCTCACCGGCGGTGAAATCCCGGCGATGGCCATTTCCGATGCGGTGGTCCGTTTGCTTGACGGCGCGATTGCCAGCGAATCCATCAGTGAAGAAACGTTTGAAAACGGCCTGTTGGAATATCCCCAATATACCGAACCCTATGATTTCAAAGGACATAAAGTCCCCGATATCCTTTATAGCGGAAACCACAAAGCCATTGCCCAGTGGCGCCAAAAAGAATCGTTACGCTTGACCCGTACATTCCGTCCCGATTTGTTTTCTGCGCATCCGCTCACCAAGGCCGATAAGAAACTTCTTCAAGAGATTGATGAAGGCACCACCGGCAAATGGGAAAGCGATGCGTTGGCCAAAGGCCATAAATTCATCAAAAGCGAGGAATAACGTATGCCTTCATTCATTGATAGCCTGAAGTATCTTTTTCTTGGCTTGGTTCAAGGGATTGCGGAGATTCTACCGATCTCCAGCAGTGGCCATTTAGCCCTGTTTCAGTCGCTTCTGGGCGTGAATGCCGGCAACGAAGACGTCTTTGCCATCTTCGTCCACTTTGCCTCGCTGGTGGCGTTAGTAATCTTCTTCCGTAAACTCATTTGGCGGTTGATCAAAGGAACCTGCCTTTTTCTTTTTAAGAAAGACAAAACCTATAAGCACGATTTCTTGCTCGTGGTGTACTTGGTTATCGCCACAATTCCTGCTGCTTTGTTAGGTTATTTATTTGAAGATTTCTTTACTCAAAAATTCGGTAACCTTCTATTTATCGGCATCGCGTTTCTAGTCACCGCCGGTATCTTATTTGGTATCAGTTTTATCAAAGACTCCAAGAACGAAACCTATACCTGGAAAAACACCTTGATTGCAGGGCTTTTCCAAGTCATCGGTATCTTCCCCGGCATTTCCCGTAGCGGCATTACGATGAGTGGTGGTAAAATCGCCGGATTAAGTAACGACAAAGCCAAAGAGTTTGCGTTCTTATTATTCATCCCTGTGGCCGCGGGTAGTTTCATTCTTTCCTTAGGCGATGTTTCCCTGATTATGCAAGCCCAATCGTCCACGGTCATTCTCTACGGTTTATCCGCCTTGGCCAGTGGATTGTTTACCTTTCTAGCCTTGGTTTACATCTTCAAACGCTTCTCGATCAAACACTACAAATACTTTTCAATCTATTTGATCGTTGTCGGCATCTTCACCATCATTTGTTCGCTTTTATAGAAGAAAATACCGGCTTCTTGGGTAGGCTTCCAGCTCAAATCTCCAGAAATGAAATTAAGAACTTGTTTTCGTGCTTACTTTTATTTATTATGTAAGCGTGGAAGGAAGTTATCGCATGAAAAATAGAAACAAAATTCAATTTATGCTTGACCAAAATCGTCAGGTCATTACGTCCAAAATGCTTCGGGAACAAAAAATACCTTCTTGGTTTCTTACCGATATGGTACGGAAAAATGAACTTGTCCGCCTTGAACGAGGGATTTATTCCACGAGCGAGGGTCTTTTTGACGAGTTCCAAGTTTTCCAAAATCGTTATGGGCGGTGTGTTTTTTCCTTCCAAACCGCTCTCTATCTCCATGGGCTGTGTGACGAGACACCTGCGGGTTTCGATGTTACGGTATACAAAGGATATAACGCGACCAAAATCAAAGCCCCTTTTTCTATTTATGTTCATTATATTCAAAAAGGTCTTCACGAACTTGGCCTGACTCAAATCGAATCTCCATTTGGACAAAAGGTTACTGCCTATGATATGGAACGGTGCATTTGTGATCTGCTCAAGCATCGAAAAACGATTGAACCCGAAACATTCGCAAAAGTTCTCAAAAATTATAGTCAAAGTGAAAAACGTAATCCTCAAAAGCTGAGAGAATACGCCAAAATCATGAAACTCGATAAAAAAGTAGAAGACGTTATCGGAGTCCTTGGAATATGAGAGCCATCGATTTCATGAACAAAGCCAGAAAAGCCCGTGAAAACACGGGTGTTTCCATTAACCTCATTACTCAAACATTCTTTTTTGATGCGTTATTACTCCGTTTAGCCTCAAGTTCCTATCAACGGCAGTTTATCTTCAAGGGCGGCTTTTTCTTAACTTCCGTGTTTGGGTTGGCCCGGCGAAGTACGAATGATATTGATTTTCTGTGTACCGGGATTCCGTTAGAAATTAACTATTTAAGGAAAGTTGTGAGTGAAATATGTAAAACATCTCTCGAGGACGGGATTTCTTTCGAAATGACTGGAACTCAGCCTATTCGCGAGGATGATGAATATGGTGGTTTTCGTTTTTTTATCTTGGCTCGCCTCGAAAACATTCAACAGCCAATCACGTTGGATATTGCAACAGGGGATCCCATTACTCCGAAGCCGATGCTCATGACTCTTACAAATTCTTTGACTGATAAGCCGATGGAACTCTTAACATATAATCTTGAAACCTTGTTGGCCGAAAAGTTTCAAACAATCATTTCGAAAAGTTCGCTCAATAGCCGCAGCAAAGATTTTTACGATGTCTTTTTACTCTTTGTGATGCAGCAAAAACGAATCGATTTAAGTTTGCTCAAACAAGCCATAACTCAAACTTTTTCTTATCGAAAAACATCTTTGGACGCCACATATATTAAAAATCAAATCGCCCAAATTGAAGGGAGCGAGACCATGAAAATTTGGTGGAAAAGTTTTCAAAAAAGAAAACCATATGCTCAAGAAATTCCATTCGAAAGTACCCTGTTTGCAGTAAAAGAAATTGCTTCCTTACTGCATTAAAGTAAAAAAGATTATCTAAACGGGAAGCCGCCCATACCGCCGCCGGGCATCTTGCCGCTTTTTTGCATGGCCGCCATCTGTTTCATCATGTCTTTGGATTGTTCCCATTTCTTGATGACTTTATTGACGTCGGCTTGGGTTTTGCCCGAGCCTTTGGCAATACGGACTTTCCGGGAGTTCTTGAGTAAATCCGGATTGGCGCGTTCTTCAGGAGTCATCGAGTTGATGATGACTTCGAAACTCTTCATTTCTTTTTCCGCTTGGGCTTGTTGTTCGGGAGTGATTTTGGGCATGCCCGGAATCATCTTGAGAAGACCGCCTAAGGAACCCAGTTTTTGGACCTGTTTCATCTGCGCCAGCATATCGTTTAAATCGAACTTCCCGCCCATCATCTTCTGAGCGGTCTTTTTGACTTCTTTTTCGTCGAGGTTTTCTTGCGCTTTTTCAATGAGCGTTAAGACATCGCCCATGCCGAGAATGCGGTCCGCCATCCGTTCGGGATAAAACGGTTCGAGGTCGCTCAGTTTTTCGCCCACGCCGGCCCATTTGATGGGAACCCCGGTCAAGTGACGGATGGATAACGCTGCGCCGCCTCGGGCATCGCCGTCGAGTTTGGACATGATGGCGCCCGTGAGTTTGAGTTTTTCATTGAAGGCATTGGCGACGTTGACCGCGTCTTGACCGCTCATAGCGTCGACTAAGAGTAACGTCTCATCGGGTTTGACCGAATCGGTCATCGCGTTGAGTTCGCCCATCAAGGTTTCATCAATGTGCAAGCGTCCGGCGGTATCGAGGATTAAGACGTCGTAGTGTTCGTTATAAACTTTGTCTCTGGCTTTAGAGGCAATCACGACCGGGGTGGTGGATTGAGTAAAGACATCGACCCCGATTTGATGACCGATGGTTTGTAATTGATCAATAGCCGCGGGACGGTAGACGTCACATGCCGCAAGAAGGACTTTCTTATGCAGTTTTTCCTTCATGTACTTGGCGAGTTTGCCGGCGGTCGTGGTTTTACCGGAACCTTGTAAGCCGACAAGCATCAAAACCGTCGGTTTATTGGTGTTGTACTTAATCTCGGATTGTTCGCTTCCTAAAAGGACCACCAATTCATCGTGGACGATCTTAACCAAAGTTTGTCCGGGATTGAGCTTGGCAAAGACTTCTTGGCCCACGGCTTTTTCTTTGATTTGGGCGAGGAATTCTTTGACGACTTTAAAGTTCACGTCGGCTTCAAGCAAAGCGACGCGAATTTCTTTAAGCATCTCGTCCATGTTGGCTTCGGTAAGACGGGATTGCCCTTTGATTTTTTTAAGGATGTTTTGGAACCGTTCGGTTAAGGATTCAAATGCCATAGGTTTTCCTTTTCTTGAAATACAAACAGAGGTAAAACAGACTTTTCAATTATATCGCAGACAGAACCCGGGTTCCATCAAAACCCTTGGGTAGACGTTTGTGTCAGAAATGGTTTAAAGAAACATCGCCATGTAAAGCGGAAGATAGGTTACTTTTCCATCTTGTGAAACGTTGTCGCGGCATAAAACAAGTGCCGATTCAATCGTAATGTTGGGGTTTTCCAAAAGGTGAGTCAGCGACGGATGATGATGGGAATCGAGACCAGATTTTACTTCGAGAGGAATGACTTTTTGATCTTTATTAAGCACAAAATCAATTTCCTGCCGGCCTTTCACGTCGTAGTAGTGAAGGGAGTGGCCATTTTTGAAAAGCAAGTCGGCGACTCCGTTTTCAGTGATTGCCCCTTGATTGACATTAAGGTCACCCTGAAGAATCGCTTTTTGAACATTCCCAAGCGACATGGATGACAGAAGCCCAGTGTCTCTTAGGAAAACCTTGAAAATATTCCGCCTTTGGTTCAGTTCGAATGGGAGTGTCATCTGGGAGACGTTGTAACAAAATACGGAAATGCCTGCATCATGAAGCCAATAAAGTGGGTCGCCGTACTTACGATGCGAAGCTCCATCTTCCAAATTTGCTAAAACAAACTTTTTGTTTTTTTCGCTAAGTTGAGCCGGAATGGAATCGAAAATAGCCATGACGTGGGCTTTGTTTCTCCCGGCATATTTCGCAATATCGTCACGGTAACTGCCGACAATCATTTTTTGATTTTCCAGGGCACCGTAAAGGTTTTTCCCTTGTTGGTACTCGATGACCACGGCGGGCATTCCCCCCACGATTAAATAACGTTGAAAAAACTCCATCAATCGGGCGTGAAAAAAGTCATCAACGGGGGTTTTAGATAAATAATGCTGGCGTACTTTTTCAATCGTGGCTTGAGAAATGCCCATGGCCCAAAGAAACTCTTCAAAATCGAGAGAGTGCATTTCCACCTTCCGTTCAAAACCCACAGGAAAAGAAGAAACATCATGATAGTTAATTCCCAAAAGGGAACCGGATTCAATGATGTCACAACGGCCATCCTCAACCAAAAATTTAATGGCCGTACGGGCATTCGGGCAAGATTGGATTTCATCGAGAAATAAGAGCGTTTTAAAAGGAACCCATGTTCCCAAGCCTGCAACCGTCAGTTTCTCATAGATTGAATCTGCATCAAGATTCCCGTCAAAAATGCTTCTAAGCAAAGGTTTTTCTTCGAAGTTGATTTCAAGAAAATAGGAGTAAGATTGCTGAGCAAAACGGCGAATTGAAGTGGTTTTGCCCACTTGTCTGGCACCCATGATTAGAAGTGCGGGTTTCTTTTCTTTTTGGTGCCAGGCTTCGAGCGTTGTTTCGATCTTTCTTTTTAGCATGCTCTTCCTCCTATATAGCAAGAACATTTTAAAACCAAAAGCAACTTTTTGCAAGTTTTTTGTTGCCGTTTAGCAACTTTTTGCAGGTTTTACGTTTCTGCTTTTACAACTTTTTGCAAGTTTTTTGTTTCTTGATTAACAACTTTTTGCAAGCTAAACCAGTAAATAAATTACGCCTCTTTAACATGGGAGTCCACATCCCAAGCTTCTAAGTATTCAAACATTTTTTGATACGGGAAATGGACCATTTTCCAATGATTAGTACCGACTGGACTTTGATTGAGTCTCTCCGCAACCTCGGGTTGAAGCATTTGGGAAATAACGAGGTGGTCATCTAAATATGCCCACATGTCTGAAACCGCACGATTCAATTGCGCCACCAATTTCCGATCGTGGGTTGGACCATAGGTTATGTCCTGGAGTGCACTTGTGTATCGGAAAGCAAGGTCATGACTATATCCCGTAGCACGCATGGTGACATAGATGGCATGGCGAAAAAAAACCAAAGCATTTTCAAAATCTTTTTTTTGGAGGCCATAAAGCACAACGCAAAATCGCGATTGATCATGCATCAAAATGAAAAGTTTCTTGCGAGCAACGATTTGAAAGTCAGCGTGCCATGAAAAAAAGTCGGTGGTCGTTTGCTCAACGACTGAGTGAGGTTTAAGAAAGTCTAGCATACGACGGGTACATCGAAGATGCATTCAATCTCCTCCGTTTCAGCAAAACGGTTTACAACAAGGCAATTAAGGCATCGAAAAGTTTGGCCTTCTCGGAAGCATCAGCCTCCTTGATTTTCTCTAAAATGCTGGCAATTTTTTTATCTTTGGAAACGAGGTGCAATTTCCCTTCGAGTTTTTCCAATTTAGCGGTGCTTTTCTTGATCGCATCGCTGACCGCCGGGCGCGAGATCTTCATATTCTCGCCGATTTCGCTCAGCGAGAGATTGTATTCATAATACGACCGCATAATGTTTTTTTGGCTGGGCGTCAGCAGTTCGCCGTATTTGGCGAAGAGGTCATTGACCCGGGAGAATGTTTTCAGGGAATCGTTCATAATAAATACCCCAGGATGAAGGTCACCGCGAGCAACACGATGAATAACGTCGCAAAGCTCTTATGGAACCGCGGGTTCCGCAACATTCCTTCCGGATCTTTTCTAAAGTTGATGATCGAAAATACCAACGCCAATACGAAGTTGGTGACGATGTCGATGATATAAATCTGCACGCCTAAACTCGACAACAGAATCGAAACGCCAAAGTTGATGGCTAAGCAAATCAATAATGACGTAAATAAACCCATAACTACTCGCCTCCCAGACACAAACCATACAAATATTGGTCCAAATCAAATTCCGTCAAATCATCCATCTTCTCGCCTAAGCCGATGAAACGGACGGGAATGCCCAGTTCATCGCGGATGGCTAAAATGATGCCGCCTTTGGATGTTCCATCCATCTTGGTGACGATGATGCCGGTTAAACCGGTGGCTTCCGCGAACGCTTTGGCTTGCACGACCCCGTTTTGACCGGTGGTGGCGTCGATGATTAAAAACACTTCATCGGGGGCGCCTTCGATTTCTTTACTAATGACACGGCGCATTTTGGCAAGTTCCGCCATCAGGTTGGCTTTGGTTTGAAGTCTTCCTGCTGTATCGACGATAACTAAGTCGATTTTCTTATCGATGGCTTGACGGATGCCGTCATAGGCCACCGACGAAGGATCGCCGTTTTCTAACCCGGTGACAATCTCCACGCCAAGGCGCTTGGCCCAGACGCCGAGTTGCTCGACCGCGCCGGCCCGAAACGTATCCCCGGCGACGAGGAGCACCGACTTGCCTTGGTTTTGGTACCTTTTAGCCAATTTGGCAATCGTTGTGGTCTTACCCACTCCGTTGACACCTACGACCAATAAAACCGTCGGGCGGCCTTGTTTGAAGCTAATTTCGTTGACGATGCCGCTGCCGCTTTGGGCATAACCCACGAACATCTTGTCCACGAGCAATTCGTTGATCGCGGAAGGATCGGTGATGTTGTTGGTACGGACTTCTTTTTTCGTAGCGTCGATGATGTCTAAGGCAAGGGTGACGCCGACATCGGCTTCGATGAGGATTTGTTCGAGTTCTTCGAAATAGGAATCATCGACTTCGCGGTAGCGCGCCCCTAAGGCTTTAAGACGGTCGGCAAAGTGGTGGCGGGACTTGGCCATGCCCACCACGTATTTGTCTTTTTGTTTATTGCTGACTCCTGCGAGTTTTTGTTTTAAGAATGCGAATAAGCCCATTTAGATAGCCTTCTTGCTGAGTGCGTCTTGAGCCGCTTTTTGTTCGGCTTCTTTCTTGGAGTTGCCGACGCCTCTGCCTAAGATCGTATCATTATAGACCACCGCAACGGTAAAGATACGGGCATGGGCGGGGCCGTCTTCTTGTTCGACGACATAACGGACGGCTTCGGTATGTTCCGCTTGAATCTCTTCTTGGAGACGGGTTTTGAAGTCCGTGAGTTCTGCGGGGGATAAGTTTTGCACCGGATGATAGAAGAAGCGGCGGACCAGTTTCCGGGTGACGTTAAAGCCTTGGTCGAGATAGACCGCTCCGATGAAGGCTTCAAAGACATCTTCCAAGATTTTCTTGGAATCGTTGATTTTTTCCCGCTTGAGGGTCAATCCGGTCCGTATGTATTTGGCAAAGTCGTATTGACGGGCTAAGGAGGACAGAGAATCGGTCTTGACCAATAAGGCCCGTAATTTGGACATATCGCCTTGATCCATCTCCGGATGTAGGGTATAAGCAAGTTCCGCAACGAGCATATCCAGCACGGCATCGCCCATGAACTCCAAACGTTCATAGTCGGCGTGTTCTCTTCCCGTCATGACGTTGCAGGAAGCATGAGTAAACGCCCGTTCATAAAGGGTACGGTCATTAGGCACTAAGCTAAAGACCGTAAAAAGTTCATCTAGGTTATTCATGAGTCGAGAGTCCTTCTTTGATTAACGAAATGACATTGGCTTCCGCCATCTTATAAGCGACTTCAAGGGCGTAGCTAAAAGAGAAGCCATCGCTACTGCCGTGACCTTTGACGACCACGTTATTGACACCGAGAAGCATCGCCCCGCCGGTGGTCTTATAATCCATTGTTTCTTTCATCTCTTTGAAGCCTTTTTTGGCTAAGAGGTAGCCAAGTTTGGAGAAGAGATTCCGTTTAAAAGCTTTCTTAATCAAGTTGTTCATCATCGTGGCGACACCTTCGGTGCCTTTAAGGAACACGTTGCCCGCAAAGCCTCCGGTGACGATCACATCGGCTTCTCCGTCTAAGGCATCCCGAGCTTCGATATTGCCTTTAAATCCTGGGAAGTTCATTTCTCGCATGAGATGGTTGGCTTCTTTGACTTCGGGAGAACCTTTTTTATCTTCCGCGCCATTGGAAAGTAAATAAACGTGGGGTTCAGAGACTTTCATGACTTGTTGGGAATAGATTCTTCCCATCTTGGCGAATTGGATGAGTTGGGAAGGCGTATTTTCGTTATTGGCCCCGATATCGAGGATGGTGACTTTCTTGCCTTTGATGGCGGTGGGAAAGGGTGACATCAAAGCGGCCCGTTCGACCCCTTCGATGAGTTTGAGTTTCAATGTCGCGGCGCTTAGGAATGCTCCGGTTCCTCCGGCTCCTACCAAAGCGTCGGCTTTACGTTCGATGAGGGTATTGATGGCCACCATCATGGACGAGTTACGCATCCGCATGACTTCCATCGCTCCGGCTTCCATGGGGACAATATCACGGGCATCAATGAGTTCGCATTTACCTTCTAAGGATTTGAGTTCTTCAATCTTTCCGACTGCGATGATTTTGGTTTCAGGGTGGCGGCTTAAAAAGAGCAAGACGCCTTCGGCGGTTGCTTTAGATCCGTTATCCGAACCCATCATATCGACGACAAGTGTTTTCATGACGATCACCTCGATAGTAGTTTATCACACGACACTCAAGTTCGAAAGTTGAAATGCTTAACAGCGAAAAAGAAAAAAGCGACCTAGGAAGGTCGCCTTGCTTCGAGAGGCAAAGATGGCTACTCTTCTTTTCGTTTTGTTGAGGAATATATGAGCACTCCGGTGAGTCCCACAATCGCGATAATCAAGATGCCGAATAAATCAGAATTTTCAGTATCGATGGGAAGTGAAGAAATACCCGAAATGACAGAACCGCTATTACCGGTATAGGTGGCAATGTAGTTGTAACGTTCTCTTGCACTGACAAAGAGTTCATCGGTGGAGGTCGCAAATAAGGTTTTTGCATCGCTCACCATGTAATCATGTTCGGTTTTAAGCTCGGTAAACACAGAACCGCAGGAGCCTTCGGCAGAAGCACCGATGCCATCCAGTACATAACTAACGAAAGCAGAGGCTTGCTCAGTAGAAGTAAGATCAAATACTACAGTATGAGTTCCAAGACTGGTTGATGTATCCGCCGCCAAGAAGTTCCATTCGTTTTCGGGAACAAATGCGTCGCTTCCAATAGTGTCTCCTGTTAAAATACTGGTCTTTCTTACTAAAGTGTGATCAACGGTCGTGTTCGGCGTTGTTCCCCACGAAGTGCCCGGATCAAAGCCAATTTGACCAAAAACATCGATGACGGAAGTGCCATGGACTAACGCAACAGCGTCGTCACCGTTAAATGAAATAGACCCATTGGTCATATCGGTGACAGCAAGAATGGATGCATTTGCGCTCCCATGAGCGATGACAAAGACATCTCCATTGGCGACTGTTCCCGATAAAGGAATATTGGTTCCCGTCGAGGCACCGTTGGAATAAACAGTAATTTTATATGTGGATAAGTTTACTGATGAGCCCGTGCCATTG
>ERZ1645192.1608-NODE-1608-length-18808-cov-7.370821_pt1 | contig 18808 bp, 16 predicted proteins | sample MGYA00575354_ERZ1645192 | MGnify/ENA primary metagenome ERZ1645192 (study PRJEB40844, sample SAMN11349763) | freshwater sediment metagenome | isolation source: river sediment | host: Sediment | place: India: Faizupur Khadar , New Delhi | collected 2017-02-21 ... | reverse complement strand
GGGCCGGATTTGAGAATCCGCGTTTTTTGGTGCACAATATGCAAATTTACCGGGGTATGGCTTTTGTGGTAGATGAATGTATGGACCTTGATCAGAAACGGGCAGGGCTTTATGGATAAAACCGGTGCGCGCACGCCGCATGATGTTTTAAAGGGATATTTCGGGTATGACAGTTTCCGGCCTTACCAGGAAGAGATAATCAACGACCTGCTTGACGGAAATGATGTTTTCACGGTGATGCACACGGGAAGCGGGAAATCGCTCTGTTACCAGGTGCCCGCTGTCTTGCTGCCCGGCACGTGCGTGGTCGTATCGCCGTTGATCGCGCTGATGCAGGACCAGGTTGAAAGTATGCGGCAGGTCGGGATACAGGCCGGTTTTCTCAATTCCATGCTGCTGCCTCAGGATGCATTCGAGATAGAGCAGGCAGCGAGAAACGGGGGCCTGGACCTTTTGTATGTTGCGCCCGAGCGGCTCATGACGGAGGGTTTTCTCGCTTTCCTCAAGACGATAAAGATCTGCCTTTTTGCCATTGACGAGGCGCACTGCGTGTCGCAGTGGGGGCACGATTTCAGGCCCGAGTATCTGCAGCTCGGGGTGCTGTCCGGGATGTTCCCGGATGTTCCCCGTATAGCCCTGACTGCCACCGCGGATGAATTCACGAGGAAGGACATCATTGAGAAGCTCAACCTGGAAAAGGCGCGCCATTTCCTGTCGGGCCTCGACCGGCCGAACATTTCGTACACGGTTGACGTGAAGAATAACGAAAAGAAGCAATTGCTGAATTTTATCCGCGACCGGCACCCGGGGGAGTCCGGTATCGTCTATTGCACGACGAGAAATAAGACCGAAGAGATCGCCGGATTTTTGCGGGAAAACGATGTACCGGCATATGTGTATCACGCGGGCCTTGACAGGGATACGCGGTTAAGGCATCAAAATATTTTCCTTCAAAACGACGGCGCCGTCATGGTTGCCACGATCGCCTTCGGTATGGGGATAAATAAGCCTGACATCCGGTATATAGCGCATCTCAACCTCCCGAAAACCCTGGAGAACTACTACCAGGAGACCGGGCGGGCGGGGCGTGACGGCGAACCCGCAGAGGCCTGGATGATATATGGCCTGCAGGATGTGGCGGTATTACAGCAGATGATAGACGCCTCCCGGGGCGAAGAAGAGTTCAAGAGGATACAATACAGGAAAATGGACGCCATGCTCGGCTACTGTGAATCGGGACACTGCAGGAGGCAGGTGCTCCTGGCGTATTTCGGCGAGAGGCTCGACGGGCCGTGCGGTAATTGCGACATATGCATAAAAGGCATCGAAACGGTTGACGGGACACTCGCAGCCCAAAAGGCCCTGTCATGCTCCTTCAGGACAGGGCAGAGATTCGGGGTCAATTACCTGATCGACGTTCTGCTCGGCAAGCCTGCAGAGAGGATACGGAATTTCGGGCATGACAGGCTTTCCGTTTACGGTATAGGGAAAGAATTGTCAGCGGCCGAATGGAGGTCCGTGTTCAGGCAGCTCGTTGCCGCCCGGTTCCTGAAGGTTGACATGGAAAACAAGGGCGGCTTGCGGCTGACCTCAAAATGCCGGCCCGTACTTACCGGAAAGGAAAAGTTCCTCTTGAGGAAATACCGGGTGGCTGATGCCAGACCTCGCGAATCCGGGAAGAGGGCGGCGAGCGGGCCCGGCGCGGCGGCCCGGTCATCGGGACCGCATGTTTGCCATGAGGAGCTCTTCGAGAGACTGAAGACGGCCAGATATGAACTTGCCCGGAAACAGTCATTGCCCGCCTACGTTATCTTCCATAACAGCACGCTCGCCGGGTTTGCGACATTCTTGCCGGACTCGTTGGCCGGGATGAGAAGTATTACCGGTGTCGGGGAGACAAAACTGGAAAAATACGGAGAGGTGTTCCTGGAGATTATCAGGGAATACAAACGGGAAAAGGACCTGGCGGTCCTGCAGCGCGGCGAAGATTGAGCTTGACACCGATATAAATATTCAGAAATAATTTCGATGTATTGTGCCGCAGTATACTTCTGCCTTCGCAACGGGAGGTTTCACAATGAACACCGGGCCCCGGACTGTCGAAGAGCTGCTCGAAGAAATATCCTCCTTAAAACGGAGAATCAAGGAACTGGAACACCAAGACAGACCGGGCGGCGATGAGCGGCCCCGGTCTGAGGTAAATTTCCGGGACCTGGCCGAGAATTCGCTTGCAGGGTTCTATGTAATGCAGGACGACGGCATCCTGCGGTACGTCAATTCACGTTGTGCCGAAATATTCGGATACACGGTCAAAGAAGTGGTTGATGTTCTCAGGGTTGATGACGTGATATTCCCCGAAGATTGGCCCCTCGTGAAGGACAGCCTGCGCCGGAGGATATCGGGGCACTTGCCGTTCCATCACTATGATTTCAGGATACTCACAAAGACTCACGGTGTTAAGTACGTCGAGGTCTACAGCTCTTCAACCACGTATAAAGGACAACCTGCGATCATCGGGATACTGCTCGACATCACCGAGCGCAGGCGGGCAGAAGCTGCCCTCAAAGCAAGCGAGGCAAAGTTCAAGGAAATTTTCGAGACCATAGAAGACCTCTATTTTGAAACCGACTCGGAAGGCAGGATCACAACTGTGTCCCCGTCCGTTAACCGTCTGGCAGGCTGGGACCGGGAAGACCTCATAGGGAGGCCGGTCATCGAGGCCTATGTCAATCCGGAAGAGCGGCAGCGTTTGCTGGCGAAGCTTTCAGAGAAGGGGTATCTTCACGACTATGAACTGTTGTTGAAGGCGAAGAACGGGAGGGAGCGGCAGGCGTCTCTTTCGGCGCGGCTCATCATTGGCGCCGACGGGCGCCCGGCCGGTGTCAGGGGATTGCTGCGGGACATAACGGAACGTAAGCGGGCCGAACAGGCGCTGCGCGAGAGCGAGCTCAAATTTCGCACCCTCTTTGATTCGGCGAACGATGCCATCTTTATCATGAAGGGCCACCTTTTCTTTGATTGCAACAGCAGGACGCTTGACATGTTCGGGTGCGGTAAAGACGACATTATCGGCCACTCCCCGGTCGACTTCTCGCCCGAATTCCAGGCAGACGGGGCCCCTTCCCGAAAGAGGGCGGTTGAAAAAATGAATCTGGCGCTGGCGGGCGAGGCCCAATTCTTTGAGTGGCGGCATCAAAGGCTGGACGGGGCGGCCTTCGATACGGAGGTAAGCCTCAACCGCTTCGAACTGGATGGGTCCGTATACTTGCAGGCAATAGTGCGTGACATGACCGAGCGCAAACAGGCGGAAGATCAGCTTGCCCTTTCGGAGCAGCAGTTGAGGGCCATCCTTCTCGCCTCGCCCATCGGGATAGCCCGCGCAAAAAACAGGATGCTGGAGTGGGCGAACGAAAGAATGGGCCAGATCACGGGATACGCCCTGGAAGAGTTGATCGGGCGGGACCCTTTGTTCCTGTATGAAAACAGGGCAGAGTATGAGCGGGCCGGAAGGGTCCTTTATCGGGAAGGGATCGTTGAGACGAAATGGGTGCGCAAGGACGGGGCAGTCCGCGATATCCTCATGCAGGCGACCCAGGCCCCCGGCGGTACTTTTATCAATACGGCCACCGACATTACGGAGGAAGCGAAACTCCAATCCCAGCTCCGGCAGGCCCAGAAGATGGAGGCCATTGGTACCCTCGCCGGAGGGATCGCCCATGATTTCAATAATATTCTCACCGTTATCATGGGATTCGGGACGATCCTCCAGCTAAACATGCCGGAGTCAGACCCATTGAAGCACTACGTAGACCAGATACTTTCCTCTACCGAGAAGGCGGCAAATCTTACCAGGAGCCTCCTCGCCTTCAGCAGGAAACAGCCCATCACCCTCGCCCCGATAAATCTCAATGGCTGTATCAAGGGGACCGAGAAGCTCCTGAAAAGGCTTCTCACGGAAGATGTCGAGCTGTCGATATCGCTGATGCCCGAAGACATTGTCATCATGGCCGACACCACCCAGATCGACCAGATACTCTTCAACCTTACCACCAATGCCCGGGACGCCATGAAGAGCGGGGGAGTTCTGACGATCGAAACCAGCCTGTTTGACATGGAAGACAGGTTTATCGAGTCCCATGGATTTGGCACTGCGGGAAGATATGCCCGCCTGACAGTTTCCGATACGGGTTCGGGCATCGAGGAATCGACAAAAGAGAGATTGTTCGATCCATTCTTCACCACCAAGGAACCCGGCAGAGGCACCGGCCTCGGCCTCGCGACAGTCTATGGCATCGTAAAACAGCACAAAGGGTATATAGATGTGTGGAGCGAACTGAAAAAGGGAACAACGTTCTTTATCTATTTCCCTGTGATGGAAAACACTGTGCGGGAGGGGGAACCCGTTTTCTCCGAATCGCCTGCGGCCCATAAGGGGACGGAGACCATCCTCGTTGCCGAGGACGACACGTCGGTAAGGCTTTTTTTAACGGAGATCCTGACCCATCACGGATATACCGTTCTCGAAGCAGTGGACGGTCAGGACGCCGTAGAAATCTTTGCACGACAGGGAGCCGGCATAGACCTCCTGATCCTCGACTCCGTCATGCCGAGGAAAAATGGAAGGGAAACCTATGACGCCATAAAAAATATGAACATACCTGTAAAAGTCCTGTTCATGAGCGGTTATACGAAGGACATTATTCTCGACAAAGGTGTTGAAGAGGGGGAGGTTGATTTTATTGCCAAGCCCATTACGCCGGACGATCTCCTGGCCAGGGTCAGGGATATACTGGATAGATAGGGGATCGGGCCCTTTGCGGATGAACGGTCTGCCGCACTTCTTTTGACAAGCCCGGGATATTTATGCTAATTAAAAGGTGTGACGGACATGGTTTCATGCCCTCGCAGTTATTGCAGCCGCCGTTGATATCCTGGAGATCCGTCTTTAAAACAACTTTCTTGATCAAATACTATACGTTGCAGGACATCCTGTCATGACAAAGAGGAATATTTATATAAACCGGTACGACCTGGAAAGACTTCGCGCCCTCGTCGATGCGAGCGGCGGGCCCAGCGCGCCGTACCTGGAAAAACTCCAAAAGGAGCTCGAGCAGGCTACCGTGGTGGAACCCAGGGAAGTCCCGGGTGATGTCGTTACCATGAACTCCATCGTCCGCGTGAGGAATGTCAATACAGGCGAAGAACACAGCCTCATGCTCGTATTCCCCGGCAAGGAAGGCGTGAACGGCAAGGCCGTTTCCATACTTTCACCTATGGGTATTGCCCTTATCGGCTGCAGGGAAGGTGATATATTGTCATGGGACCTGCCCGGGGGCCCGGTGAAAATACAGATCGAAGAGATCATATACCAGCCCGAAAGGCTGGGTAATTTCGCATTATAATATGTTGATCAAAGCTGACATTCAACGAGGGCCCTCATTTTTCGATCTTTCCCGTCCGGTCCCCGTTCCTGTCGTATAGCGTGCCGTCGCGGACGTACCCCTCGGTATCCCAGCTCTTGTCGTATATCTTCTTCGTGCCGTGCCCGTCGTCCCGGATGTATCCTTTGACCCTCCAGTCTTTATCGTAGACCTTTCTGGTGTCCCCGGCCGCTAAGCCGCACGCGCAGCCGGCAAGTATCAAGACGATTGTCAGGAAGCGAAGCGCAAGCTTTTTCATCATATCCCCCGCTACGGGTCAAACGTCTCGTCCAGAATGGCCATAAGGAGGAACTTTTTATAAGGGTCATCCCCTTCTGCGGGTTCATACGGCTTGTCCCCGGAGGGTCCGGCCTGTTTCAAGGCGTCTTCAAGGTCGCGTGCGTCGATCGTCCCGTGCTCAGGGCCGCCTGACTTAAATATGTATCGGGGCATGACAACCTCCTTTATAAAAAGATTATAGCTGGCCGCGATGACAGCATTGTGTCACTAAGGACGCAATACCTCGCGTCATGGTGCCCGGTTGACGATGCGAAGGCCCCGGTATTTCAAATACCGGGGTATGGCGATGGATGATGTGCGCAGCCTGCCGGGGGCTTAACGCGGTGCGAAGGTCGCTATCAGGTTGTTGGCTAATTTGATCATGGCCCCCGCGGCGCCGAAGTCGAATTTGTTGATGGCGATGAAGACGGCCACGTCGCGGGCAGGCGCAAAGGCGATGTAGCTGACGGTCCCCTGGAGGGCGCCCGATTTCTGGAGAATGAACGGGCGGCTGCCTTCCGGCATCATGGCCACCCAGCCCAGTCCCATGGCGTCCATATGGCCCGATTCACCAAAACCGGACACTGTGGCGAGGCCGTCGCGCGGCACGAAGAGCGCGTGGTTGAGCAGCCGCGCCTCGGCGTCTTTCCGGCCGAAACGGTCGAGATGCCACCGCATCCATTTCACGAGGTCGTTCGGCGTCGAGTAGAGGGCCCCTGCTCCGTAATTTACGGGAGCGGGCGTCGTGTCAGGTATGGGCGCCCCGGCAGGGTCATGGCCCTGCATGAGACGCTGTTTTTGCTCGGGGGAAAGGACAAAAACGGTGTCCTTCATGTCCAGCGGGCCGGTGATGTACTGTTGGAGGAGGTCGGGAAAGGATTTCTTCGCGGCCTTCGATAAGCTGATGGCAAGCACATCGAACCCGACATTCGAGTAGTGGACCAGTCTTCCGGGTTCGAAGAGGAGCTTGTGATTCTTGAACCATCCGGCGTATGTCTCGGCGGTCAACGGCCCTTTTGATTGGACCTCGGGGGGAAGTTCGCGCGGCAGGCCTGCGGAATGGGTCACGAGATCGATAAAGCGGACCTGCGCGACGTTGGCCTTAGCATGCACGGCAAGCTCCGGCCAGGCCTTTGTGACCGGGTCGGTGAGCCGGACGATGTTCCTCGCGGCAAGATGGGCGAGGAGCTCGCCGTCGAACGCCTTGGTGATGGAGCCGATCCTCAATATGGTACTGCCGTCCGGGGGCCTGCTGTCTTTGCCGGCGCGCTCGCCGAAGCCGCGAACAGAGGTTTCCCCCTTGCAGACCACCGCGATGATGAGAGCGGGCACGTTGTGCTCGGCCCCGAACATTTCCCCGGAGAACTCGACGATCTCATCGAGCAGCGGGTCCGCATGGACGGGCCTTACGGTGGGGAAGGCAAAAAGTGTTATTGCCGCGAGGGCAATGAAAATATACCGGCTCATGCGGCGGATTCTTTTAAAATAAACCATGTTTGTCATCATAAGACCTCCGGCAATAATGTCATTCAATCTGCAAGGCGGGATGTGCCAGGTGTACACAAAAAACACTATGCGATTGATGAGATTGTAGTACCCGCCAAAGAAATGGTCAAGAATAACATGGCATTAGGAACTATGAAAAATTCTATTGATTGCGGTCTCAAAAAAAGCTCAAATATTACGTATCCCGGACCTGAAATTGTGTTCCTGCTGCACGTGCTGAGAAATTGTAAGGATGACCTGCTATGAGCCCGAGATTCTTCCCGAAGGTATCTAAATTCTTCGACTTATTTGAAAAACAGAGCAATATAGTCAAGGACGCCGCCATTATTCTTGACTCCATCTTCAAGAATTTCACGGGTGTCCCCGAAAAATGCGAAAAGATAATTCAACTCGAGATCGAAGGGGACGACCTGTCCCGCGAGATCTCTTCGCAGTTGTCCCTTTCGTTCATAACCCCTCTTGACCGTGAGGACATCCACTCGATAAACATGGGACAGGAAGACGTGCTGAACGCGATAAAGTCCGTCGCATCCCGTATCGGGCTCTACCGGTTCGGGACCGTGAAACCGAGCGCCGTGGAGCTCGTCGAGAACCTGCGGGAGATCGTCGAAGAGACGGAGATCATGCTCCATAAGCTCGGCAGCAAGAAGGCAACCGAAGAACATTCAAAGAATATCATCGCCATATCCAACCAGTCCGAGATGCAGCTCCTGCTCGCACTTGGCGAGATCTATGATTCCAATCCCGGGGACAGCAAGGAAGTCCTGCAGGTCCTCATGTGGAACCAGATCTACAACCGGATCGAGCGCGCCTTGAACAAGGCCGGGACGCTTGCGAATATCATCGAAGGGGTAAGCATCAAGAATGCCTGATTCCATGGCGCTCCTCGTGATCATTGTGACCGTCGCGCTGGTCTTCGACTACACGAACGGCGCGCATGACAGCGCAAATGCCATCGCATCGGTCGTCTCGACCCGGGTCCTGTCACCCCGGAGCGCGGTCATCATGTCGGGGGTCCTCAATTTCGCCGGCGCGTTTCTCGGCACGCACGTTGCCGAAACGGTCGGGAAGGGCATCGTGAGCCCGGAGATGATACTCGGGAGCCGGACGATCCTTATCGCCGCCCTGTCCGGTGCCATCCTGTGGAACGTGTTCACATGGCGTGCCGGCCTTCCGTCGTCTTCGTCGCATGCGTTGATAGGGGGCCTTATAGGCGCCGCAGTCGTACAGAGCGGGTGGAATTCGCTCGAGTATTCCTCCATCCTGTACAAGGTTATTATTCCCCTGTTCCTGTCTCCCGTGGCTGGATTTATTGCCGGGTACATCATCATGCTCATCCTCGCGTGGATCAGTCTCGGTATGCGGTTCAAGACGGCAAACACCGTCTTCAAGAACCTGCAGGTCGTCGCGGCCGCGGGAATGTCCGTAAGCCACGGGATGAACGACGCGCAGAAGACAATGGGCGTCATCGCGCTCGCCCTCTTCATATTTCACAAGATACCTGTGCTGTACATACCGGTATGGGTGAAGATTGCCTGCGCGGCCGTGATCATGATGGGTACCCTGAACGGGGGCTGGCGGATCATCAAGACGATGGGGCAGAAGATCCTGAGGATGCGTCCCGTTCACGGCTTCGCGTCCCAGAGCGCCACCGCCGGCGTCATCTTCACCGCATCGCTCTTCGGGGCCCCCATAAGCACGACCCAGGTCACGACATCGTCACTGCTCGGCGTCGGGTCGTCGAAGCGGTTTTCCGCCGTGCGCTGGGGCGTCGCGGGCGGCGTCGTCATCGCCTGGTTCATCACGATACCCGCATCGGCGATCGTCGCGGCACTGTGCATGCTCATATTCACATTCCTCGGGCTCAGTTAACCCCGCCGAACGGTGCAGAAAAAACCGCCTTTGCCTTCAGTAAATTCTCCAAATGTAGCCCCGCTGCAGGATTTTGCCCTTCAATAGTGACAACAGTATGGTACAGGCCGGTGCAACCATCGAAGTTGTGAGGCACATTCAGCCGGCCGGGTAAAAAATTCAGACTGCCACCCCCCTGTCATTCAGGCATGGTAATTGATAAGATATGAAACGGGCATCGGTGACAGGTAAACTTCGTAATGTTGAGCAGACAAATCAGGGGGAGATTATGGGCCGGACCAGCAGCGATCCATTATTGAGCAAATCGAAATTCGTTCAGGGGCTGCAGTGCCACAAGGCGCTTTATCTGCAAGTGCATCATCCGGAGCTCGCCGATCCGGTGCCGCCATCTCGGGAGGCGGCTTTCCAGGCGGGGACCGAGGTGGGCAAGCTGGCGCAGGGCCTGTTCCCCGGCGGTGTTCTTATACCTTACGAGGCTGATGATCATGACGGGCAGATCGCCCGGACGAAGGCCGCAATGGAGAAAGGGGCAGAGGTCCTGTATGAGGCCGCCTTCAGTTATGACGGCGTTTTTGTGAAGGTCGACATCCTGAGGCCGGGGAAGTCGGGCTGGGAGTTGTACGAGGTTAAAAGCTCCGCATCGGTGCAGCCGTACCACATACCCGATATCGCCGTGCAGTATTACGTGCTCCGGGGCGCAGGAGTCGACCTCTCCCATGCTTACCTCGTGCATATCAACCGTGCATACGTGAGGCATGGCGCGATCGAGCCGGAAAAACTGTTCACGATCGAGGATAAGACCGGCACCGTTCAGGATATGGAGGATTTCGTCAAGACGGAGATCGCGAAGATGAAACGCATGCTGCAGGGGGAAATGCCTGACACGGACATAGGGCCCTACTGCACCGACCCGTTCGAATGCAACTTCTACGGGCACTGCTGGCGGCATATCCCCGAAAATTCCGTTTTCACTCTGAAAAACAGGGGGATTGATAAATTTGCGCTCTACCGGAACGGGATCGTGAGGCTGCAGGACGTGCCGCTCGACAGCCTGAACGCGCGGCAGAGGCAGCAGGCGGAGTTCTTCCTTGAGAAGAAGGAAGCGGCGGATACGGCGGCACTGAAGGATTTTCTCGGGGGCATCCGTTATCCCCTCTACTTTTTGGATTTTGAGACGTACATGGTCGCGGTCCCCCTGTATGACGGCACGTCGCCGTACCAGCAGGTGCCGTACCAGTATTCATTGCATTACCGGGAATCCGAAACGGCCCCTTTAGGCCATTATGAGTTCCTCGCGGAGCCGAATGTGGACCCGCGCGAGGACGTGGCAGCCAATCTTTGCAGACAGGTCCCCGATGACGCGTGCGTCCTGGCTTTCAACTCCGGGTTCGAGATCTCCCGGCTGAAGGAACTTGCCTCGGCTTTTCCCCGGTATAAGGACAAACTGGAGAAGATCATCGGCAATACCCTGGACCTCGCCGCCCCGTTCAGGTCACGCCACATCTACCACTGGGAGATGAACGGGTCGTATTCACAGAAAGTTGTCCTGCCGGTCCTCGTGCCCGGGCTCAGCTACGAGGGGATGGAGGTCGCGGACGGGATGATGGCCATGGACGCCTATTTCGCGATGTGTGCAAGCAAGGACCCGGACGAAGTTGCAAAGACCCGCGCCAATCTTCTTGAATACTGCGCCCTCGATACAATGGGCATGGTCAGGATACTGGAGCGATTAAAGGAAATATCCGGGACCGGTACAATAGACCGGGCACGCCCTTAGAGTGCCGCCGGACCGGCCAGACGCACGGCATTCAAGACAGGTTTGTCCTCATGAAGCCGCGCCCGGCGGTCGAGGAACCCATCGCGTTCCCCCTCACGAGCGCTCCGAAAAGAGATAACCAACAAAAAAGGATATCCAAATTCTTGTGACTGACAGACTGCTGTCACGCCCGGTCTTTATACTATTTTCAAAAAGGGGCCGTGAGGCGTGGAGACGGAAAAGAAGGAGAGTTCCGAGGACATTGTTGTCTGTGACTGGTGCCGGGAAGCTGCCGCGTCCGGGGCGTATTTTGTTCCCGGGAAGGGTGTTCTCAACCTCTGCGGGCGCTGCAGGATGGTGCTCAAGGCGGTTCTCGTAGACACTGCTCGAAGGAGGGTAAATTGGATAAGGTGATCAGTGATTTTATCGATTCGATCAATTTTGGGGAGCCGAAGACCTTTCGGAACATGACGGTCATTCCGCTCCTCACGCAGGCGGACCATGTGCCCGAATTTCTCACCCTGAAAAGGGCACTGGGCGCGCGGCTCCTCGTTGTCACGGAGGTGAGTGCGAGCGGATCGGTGCCGGAGCTGCTTGCGAAGAATAGTGCCGATGTCCCCGTCCTGCTTCTCGACGGGGAAGAGTTGACAGGCGCCAAGCAGAACAGGGTGCTGAATGCCACCATACTGCTCCGGGAGAAGTCCGAGACGGTGGTCCCGGTCAGCTGTACCGAGCACGGGAGGTGGCATTACAGCAAGGCCGATTTTGACGATTCAGGGATCGTTATGGCCAGGGGGGCCCGCGAGAATAAGGTGAAGGGGGTTACGCAGAACCTTCGCAACGACAGGTCGTACCGCTCGGACCAGGGCAAGGTCTGGGACGATATCGCGCTCATGTCGCGCGAGGCCGGTGTGCGTTCCGCAACGGGCGCGATGCGCGACGTGTATGAATCGCACAAAGCGGGCCTCGACGCATACATCGACGCATTTCCCCTGCGGGAGGCGCAAAAGGGGATCTTCATCCTGATCGGCGGCACGGTCGTGGGGTTTGACGTCGTTGCGCTCTCTTCCGCGTATGCGGACCTCCATACAAAACTCGTCATGAGCTACGCGATGGATGCCCTGGTCGACCGCCGGAAGGCGAACGGGGCGGACCATGAAAGAAGTGCCAGGCAGTTCTTTCAGGCGGTCTTCCTGTGCCGGGAGGAAAAATACAGATCGGTGGGGTACGGGACCGACTACCGTTTCGAGAACGAAACGGCCGTGGGCTCGGCCCTTGTCTATCTCGAGAAGGTGGTCCACATGGCGTTCTTCAAGACAACGGGCCCCGTTGTGACGGAAAATATGTCAGGCGCCGGTCAGAGGCGCGCGAACAGGTCCAGGCGGGCTTAAGACGTTCCCCGGGGCATCCTGTCAAAGGGATGCCCCTTATCGAGCCTGCAGGATAGAGGCCTTCCCTGGACATTTTCGTCGGGTGCGCCTGCCCGAAAACGACATAAATGTCGAAAGTCATGATCTGGCTGTCTTGTGACTCAATAATATCGATACCTTACGGACGGGTAAGCAAGGCACTAATTTTGCTGTATGATGTAGTATGATGATGCGGGAAAGAGCAATTCCTCAAAACGGAACTTCGGTTCATCTCACGAAAAGCAGCTTTCCGATAAGGTTGGCCATGCTGGTCCTTGCCGTCATCCTTCTGGCCCTGGCGGCGTGGGGATGTGCGGTGGTGCCGGCGCAGCCCTATGATGCTTATTACGGCGGCCCGTATTATTCCTATTCCTCATATTATTACACGACGGGATATTACGGCCCCCGGCCTTGTTGTCCGGGTCCGTATTATCGCGGATATTCCGGTTCACACCGGGGACGGTATAATCACAGCAGCCGCGGCCGCCGGCGGTAATTCCCCGTTTCGTGCCGCATGCACCATTCCTTTCCGGTCCGGCCAAACCCCGGGATGTGGTCACTTCTTTCCCTGTTTTTTGAGGGAAATGTCGAGGTCGCCGCGGAACATATCACGAAATTCACGCGGGGCGACCACCTCGACATGCGGCATCCACTGGTAGACCCAGTTCCTGATGCCGTCCGTCCCGTTGACCCTGAATGTGACTTCAAGGGACCCGTCGGGCAGTTCACGCGATTCCTGGCTCGGGGGCCATTTCTTCCTCTGAATGAGAGGTTTGTAGATCTCGTCGAATTTCAGGACGATGTCGACAGGCTCTCCGTCGAAAAACGCACCGAACGCACCGGACAGTTCGTCTTCGGGCTTGAGGCCGGGCGGCGCAAAATACCTGTCCAGGGGAATGAGGGACTTGATCCTGTCGAGGGCAAACGTGCGTACGGCCCTGTCCGCCTCGTAATGGCCCCTGAAATACCACAGGCCGTCGTTGAAGAACAGGTAGTACGGGTTGACGGTGCTGGTCGTGTCCTTTGTTGCGCTGAAAGACCTGTACGTGATCTTCATTTTCTGATGGTCGGCAATCGCCTGATAAAGTGACGTGAGATAAACCTCTATTCCGCTCGGAACAGCACCGGGTGAAAAGACAACATTCGATATTCCCGCCGGTCTCTTGAAGCTGAGTTTTTCTTCAATTTTATCCAGGCTTTTTTGCATTCCGGGCCCGAAATTTCCGAGAAATTTTTTCGCAAGGGAGAATGCCAGGGCCTCTTCGACCGACAGATGGGGCCTTTTCAGGGTGTATCCCTCCTGAAACTTGTAACAGCCCAGTGAGTGCCTGTATTCGACCGGAAAACCCGCCTTGACAAGGGTGCTGATATACCGGTATATGGTCCGCTTTTCTTTTTCCAGGTCTTCGCAGAGTGACCGCATCGTAACCCGTGCACCGCTATCGATCCTGTTGAGGATGATCATCAAAGAATCAAACTTTTCCGACATACCCTTCATTGCCTCCCTGTCTGTACCATCTCATAGCCCGATGCACAGGTATTTTACGTTCAGGTACTCTTCGATACCGTATTTCGAGCCCTCGCGGCCGAACCCGGATTCCTTGACGCCGCCGAAGGGGGCGACCTCCGTGGAGATTATGCCGGTGTTGATCCCGATGATTCCGTATTGCAGGGTTTCAGCCATCGTGAACACCCGCCGGAGATTGCGGCTGTAAAAATAGGCGGCCAATCCGTATTCTGTTGCATTCGCGAGGGCCGCAGCCTCTTTGTCATCGCGGAACCGGAACAGAGGGGCAACGGGCCCGAATGTCTCCTCGCAGGCGCAGAGCATGTCCGTCGTGGCATCGATGAGCACCGTCGGTTCATAAAAGGTGCCGCCGAGCGCATGGCGCCTGCCGCCCGTCAGGACCTTTGCACCTTTGGCCACGGCGTCTTCGACCTGGTGCTCAACTTTTCTGAGGGCCGCATCGTCGATGAGCGGGCCCTGCGTGACGCCGGGTGTGAGGCCGTTGCCGACGACCATCTGCGTGCGCACGGCGTCTGCGAGGCGTGATGAAAATTCGTCATAAACGCCGTCGTGGACGAGAAAGCGGTTCGCGCAGACACAGGTCTGGCCGCTGTTGCGGTATTTTGAAAGAAGCGCTCCCTCTACCGCCGCTTCGATATCGGCATCGTCAAATACGATGAAAGGCGCATTGCCGCCGAGCTCCAGCGACAGGCGCTTGAGTGTGCCGGCCGCGCGCCGCATCAGGTATTTTCCCGTGGCCGTGGACCCGGTGAAACTGAGTTTTCGTACCGTCGGGTTATCGAGGATCTCGTCGCCAATCACCTGCGCGGGGCCGGTCACGACGTTGAGGACCCCTGCCGGGAGCCCTGAGCGTTCTGCGAGCGCCGCCATCGCGAGCGCCGAAAACGGGGTCTGGCGGGCAGGCTTGACGACCATCGTGCATCCTGCAGCGAGGGCGGCCCCCACCTTGCGCGTGATCATCGCCGCGGGAAAGTTCCACGGTGTTATCGCCGCGCACACGCCCACGGGTTCCTTGAGAACGAGTATCCGCTTGCCCGGCTGGTGCGGCGGGATGATGTCCCCGTAGACACGTTTCCCCTCTTCCGCGAACCATTCCAGGAAGCTTGCGGCGTACGCGATTTCGCCGCGCGCCTCGCTCAAAGGCTTGCCCTGCTCGAGGGTGAGTATCGTCGCGAGGTCTTCCCGGTTCTCGATGATGAGGGTGAACCAGCGCCTGAGAATGTTAGCCCGTGCCTGCGCCGTAAGGGCCTTCCAGACGGGCAGGGCGCCCTGCGCCGCCGAGATGGCGCGGCGCGTCTCATCACGCCCGATGGAGGGAACTCTCCCTAAAGGCTCGCCATTCGCCGGATTGGATATCAGCGTGGCGCTGCCGTCGTCCGAGCCGGCCCATTCCCCGTCTATATAACACTGTTCCCGAAACAAGGCATTGTCGCGAAGCTCCATTGTTACCCCCCGGTTCCCATCGAAAGAAGGCGGTACTATTGTTTTTGTTTTCTCTGCTAGTTTTATCCAATTTTTCCGGTTATGGCAAGAGGCGCGGCCATTATTCCCCCGATATGTTCACCGTGTACGATCGGCGGAATGTCCGTACAATGAATGTATGGCCCATGAATCCGTAAGACGTAAGGAGGAGGAAAGACAACTCGCGATCAGGCTGGCGATCACTGCGGCCGTTATCCTTGCTGCCGCTGGAGAATTGCTTTGAGGGCTATTTTTCTCTTTTTATACTATGCACGACTTCGTTTTTCATCGAGAAAGATGACCAGCCTTTCGGGGTCATCCTGACCGGACGCATACGTATCGGCTTCAGGCGGCTTGCAGCCCCTGTAAACGATCCTGCCGCAGCAGACCGCAATAAACGCGGAACCAAAAGAAATAACACGGACTTCATTCCCACACAACGGACATTTTACCATCGCCCCCGCCCCTCTTCGTTGTATGTACCGGGAAACGTCACAGTGCAGTATGCGCATTGAAGCCTTGATGAACCGGAAACAACCTCCATTCCCCCGTGTAGCCGAGAGAATATTACCACGATAAGCGAAGGTTTCATGTATGAAATTATTGGGGCTATATCGGGGGTGGTTTTACCATAGTGCTCCCTGCACACGATGGTCAGGCAAGGCGTTACGAAGGGATGGTATTTCCGGGCGCACCGGCCTTACGCTCCGGCAGGCCCGGAAGGACCAGCGAAAGGGGACCGGGCCCTATACGAGGGGTATGTTCTTCGGTGCGGCCGTGAACGAAAAAAGCGTCGCGACTGCTTCCGTGAAATAGAACGTCACAAAGGTCTCGTCGTCCGCACCCTTCGGATAGACCTTGAGCAGGTTCGCCGACTCCGCGAACGCCTGGACCCTGGCATCCCGCGATTCGTCAAAAGCTATCCGGCCGCGTATCCTCAGCCATGTCATGTCGCTTCCCATGTCGGAGATCTCGATCTCCGGATTGCTCACGAGCTGCCTGTACACTTCCTTCGTTTTGTTCGTGCAGAAATACATCGCGCCGTTCCGGCTCATGCTGAAGCCGAACGGGCGCACGCGGGCTTTCGTCCCGTCAACGGTTGCGATGTGGAACACAGGATTTGCTTTGAGATATTCAATGGCCGTCATCACTACCTCCATAAATGTGATTTACTCGTGACCCGATATTATAACCGACCACGGGGACGGGTCAAGAAAAAATGGGCGATGGACAATGGGTCATAGGCGATGGAAATTGTTGCAGGCGATGAATTTTCCCATAGCCTCTTGCCCATAGCCCATTTTTATTTCATTGCAATTGTAATATTATTGTGCTACATTACAAATCGAAGGTAAGTCGACCAAGGCAGGCCGGGTTGGTCCCGGCCTGCTCTTTCTCTTTTTTGTGTCTGTACTTTACCAGATTTAAAATCAGGCAAGACCGATGATCTTGGAGAAGAGGAATGGCCATTAATAACACGAAAGTAAAGGATATGCTGGATTCGGGGATGGACAAGGACCTGTTTGAGGATGCTGAAGAATCCCTTCCCCGGGAGATATGTTTTTCCGGCAGCGACGAAGAAGTGTTTGATTTCGCAACGGAATCGGAGATCGACCTCGTCGAGACAATTCAAGGAGCATCGGGCTCACGAAGTTCAGGCGGCAGGCCCGACCCGGAGGAAGTCGAGAGGGCATCTTCGGATACCGACAATATCGTATGGGCATATCTGAAGGACATGGGGCAGGTTTCGCTGCTCACGCCGGAAGAAGAGGTGCAGATAGCCCGGAGGATCGAAGAGGCGGAAAAAAAGGCAATAAAGATCGTTTTCGATATGCCCGAGGCAGTCGTTGAACTCCGTGAAATAGGCCGGCAGTTGAAGGCCCAGGAGATAGGCATCGCTGACGTGATCAACATCGACGAGATGGACCTGACGCAGAAAGACGAAGAGAAATACCGGAAGGCGATCGTCTCGTCGGTTAATTCAATACGGAACCAATATGCGAAAAGGGAAGAAGCAAGGGCGCTGCTGAAGAAATGCCGTAAAGCGGCGGACAAAAAGAAATTGACCGACGATATTGCAAAGACCGGCCAGAAGGTCGAGAAGGCCCTGCTCGACCTCAAGCTCAACAAGAAGACTATCGTGGTCATCATCAGAAAGATCACGCACCAGATGAAGCTTATGGGCGATGCCGAGGCGGCCGCCATACAGCAGCGGCTGACCGAGCTCGGCGAGATTGAGAACGGACTGAAGGCCGTCAGGAACAGGCTTGTTCAGGCAAACCTGAGGCTCGTTATCAACATCGCCCGGAAATACCAGAACCGGGGCCTTTCGTTCCTTGACCTTATCCAGGAAGGCAATATGGGGCTTATGAAAGCGGCCGAAAAATATGATTACCAGAAGGGCTACAAATTCTCCACGTACTCGACGTGGTGGATACGCCAGGCAATTACGCGCGCGATCGCGGATTGCGGACGGACCATCAGGGTGCCGGTCCATGTGCTCGAGACCAAGAACAAGATAAGCAAGGCGACATCGGCCCTGTTCCAGGAATCAGGAGAAAACCCCGATATCGAGGATATCTCTGTGAAGGCCGGCCTCCCGGTCGAAAAGGTCAGGAAGATCATGAAAGTTTCCGGAGGGACCGTATCTATCGAAACACCGATCGGGGACGACGAATCGAGGCTCGGCGACCTCATTGCAGACCCGAATGCCTCATCGCCCCTTTCTGAATTCATAGGAAGTTCACTGAAGCAGGAGATCGACCAGATCCTGGCCACCCTGACGCCGAGAGAAGAAAAGGTCATCAGGATGAGGCTCGGCATCGGAGAGGCGACTGAGTACACCCTCGAAGAAGTGGGCGATGCGTTCGGACTGACCCGTGAGCGAATCCGCCAGATCGAAGCCAAAGCCCTCAAAAAGCTCCGGCACCCGTTGAGGCGCCAGCGGCTCGAGGCATTTCAGGAATAGACAAAAGACAGGCGATAGGCTATGGGAAATTAATCCTATCGCCTATCGCCTGTAGCCTGTATTCTTATCCATGGAAATCAAAATCAAGAGAGTGGGTTGCACCCTGCTTACGGGAAATCTTCCCGGGACCATCAATACATACAGGGTTGTGGAGGACGGGAGGGAGTTTTTCCTGACCCGCACATGCCATACGCTCGGCAGCAGCATGGGTATTGCGGGCAGGAAGGGGATCCTTTACGTTGACGGTGAGGACAACAGGGTCCATCACCAGGTGACGGCCCCCGGCGGTGCCTGCGGGCTCAACACCGACGACGAGATCATCGAAGGGCTTTCCCCCCTCGCCCATCGCGCGGTCATCATGGCCGACCAGAGCGGTGAAACGGGGGAAATAATAATAACAACAGGCAATGGGCGATAGGGAATTAATCCCATAGCCCATGGCTGGTAAATGTCACGACATCGTAGACTGAAAAATGTGTCAGGACATCGTTGACACCTTTTTGTGCCGCCTCGTCGCAGACTGAATATATAACCGGCCCCAACACCGTCATCCCGGCACCCCCCGCCCGTCATCCCGGCACCCCCCACCCGTCATCCCGGTGCTTGACA